>Ga0315281_10003014_pt1 | contig 24820 bp, 25 predicted proteins | sample YL17G07_0_MG_FD_204540 | JGI IMG/M metagenome (GOLD analysis project Ga0315281, IMG submission 204540) | Sediment microbial communities from Yellowstone Lake, YNP, Wyoming, USA - YL17G07_0 | ecosystem: Environmental > Aquatic > Freshwater > Lake > Sediment | place: USA: Wyoming | collected... | reverse complement strand
GCGAGGCGGTGACGCTGCAGTTTCGCGCCGAGTTCTTTAATGTCTTCAACCTTGTCAATTTTGGCTTGCCGGCGAATATCGTCCGCGGCTCGGGCTTCGGCCTTATCAGCCGGACCGCCGGCTCCTCTCGCCAGGTGCAGTTCTCCCTCAAGCTCATCTACTGAGCGTGCTGCCGCAACGCGTGCCGTGGCCCTTCTGCCTTCCAGCCGCGGCGCGGGGCGCTATGCGAGCGGTGGGCGTAGGGCTTGAAAGCCGTTGACAGTCCGGGGGGTGAAGGGGAAACTAATTCAAGTGGTCGGTTCAGGGCTGGAGTGGGTGAGGGAGTATGCCGACGGAATCGCGGGAATCTCGACGTCCCCTGGAGCAGGAGCTGATTTCGCGCGGCGTGCGCATGACGCGCCAGCGTCGGCTTCTGGTCCGGATCATGCAGAGCGCCGACAGCCACATGGATGTCCTGGCGCTGTGGAAGCGCGCCCGCGCGCAGGATCCCACCGTGAACAAGGTTACCGTGTACCGCACCCTGGCGCTGCTCAAGAAGCAGGGGCTGGTGGACGAGTTGGACCTCCTGCATCTGGAGGGCGGCAAGCACTACTACGAAGCGCGAGCCACCCGCGACCACATCCACCTTGCCTGCGTCAAGTGCGGGCGGATTCAGGAATTTGAGAGCTCGCTGTTCGAGAAACTGAAGGGTCAAATCGAGCGCGAGCGCGGTTTCCGCATTGACGTGGTGCGCGTTGAGGCGGGCGGCCATTGCGACCGCTGCAAGCCCTGAATTGAAGATTGATGATTGTCGATTGCTGATTGAGGACGGCCGCTTCTCCCGGGACAATCTGCAATTGTCAATCTTCAATCATCAATTCATGCATACTGGCCGCCGCCATAGGCTGCGGGCAGGTGATCGACCTCCAGGTTTTGGTGCCGCAGACGGCCGCTGAGGATCTTGAAGATGGCGAAGGCAATTTGGGGACGCTCCAGGATGAGTTCGCGGAAGCTCTCGCGGTCGATCTTCACGACGGTGGTGGGCTCGACTGCCCGCACGGAAGCCGAGCGGGGCTGATCGTCGAGAATCGCCATTTCCCCGAAGCACTCCTTCTCACCCAGGTAGGCCAGGGAACGTTCCGAGGAGCCTGCACGGCGAAACACCTCCACCTTGCCTTCCACGACGACATAGAGGTGATGGGGCGGTTGGTTCTCTTCGAAGATGATTTCCCCCGCCTGGTAGTCGTGCTCCAGCGCGATGTCAGCCAGGGCGGCGAGTTCTTCCCCTTCCAGGGCTGCAAACAGGGGAGCGGATTTCAAGAAGAGAGCTTTTTCAACAGTCAGGAGCATCGGTTCACTCCTTTCGGTGGCGGGACGCGACTCGCCGGTGTCGGCGGAGTGTCGCGCCCGGATCTTCTCTGCGCCGCGGCACAGGGCGGAATCGGAGGCCTGGCTCGCGGCCTGCAGCTGCGGCCGCCAGGATTCCCGGAAGGCCTGCCATCCGGCGTAAAGGGCGGTCTCGCGAACCAGCGGCGCGCGGTCCGCGAGCAGGCTCGTCAACAGGCGGTCGCTATCTGCTTGAGGATGATAGCCCAGGTAATAGGCCGTGCAGGCTCGCATCCAGGGCTTTGGGTGGCTGGCCAGCGCGGCGAGCGGCGGCGCGATGGGCGCGGTCACAGCCGCTGGAGAGGTGGGTGCGGGCTCCAACAAGGCCAGCACCTGGCGCGCGATTTCCTTGGGCGCCAGGGTGTCCAGGGCTTCCAGGGCGTCGGCGCGCAGTCGCGCGTTGCCCGATTGGAGTTTCTGGAAAATGCTCAGCATTCGGTCGCGCCCGCAGACAATGCCCAGCATGTGGAAGACACGCTCCTCGATGTTCATCCGATCTTCTTCCAGGGCCTGAGCCAGCAGTCGCTGGGCCTCGTCGGCCGGCTGCGCCGCAAGCGCCCGGGAACAGGCTAGGCTTTGGCGGAATACCACGAGTTCCTCGCGAGCGTAATTGAACAGGGCGGCGCGCGCCGTCTCGGGCAAAGGACCAGCGCGCGCCAGGCGTTCGAAGGACTTCAGCACTTTCCAGCGCACGCGCCACTCCGGGTCGTTTAGAAGCTGGATGAGCGTTTCAATGACTTGCGCATCCTTCAGCCGACCCAGCACGTCGGCCAGCTCGCTGCGGATCTCAGGGCGGTCGGAACGCCGGGCGGCTTGCATCAGCTCTTGGACCGAGGTCGGGCCGGATCTCGCGACGATGACTGCGAGGCTGCGGCGCGTGTCATGCCGCAATTCCGACGGGCCGGCCAGGGCCTCGACAAGCTGGGGGATGATGCGGGGCGTGCCGATGCGCCCCAGCGCTTGCGCGGCCTCGCAGCGAATGCGGAGTTCCGGGTCGTTCAGGAGCGCCGCCAGGAGGTCCATCGACTGCTCGAGCGGCAGCCGGCCCAGCGCATAGGTGGCGGTCGAACGAGCCTGGGCGTCGCCGCCTGCCAGTTCGCGGATCAGGGGCAGCGATTCCAGGGCCGCGGAGACGCCCTGAATGGTGGCGATGGTAAGCGCCGTGTTGACCCGCGCGCGCGTGGAGGGATCGTGGAGCAGGGGCCGCAGTTTCTCCAGCAGGGCGGGATCCTCCGTGACCGCCAGCGCTTCGACGACGTTGGCGCGGACACGCGGATCAGGGTCCTCGAGAAGCGCCGCGAGGCGGTCCGCGTATCGCGCTCCGGCCCGACGCCCGAGCGCGCTGACAGCCGTGGCACGCACCCGCGCGTCAGGATGGCTGAGCAAACCCACCAACGCCTCGTTGGCTGGTTCCGCTTCGAAACTCTCCAGGAACTGGATAGCGGCCACGATGCGTTCCGGCCTGGCGCTGCGCAGGGTCTCGGAGAGGATAGCGAAGCTCGAGGCATCTTTTAGCTTGGCGAGCGCAGTTGCCGCTGCCTGCCGCAGGGCGGGGCTGTCGGCCTGGAGGTTCTGCAGCAGGGCGCGGATATATCCCTTCTTGGCCGTGAGGGCGGCGGCCAGCCAGCCAAAGGAGAGGAGCAAGCCAATCATCGAGATTTGCCGCGCGCTCAGATACCAGTTCCCCAGCAGCAGCAAGACACCCGCCACGGCCATGGACATCGGTTTCACAAACCCGTCAATAAAGCCTCGAATCCGCGCCCGCCGCTCCAGAGGTACGGGGTTGTACAGAAGCTGAAACGAAGAGTCCTGGATGGTGTAGAGCAGCACGTGGTCGCCCATCTTGGCCGTATAGACGGACGGGTTTCCAAAACGCCAGGTCATCCAGAGTGTGGAAAGGCTGAGGAAGGTAGGATGAAAAATAATCGTCGCGCCCACACCCAGACGGGAAATCAGGGGCGAGGTGAGGAAAAGCTGCACGACCAGACAGAGAAAACCGGCCCAACCACGAAAGCTTCCGAGAAAGGCAGTGAGTTCGTTCTTGTTCGGGTAGGTATCAAGTGCTCTCCGGTTGAAACAGAAATCCACCACTGTGAAGACGGTCCAAAGCAGGAGAGTGATAAGCGCCATGGTGCGCAGCAGCGGTTCCTGACGCAGGCGCGCGGCGCCGTCCTTGAACTTCTCCCACTCGGAGAGTTTCCGGGGAGGCGGAAGCGAGGCGCGGTCCCCGGCGGCGATCCCTTTTGCCGGCCGGCATTTCGTGTAAACGATACCTCCCAGAATCAGCGCCGCGAAGATCAAGCCTGCCCATACCAGGAGGAGATTCTCCGTGCCCCAGGCCTTAACTAGTGGGCGCGAGGTCAACCCCACCGCGATCATGCCCAGCAGGCTGCCGACGGCAACCAGCGGGAACAGCCGCTTAGCTTGACGGGTGTCGAAGAGGTCCGCGAGGAAAGTCCAGAACTGCAGGAGCGAGAAGTTCCAAATCGCCTGGGCGAGAATGTAGAGCACCGGGTAGAACCAGCGCGGTTGGCCGGCCAGGATCGCCCGGCTGCCGAGGAGCACAGCCACGAAGATCAGCGACACGCTCGCGAGGAACTTTCCCCGCTCCACGCGATCCACCAGGGAGGTGTAGAAGATCGAGCAGATGACCAGTACCACGGCATTCGCAAAGTACATGTGGGGCAGGTACTGGACGCCGAAGCTCGAGAGGAAGAGCGAGTCGCGGGCATTACGGCCGAACATGATACCCGCGAAGACGAAGCAGAAGACGGTCAGACAGAGGCCGACCACGGCGCCCTCGCCGGGGTAGATCGGGGCGAGCCGCGTTAGCCATGGTTTCAGGCGCGAAGACGACACATCCGCCCCCTGATCTCAGCTCTCGATGGCCGCGAGACGATAGCAGACGCGCCAGACAAGGCTGACCCCTGACTGGAAACGGCCAGGGAGACCTGGCGTCCGACTCTGGCGGGCCGGTATTCTAGCGCATTTCTTACGAACGAATGCAAAGAGCTTGCCTGAGGAAACCTTCCCGTCGGGGGCTGACCGCAGAGGAAGTTCGGCGCGAATTTCGTCAGGGCATTTCATGCCGAGGTCCCAGCAGCGCAGCATTTTGCCCGTCGTCGTCCCCTTTGTGTCTGTCGAATAGTGCGGGATTGTACCATCGAGCGAGTTCTTCTCCTCAGTTTCCATCCCTGCTATTGGGTTGACATTGGAGAATCGTCCGGTATGATACGCGGGTATGGCCAACGAAGGAGTGCAGAGGCGCAGATTCCCGCGCTACCCGGCGAACATTGAGGTTACCGTTTACCTAGACTCGGGAGCTATCCAGACCCGTATGCCCCAGATCAGCCGGGGAGGATGCCTGATTTTCCCGTCCCTGCCGCCCCACCAGAGCCCGGCCATAAAGCTGTCCTTTCACTTGGGTGATGGCTTGGCCCCCATCAACTGTAAAGGCGAAGTCGTTTACAGCATCAACGATCGGGGAACGGGTGTGGCCTTCACGGAAATCTCGCTTTACAACCAAGAGCGCATCACCGAGTTCTTCGAGAAGCAGGAAACCACTGAGAAACCTGCCGCATCGTAGGGCAGGGAGCTGAAAAGGGCAGGGGTCTGTGGCTGCCCCGACTTCGCCTGCCGCGGGCCATAACCCCCCGGACCGCCAAGTCTCGGGTTTCACTTGCCTTGACCCATCGGAATCAGTGATAATCAGCCTATCTAACACAGGGGAAGACCTCGGGGGAGGGAAATGCTGGGTGGAGAAGTCCGTCTGTGGGGCGCGGGTGCTATGCTTCTGGTTTGCCTGGCATGCGGCGGCGGGAGCACTGTTTTCCGCGAGGGCCGCAAAGCCGAGGCCCGAAAGGACTGGGATACGGCGCTCATCAAGTACGAGAAAGCGCTACAGGCTGAACCTGAGAACGCTGAGTACCTCATCCACGAGAAGCTTGCGCGGACGCAGGGGGCTCTCTTCCATCTCAAGCAGGGACGCCGGCTTCTGGCGGGAGGGCGGGCAGACGAGGCAGCCGGCGAGTTCCAGAGGGCCGTCAGCATTGACCCCACGAACGAAGCGGCGGCCCAGGAGTTGGGCAAGCTCATTGCCCGGCAGGCCGCGGCCAAGCGGGTGCGCGAGGAAGCCCTCCAGCAGGCCCTGAAGGCTCGGGAGGAAGCGGCGGCCACGTCGGGTGTTCAGCTAAAGCCCTGGCCTACTGAACCGTTGGCTCACTTCCGCATTTCCGCGGACAGCCGCAGGGTCTATGAGACGCTGGGGAAGTTGGCTGACCTGAATGTCGCCTTTACGTCTGATTTCCAACCCCGCCCGGTTGCGGTCGATCTGACCAATGTGAAAATCGAAGACGCACTCCGCGTGGTCTCGTACCAGACCAAGACTTTCTGGCGGGCGGTTACACCCAACATCATTTTGATCGTCCCGGACACGCCCACGAACCGCAGGGACTACGAGGAAGAGGTTCTGAAAACCATCTATCTCTCTAGCCCCCTGGCGCCGGCCGACCGTGCGGCGATAACCACGGCGCTGAAGCAAGTCCTGGGTTTGCAGCGGATTGTGGACAACCCCGACTCCAACGCCATCATCATCCGCGATACGCCCGCCAAGGTGGCGGCGGCGGAGAAGATGATCCGCGACCTCGATCAGAACAAGGCCGAGATCCTGGTGGACGTGACGGTGGTGGAAGCCGACCGGAGCCGCGTCCGGGATCTGGGTTTAACCCTGGCTACAATCTCAACGTCAGGTTCGGTAACGGCTGGCCTTCAGTCGGTCCTCGCGTTCCTCCCTTCTGCCACGGCAACAAGTGTGAATCTGGGCGAGTTGACCTATCGAGACTATGCTCTTGTGCTGCCGAGCGCCGCTGCCAACGCAGTGCTGAACGATTCACGCTCGCACATCCTCCAGAATCCCCAGGTGCGTGTGACCGACGGCCAGACAGCGAAGCTGAGGATTGGCAGCCGCATCCCGTATGCTACGGGCAGCTTCCTACCCTCGATGGGAGGGGTCACCACGGGGACGGGTGGGACCTTGGGCTTGCTTGCCAGTACCCAATTTCAGTACCAGGATGTGGGCGTGAATCTGGACCTGACGCCGCGCTTGCTGCCGAACGGGGAAGTCAACCTGCACGCCAGCATCGAGATCTCGTCTCTTGGCGCGGACAGGTCTGTCGGCGGGTTCTCGCAACCCACTTTCAACCAGCGGAAGATCGAGCACGACATACGGCTGAAAGAGGGCGAGGTGAACTTGCTGGGAGGGCTGATCGAGACCAAGGAAACTCAGACGGTGTCGGGGTTGCCGGGCCTCAGTCAAATCCCGATCCTGGGGTATCTGTTCTCGAGCCAGCACCGTGAGCGAATTGAGACGGAAGTGTTGGTCATGCTGACTCCACAGGTGATTCGGTTGCCGGAGCGCGCGGCTGAAAGTGGCAAGGAGGTTCCGGTGGGTGCCGGCGCCACAGCGCCGACGGTCCCGACGACGCCTGGGCCGGAAACGCCTCCGCAACCCGAGGCGGCTCCGGAGCAGCCAGGCCAACCGCAATGATATCCACGGTTAAGAGGAGCAACGAAGAACGTCTATCGGGCCGCGGGTTTACCCTGGTGGAATTGATCGCGGCCATCACCATCCTGCTGATTCTCACCAGCGTTGCCCTGCCCCTAGCCCGCGTGCAGGTGCAACGTACCCACGAAGTTGAACTCCGCCGGGCACTCCGCGAGATTCGCCAGGGCATCGACCGCTACAAGGATTTTGCCGACCGCGGCATGATCCCGACCAAGGCCGATAGCTTCGGGTATCCTCCCGACCTTGAGACGTTGGTGAAAGGTGTTCCGCTGAAGGGGAGCGCCACCGCCAAGTACAAGTTCCTGCGCCGGATTCCTCTGGACCCTACGACCGGCGAGGCGGACTGGGGATTGCGCGCCATGCAGGATGACCCGGATTCTCGCAGTTGGAGCGGCGGCAACGTGTTTGACGTGTATTGCAAGAGCCAGGGAACGGCCCTGGACGGGACGCGCTATGCCGACTGGTAGGGTGATGGGGAAGAGTACCAACGTGGACTTCCGGCCACGAGGTCTGCGGTCAATTGTCGGTTGTCAGTGGCAACGGACCACGGACGACGGACCACGGGCGACGGACACAGGGGCACAGAGAAACCGGCTGAAACACGTCGCGTCAGGCTTCACGCTCCTCGAACTGATGATGGTCCTGACCCTGATTCTCATTTTGGCTTCGTTCGCCGTGCCCACCTACCACGTCGCCACGGTGCGGGCACGGGAGGCCGTCCTCCGCGACGACCTGTACACGATGCGCACCCTGATTGACCAGTTTACCCTCGACAAGCAGCGACCGCCGCAATCGCTGGAGGAGCTGGTGGAGGAGCAGTATTTGCGGGGGGGCGTGCCGGGAGACCCCTTCACGCGGTCGAACCAAACCTGGCAGGTGGATATCGAGGACGTTCCCATGGGACCCAGCCAGGCCGTGCCCGGCATCGTGGACGTCCATAGCGGCTCCGACGAGATGTCGCTCGATGGCACGCCGTATAGCGGTTGGTGAGAAGAGGAGTCGAAAGTTGAAAGTCGAGAGTTGACAGCAAGACCGCAGGGCTGAGTACCGCGACAGGCTGCTACGGGTGAGGACAGGGCCGTGGAGGGCTTGGGGTCTTTCGCCTTTTGACTTTCAACTTTGAACTTTCAACTCTCATGGAATTCATCTGCAAACTCGGAACTACCGCGGGCCGGGTGGTGAGCCAGACGGAGGAGGCCCTCTCGGCGGCGGAGCTTCGTCAGCGCTTGGCAGCCGCGGGCTACTACGTCTTCTCGGTTGAGCCCAAGCAGGTGCTCCGGGCCAGGCTCCAGGGGCTGCGGCGGCGAAAGGTCCGCCCGGACGATTTCCTGATCTTCAACCAGCAATTCCTGACCCTCTCGAAATCCGGCCTGCCGCTTCACAAATCCCTGGAGCTGCTGGCCCGCCAGACGCGGAGCGAGGAACTGTGCGCCGCCGTCGAGGATGTGCGCGAGAGAGTCCGTGCCGGCGCGCTGCTTTCCGAAGCCTTCGAAGCTCTCGGGCAGTTCCCCAAGATCTATTCGGCAAGCCTGCGGGCCGGCGAGCGCAGCGGCAGCCTGGACCGCGTCCTGGCGCAGTACGTGACTTATCAGAAGGCGACCCGGAGTTTTCGCAAGAAGTTCTTCGCGGCGCTCATCTACCCCGCGTTCCTTCTGGTCTTCCTTGTTGCTTTGATCGCTTTCGTCATCACCTTCATTGTTCCCCGCTTCGCGGCGCTCTATGCCGACCTGGACGTGCAGTTGCCGTACCTGACGCGCTTCCTGATCGAGTTCTCCCTGGGCATCAAGCGTATCGGTGTTCTGGTGCTGCTGGGCATTGGCGCGGGGGTGCTCGCCTGGCGCGGGGCCTGGCGCTCGCGTCGCACGCGCCTGGCTTGGGACAAGGTGAAATTCCGCCTGCCGGTGGCGGGGAAACTGCTCCTGAAGTTCTCCGTGGCCGAGTTTGCGCGAACGCTTGCCACGCTGCTCCAGGGCGGAATTCCTATCGTCGCGGCGCTCGAGACTGCCCAGGAATCGGTAACCAGTCCGCTGCTGGCCCAGGCAATCGCGCAGGCACAGGTCGAGGTGACCGGGGGGCGTTCGCTCAGCGCCAGCTTGCGGATGACCAGCTTTTTCCCGGCCATCGCGCTCGACATGCTAGAGGTGGGGGAGACCACGGGGGCCTTGCCCTCCATGCTCGAGAGCCTGGCGGAGTTCTTCGAGGAGGACGTCAACATCGATCTTTCGACGCTGGTGGCACTGGTTGACCCGCTGATGATTGCGTCCATTGCCGTGGTGGTGGCTTTTGTGTTGGTCGCGTTCTATCTGCCGCTGTTCTCGATGGCGGCGCAGGTGCACTAGGCAAAGTGCCGCTGGGAACGTAGAGGCGCCCGTGGGAGACTGGGTGAGAACCCTAAGGGCGGGCGGCTAACGGGGTACGATCCGCCGGCCAGCCGGGCGCTCGAAGTGGGGGAGCGAGAAATGCTCGAGACAAGCTCTGACCTTCCCGCCGAGATGGAGCAGGCGCGGCGCCTAGCGGAGCGCTATCAGTTCGATTTCGTTGACCTGCGGGATTGTCGTCCCGACTTGGAACTGCTGCGCTCCATCCCGCTGGACTTGATGGTCCGCTACGAGTTCCTGCCTTTGGAGGTGCGTGACCATCAACTGGTGGTCGCGGTGAGCGACCCGACGGACCTCGCCCGCCTGGACGAACTGGAGATGAAGCTGGACCGCCGGCTGCTCGTCCGGGTCGCCGCCGGGAGCCAGGTCCGGGAATTCTTGAAGAAGACCGACCCTTCCCAGCGAGTTCTGGAGGAGGCGACGGAAGAGTTCCGCCTGGACGTGATTCGCGAAGAGGAGGGCGCAGAGGAAGGTCTTTCCCTCGAACACCTGGTAGAGGAGCGCACCGCCAGCCCCATGATCCGGCTGGTGGACTCGATCATCTTTGCGGGCCTCGAGCGGCGCTCGAGCGACATCCACATCGAGAGCCGCGACAACGCCGTGGTGGTGAAGTACCGGATTGACGGCGTGCTCCAGCAGGCGATGGCGCCGCTGGCGCGCGAGTTCCAGTCGAACCTCATCACACGCATCAAGGTCATGGCGGAACTCGATATTGCCGAGCGGCGCGTTCCCCAGGACGGCCGGTTTCGCGTCCGCTACCGCGGCCGGCCCATTGATTTCCGCGTTTCCATCATGCCCTCGATTCACGGTGAGGACGCCGTGCTCCGCATCCTCGATAAGGAGTCGTTGCACGAGAAGTTCCGCCAGCTGCGGCTCGACGTGCTGGGCTTTGCCGAGCGGGAAATCAAGCGGTTGCGGCGCTTCATCCGCGAACCTTACGGCATGGTGCTGGTTACTGGTCCCACGGGCAGTGGCAAGACCACCACCCTTTATGCCGCCCTCTCCGAAATCAAGAGCGACGAGGACAAGATCATCACCATCGAAGACCCGGTGGAATACCAGATCCGCGGCATCACGCAAATCCCCGTGAACGAGAAGAAAGGTCTGACGTTTGCCCGTGGTTTGCGCTCGATTCTGCGTCACGACCCCGACAAGATCATGGTGGGCGAAATCCGCGACAACGAAACGGCGCAGATCGCCATCCAGTCGGCGCTGACCGGGCACCTGGTATTCACCACCGTCCACGCCAACAACGTGGTGGACGTCCTGAGCCGCTTTCTCAACATGGGCGTCGAGCCTTACAATTTCGTTTCGGCGCTCAACTGCATCCTGGCGCAGCGGCTGGTGCGGACCATATGCGAAGCGTGCAAGCAGCGCGTGGAGATTCCCCCGGAAACGCTCGAGGAATCCGGTCTGGACCGGGCAACCTGGGGCAGGGTTGATTTCTACGAGGGTGTCGGTTGTCCGCACTGCAACCAGACAGGGTTTCGCGGTCGCACCGCCGTGGGAGAACTGCTGGCGCTCTCGGACCGCATCCGCGAGCTTATCCTGGACAAGCGCCCAACCGCCGAGATTCGGAAAGTGGCGCGGCAAGAAGGGATGATCACGCTGCGGGAGACAGCCCTGGAAAAAGTTCAGCAGGGTATCACCACGCTGAAAGAGATTAACAAGGTCACGTTCGTCGAGTAAACTGGCAGGTTGGAGCCAAGGCTTTGAACTGGGACTTCATCCAGAAGCGGATCCTGGCGGCTCGCGGCCAGGGGCTGGCGCGGTTCACCCTGCCTGCCGTGGTGTTTGAAATTGAGCCGGGATTCGTGAGCGGGGCGCGCGTGGAAGGCTCGGCGCGGCAGGGACGGCGGGTGGGCCGCATGGGCCTCCAGCCGCTTGACCCGCAGGCGCTGGTTCCTCATCCCAGCCGGCCCAACGTTGCCAACCCGGAGGAGTTGCGCCAAGCAATCCGGGAAGTGGCGGACGTCGTCGGCAACGGCACCGGCCGGGTCGGCTTGGTGGTTCCGGATGGGGCAGTGCGGGTCGCCGTCTTTTCGTTCGAGACGCTTCCGGACGACCCCAAAGATGCAGAGGCTCTGGTGCGGTGGAGGATGAGAGAACGACTCCCGTATGCTCCGGAGGAAGCCAGGGTCTCGTTCCAGGTGGTGTCGCGCCAGGCCGGTCAGGTCGAGGTGCTGGCGGTGGCGGCTCGGAATACGGTGTTGTTTGAATACGAGGCGGCACTCGAGCCTATCAATGGCGGCCCAGTGCTGATTCTCCCGGCGACGCTGACGTTGCTGCCCCTGCTGCCTGAGGGAGAGACGGAAGGACATCTCCTGTTGCATGTTTACTCCAACTGTGTAACCACCGTCGTGGTAGCGGGGTCGCGGCCCTGCCTCTGGAGGACTCGGGAGCTTGATCTGGCGACGGGCGAGGACCCGGCCAAAGCCGTGGCTGCCGAAGCGGCCCGCATTCTGGCCAGCGCTCGTGACCATATGAAGACCGAGCTTGAGCAAGCCTGGCTTTGCGCGCGTCCGCCGGCCAGTCCGGAGATGGTGTCCGCGGTGGCCGGGGCCATCGCGCACGAGGTTGGGGTTCTGAGGCCACGGGCGGACCTCGGAACGGAACTCCCCTCCGAGGAGAGGACGCTTTTCGAGCAGTTTGGGGCCACGGTTGCCGGGCTCCTTTCGAACGCGGGATAGATGGCATGAAGCTCACGCTGAATCTCTCGACCGCGCCCAGCCCCCACGAGCGATATGCGTTGGCTTGGGCGGTGCCGACGGCAGTGATCGCGCTGGCGGGTTTGGTGTTGCTGTCGCTTCTTGCTGTGCGTAACTTCCGCGAGTACCGGCGCGTGCATCGCTGGGTCCTGGAAACCGAGCAGACTGAGGCGCGGCTGCGCAGGCAGGAGATGACGTTGCGGCGGGAGTTTGAGCGACCGGAGCTTCAACAGGTCTATCGCCAGGTGCACTTCGTGAACTCGCTGATCGGCCAGAAGCAATTCTCGCTGACCGAGTTGACGGAGAAGGTCAGCAAACTGCTTCCCGGCGAGGTTCGCCTGACGGGCTTGGCCCTGCCTCGGGGGGAGAAAGACCCGGTGGTGCGTTTCACGGTGGCGGGAAACAGCGAGGAGGCAGTCGAAACATTCTTGAGCAACCTGGAGGATTCCGCCGATTTCGCGGAGGTGGCCATTCTCAACCAGGGTTTCGCTCAGGAAGGTGCGGGGCAAGGGCCCGTGACTATTGCCTGCGCCGCTCGCTATGTCACCGGGCGAGCGCCGTGAGGCCTGGGCAGGAAACATGGGTAAGAGTCGGCGCAAGACTCTAATCCGGATGGTCGAAGGCGTGGCCGTGGGGCTGGTTCTCCTGGACGCGGCGCTGTACTTCGCCCTGGTCCGACCGCTGCGGAGCATGCGCACGGCAGAAGAGGTCCGTTACTCGGCCACGCGGGAGCGCGTCCGAGAACTGAAACTGCGCGCCGCGCGCCTGGAGAAGTTCCAGACAAGCGTGCCCGAGACGGAAGAACAGCTCAGCGCTTTCATGCGTAGTCACATCCCGCCACGCCGCCAGGGCTTTTCGCGGGCCGCCCGCCTGGTGCGGAGGCTGACGGAGCAGGCCGGCGTCGAGCTCTCGGGTGTGGCCTACAAGCTGGACTCCGCGGCGGACGATCCGCTGGAGCGCCTGGGAATCGAGGTGGAAGTGGCAGGTCCCTTCTCCAGCCTGCTCAACTTTTCCCACGCCCTGGAGACCGCGAGTGACTTCATGGTGGTACGTGAATTCGCCTTCGAACCTGCGGAGGGTGGAGGCGTAACCTTGCGGCTGGGAGCAGACCTCTATTTGACGCCATGACCGCCAAGAGCCAACTCGAGAAATGGGCAACCGGACTCTTGGGTCTGGTGTGCCTGCTCCTGGTTTTGAATCTGGCGCTCCGGAGAGGGGTCAAGGCGGGGGCGTCGCGAGCGATCCTGCCCGCCGGCCGTGTTTCCCCGGCCACGTCCCGCTCCCAGGCCCTCTCTGATCGCGTTGCGGACGAGCTGGGTCGCTACGACCCGGTGGTGCGGCTGGATTTGCTCAAGGAACTTCAGAGCCGGCCGCTTCCCAAGGTGGCCCGCAACCCGTTTGAATTCGAGGCGAAACCCGCGCCGGCGATCCCGCTGGGGTCTGTCGGCGCTGCCGTCCCGTCCGCCCCGCCGCCTCAGCCAACCGCTCCGCCGCTCAAGGCCGTGGGCTACACCGAGAAGGCCGGGGGAGTGCGCGAGGCTATCGTTTCCGACGACCAGGAAATCTACATCGTCCACGAGGGTGAGACCTTCGCCAAGCGTTTCCGTGTGCTCAAGATCTCCCCGAGCGCGGTGGAAGTTGACGATGACACAACGCATCAAACCATCCGTCTCCCCATCCCGCAGTAGGCCTTCGTCCCAGCAACCGCCGCGGTGGCAGGATAGGGGCTACGCGTTGTTGATCGTCATGATGCTGGCGACGGTCTTGCTCATTTCCCTTTCGGCCGCCTTGCCGAACATCTACACCGCCGGTATGCGGGAGCGCGAGGAAGAGTTGATCTTCCGGGGGAATGAGTACGCGCGTGCCATCACGCTTTTTCGCCGGCATTTTCGGCGTTACCCGAGTTCCGTCAAGGAGCTGCTGCAAACGAACGGCATCCGCTTCCTCCGCCGGGAGTACACGGACCCCATGAGCCGGGGAGGGAAGTGGCGGTTCATTCATGCCGATGCCAGCGGCACGATTCTGGATTCAGTCACCTTGCGGCGCTCCTCGGCCACGCAGGCAGGAAAGACCGGAGGTTTTGCGCTGGGGGAAAGAGCTGAGGATTCGGCTTCAACAGGACAGGGCGAAAGGACCGCGCCCGATGCGGAGAAGGAGAGAAGCGAGACTTCAGCTTTCTTCGGGGACGGCAAGGGAATCCAAGGAGCTTTCATCGTCGGGGTGGCCAGTACTAGTCGCCGGAAGTCGATCCGCGTGTGGAATGATCGCACGCGATACAACGAGTGGGAGTTTATCGGCGTGGAGGCCAGCCCGGCCGGCATGTCGCCCGGCTAGCCTTTTGCCTCCGCCCAGCCGGGTTCAGCCTCCCCTGCTCCGTCGCGTTCTGGAATGGCCGGCTTCCCCACCAATCCGCCCTTCGCCGGAAGGCGCAGCAAGGAGGAGCGCAGCAGATCCGCCCCAGCGATGCGGCCTACGGCGCTGCCATCGGAACACACCTTTCTCTTGATAGCGAATTGGTGCTGAGATTGATAAGTCAGGCTGCGCGGCAGTCGGGCCGTGCGGCCCGCCGATGGTCGGCCAGCATGGCGAGTAGGGAGCTGCGCTCGAGTTTCTCACAGTGGACCGTGCAGAGCGAGAGCGCGGTGAGCGAGCGCACAAAGTCATGGATGCGCCGCTGGTAATCGAGGATCGAGGGAGGATGAGTCCCGTTCGCGTAAGCCCACGACCAGTCGCTCACCCAACGCAGAACAGAAACCGTGCGCCGCAGGGGGCCGCGCTGCAAGATTTGTTCGGGATGCGAGAGCTGGGACAGGCAGTCAGGCGCGGTGAGAAAAATCAGGCGCCCGTTGCGAAGCAAGGCCTCGGGACGTAGCCCACTCTCGGTGAGGCTGCGGGCAAGGTCTTTCAGGCAGCTCGCGCCCGCCATGGCCACCACTTGCTGGCCCATCTCGAGCCCTGCCACGACGAATTCGAGGACTTCGGCTGGGCCCTTATCCTTTCGCACCACCAGACGGCAGGAAGGCGCTGTTGGCGGCAGAGCGCCAACCGTGCGTTTATCCTCGGCCATATCACTTCATGTTGACGGAAACGGGGCGCCATGTCAACCCAAGTGGGCTAACACAGTCTTGCTGTCAATTTAGCTCGCCCGCGTTTTCGCCTTATCTTCGCGGTGCAAGTCCAGAAAACACTCGGCGCGCAGAAAGTTTGCTGGCCTCCGGCTAGAGAGGTCGCTTGCTGAGCCCAGGCGAGAACTTCGTCAGTCGGCTGATGAATCGCTGCGCCGCCGGCGGCACTTCCGCGTTGCCTTCCAGGAGAAGTTCTCGGGCCTCCACTGCGCGCCCGTAGAGATTCCGGTTGCCCTCGCGGTCCTGCATTAGCGCGGCGCCTTTCAGTTCCGCGCCGGCGAAAACACCTCGGCTGCGCGAGTAGGTGAGAATCTTCGCGCTCATCAAGGCATCGGTCTCCGCGGTGGCCGCGCGCCCCACAGGGCCGGCGGCAGCAGAAAGGTCGCCGCCCAGCGTGAACTTATCCTTGAGCAATCCTTCGATGCCGGCTGGGTTCATCACCAGCATCAGCACATCCACGGTCGCACCGCCGATTTGCGCTCCAAAGCTGCCCCCGCCCAGCATCACCAGGGAAGGGGGACCCCAGGGTTCAGAGCCGCCTGATCGGCGGCAGGCGGCAACGCCTCTGCCGTAGCGTCCTCCAAAGACGAAGCCGCCTTTCTTCATGGACGGGATGACCACCACGCAGTGGGCCCGGTCCAGCAAGTCCTGCGGCAAGCCCTGGTCGGGAGCGGTCAGAATCTCCCGGAAAACTTCGGCCGCGCGCTCCAGGCGCTTGGCCTCTTTGTTCTTCGGACTCGGTTCCTTTGCTTTTGCGGCGCTGGAACCGGCCAGGCAAATCAGAAGGAGAATGGCGAAAACGCGGTGCAAGGCGCCTCCCTTCCTGCGCGTCGGGTCAGTAGCCTCGGACGCGGACGCCCAGGGTCTAGGGTTTTCCCAGAACGACGGTGATGTTAGCATGACACTCAGCGGCCGGATCGTGTACTAGCGATTTGGCCTGCTGGCCGTGACGAACCTGAAATTCCAGGGGCCTCTTCACTTTGTCGGGTAGGCCTTCGATACGGGCCTTGCCCTCGCTGTTCGTACCGACTTCCAGGTCGGTCTTCCGCTTGTTCATGAAGCCGTAGCGGATGGTCACGGAAATCTTGGCATCGTAGAGAGGCGTGTTGGCGGCGTCCGTCACGGTAAAGTCGGCGGAGCACGGGCCCAGGTCGCCTTTCATCACCGGCACGTCGGCCGCGCTGGCTGTGGGCCGGCTCAGGCCCGCAACGAGTAGCAGGGCCGCAATGCCTGCCAGCCATCCGAGGCCGGCGCTTGCCTGGCGATGGGACTGACCCGCCCCCCGGTGGGGATTCGCGTTCCCTGATGCGCGCATGTCGCTTCACCTCTCGTTCGCAAGGACGAGTGTGCATTATACGCCACCGGCGCGGGATTTCAGAAGAAGCAGTGCTGCGCAGCGGGTGCTCGCCTGCGGAGTAGATGCTGGCGGGGACGACGGGACTCGAACCCGCGACCTCATGCGTGACAGGCATGCGTTCTAACCAGCTGAACTACGTCCCCGGTCTGATTGATTCATTGAGTCATAGGATCATTGATTCATCGCCAGGCCTCACGCTCCAACCGCGCGGCCTGCTTGGGCATTTACCCTGCTACGAGAGGTCCGTCAATGGTTCAATGACTCAATGAACAAATGACTCAATTTCGCTGGTGGGCGGTATCCGGCTCGAACGGATGACCTTCTGCTTGTAAGGCAGACGCTCTGACCAACTGAGCTAACCGCCCGCGGGCCACTCGAACCTTGGAGGATTCTCGCCCCCGCGGCCCCCGGTCCGACAGCAGGCGAACCTTGACACTTCCAAACTCTAAAATATACACTAGCGTGCTTCGAGCGTCAAGGATGGCGCTCCGCGTCCTATGCACCTCCCGCGCGAATACGTGGCCTACATGGGCAAGCAGCTCATGAAGCTACTCACCGGCGCAAAGCTCATTCAATACGAGCAGCCGGAATATGTGACCGAGGTGGTCTCCCAGGTGATGCTCGACGAGCTGTCGATCGAGGACCGCATCAACGACGAGGTGCGGAAGATCCTCGAGGAGCACGGCGACGAGATGAAGCGCATGGGGGCGTCCTACGAAGAAATGTTCAAGAAGGTGAAGAAGCAGATTGTCCGCGACCGGAAGGTGATTCTCTAGTCAACCGCTCCGAGCCCTATGAAGCTGACCCACGAAAAAGTCATCCAGCTTTCGCACCGCATCATGGACGCCCTCGCCGAGCTTGACGAAGTGGAGATCTTCGACGAGCCCAACAGCATCCGCCAGGAAATCGTGAAAGACCTGAACAACCTGTTGCTCGAGGAAGAGAAGATCGACAATGCCGTCCGCGCGCGCATCACTTCCCAGAAGCGCACTATCCCCGAGGGCGGCGCGGAGTGGGATATCCTTTACCGGAAGTACTACGCCGATGAGTTGCGCAAGCTGGGCATCACCCTTTCGCCCCCGGCCCGCACTTAGTGCTGTTCCAACCTAATGAGCCTCTGCGTTAGACGGCCTCACCTCCCACCCAGGCTTACCCCTTTGCTCCAGTAGAGTCGCTTCGAACAGTTGGAACGGAACTAGTCGCGGCGGCGGAGGACGGGCGGCTTATCTTCGTCTTTGCCCTTCTCGCCAGTTTGTGGTCCGCTGCCCTCTTGGCCGGTCGTCTCGCGCTTGCGCAAGGTCGGCCCTTCTTTCTTGTCGCCCTTCTTCTTCAGGCTCATGATGGACTGCAAGCGCGCCTTGACGTCCTCGAATTCCGAGGTGGAAACCAGGTACTGCTCGCGCTTGGGCAGAATCTCCTTAATCTCCTGTTCGGATTTCAGGATCCGCTCCGGCGTAGGCGGGTGGCTGGCGAAGATGGTGGGGACGCTGCCGGGGCTGCGCCGGTCCTCTTCGATGATCTTGGAGAAGAAGGTGACGTAGGCGCTTGGGTCGTATCCCGCCTTGTACATGTACTGCAGGCCGAGCATGTCCGCTTCCGCCTCGTCGCCCCGGCTGAACTTCAGGAAGGCCATCGGAATCCCGAAGTTGAGCGCACTGGAAACGCCCATGTAAACCGGATAGGACATGGGAGTGAAAATCAGCGGGATCATAGCGTACTGGAGGAGCGTAGCCTTGGTCATCTGGGAGGCCCAGTGGCGTGCCGCCACGTGAGCGATTTCGTGCGCCACCACCCCAGCCATCTGAGCTTCTTCGTCGGCGGCCATGAGCAAGCCCGTATTGACGTACAGGAAGCCGCCCGGCAGCGCGAAGGCGTTCAGTTCGGGCGAGTCGATCACTTTCACGGTGAGGGGAATGGTGAGGTCGGAGTTGCGCGCCACGTTCTGCGCCAGGCGGTTCACGAATTCGTTCACCACCGGATCGGTCAGTATCTTGGCCGAGCGATCGATTTCCGTCGCGTACTGCTTGCCGATGCCAATTTCTTTTTCCTGGGAGATGATGCTCCGCCGGGCCACGCGCCGCTCGCCGATGGCGTCCACGTCCTTCTTCTTGTCCGCGCCTGCCAGGGGTAGAGCGGAGCTCAAAAGCACCGCCACCAAGCCCCACCCCGCAGCCCTTGATGGTCTCATGGCATTGCTCCTACCGCAGTCTCTGCCCTCATTATATCCTAGATGCCTCTGGCGGGCGTGGGGTTTCCAGCGCCGGTCGGCCTAGACGTACTTTCGGCTGTCGATTGCTCCCGCCTGCCACTTCCTGCTGGCCAGTCCCTTGCCTGCCAGCCTCGGCCGTCGGCAGCCCATGGGCAAGGAAGGAGAGGACTTGCACGCGCGGGCGGGCGGCTATTGACTCGCCGGGCGGAGACAGATAGATTAGCGTGACCCTTCTCCCGTGCGCTGCGGGCCGAGGGCCGTTCGAGTTGCAGATAGCGCGTGGCAATCCTGATTCAGGGAGCGTGGACCTGTGGCGGTTCCCTCAATTCAGTTGGGTCAACTCTGGAAGTTGAACGAGACCGGCGACACCTGGCTGGTCACGAAGGTCTATTCCGAAGTCTTTGCCTCCTACGCCGTGGTGCGGAAGGTCGGCGGCACTGACGCGGACGTCCGCCGCGTCAAGGTGGACAAGAGCAGCGACGGGGTCTTGCTCCCCGGCTTCACCTTCGCCCAGGAGTCGGAGACGTTCTAGTGCCGTTCCAACTGTCTGGGGGCCGCTCAAGGGGATACAACGATCCCGCGAATAAAGTTGGAACGGGACTGGGCGAACTAAGTTGGAACGGCACCAGCTCCCGGCAGGAACGCGCGCCCTGACGCGCCGCGAGCGGGCCTCCGCGAATTGTTCCCCGCCGCGGCTTCCTCATGGTTACAGCCATCCTCGAATTTCTCGCCCGCTTCATCATCGCCGTCATCTCCAGTGCCGGCTACCTGGGCATTGTCCTCCTGATGGGGATTGAGTCCGCCGGCATCCCGTTACCCTCCGAGGTCATCATGCCCTTCTCCGGCTATCTGGTTTCGGTGGGGCGCTTCAAGCTGGCCGGGGTGGCAGTGGCGGGAGCTTTGGGGTGCAACCTCGGGTCGCTGGTGGCCTACTACGTCGGCTCCTGGGGCGGGCGGCCGCTGGTGGAGAAGTACGGCCGCTACGTGCTCATTACGCGGCACGACCTCGTGATGGCCGACCGGTTCTTCGCCCGCTACGGTGACTGGGCGGTGTTCATCGCGCGCCTGCTGCCCGTCATTCGGACCTTCATCGCCTTGCCCGCCGGCATCGCCCGGATGAACGTGGCGCGCTTCCACCTCTACACCTTCCTCGGCTCGCTGCCCTGGTGCTGGGTACTCGCCTACGCCGGCCTGAAGCTGGGCGAGCACTGGCGCGATCTGCGGCACTACTTCCACCGTTTCGATACGGTGATCGGGATTCTGATTGTCGTTGGTGCCGTGTGGTTCGTCCACAACCGCTGGAAGAACCGCCTGCGCGGGGTGTAGCAGGGAGCAGGGAACAGGGAACAGAAGAGCACGCCCAGGCTGTGTGGCAAAGGAAGCGGGGCTCTCACAAAGAACCACGGACGAAGGACGACGGCCAATGAATAGCGCCTCTGCAATTGTCAATCTTCAATCGGCAATTGGACAATCGACAATCTCAAATCGACCGCCCTGGCAGGTCCACGATATCTTCCACCGCGGCAACTTCGCGGGTAACGAACGGCTCGCCGTAGCGCACGCCGATCATCAGGCCGAAATGGCGCGCCAGCGATGCCATGCGCTCGCGCAGGTCAGCGCGGGAAGGGAAGAGGTTCTGCATGTCCGTCTGGGGCGAGAACTGCGAGGAGTAGCAGAGGATGGCCTTCAACTTCTTCTCCAACTGCGCGGTGATGTCCACGACAAACGTGGGCCGCACCGCAGGGACGTATTGCGTGGCATAGATGATCTTGTGGGGGCGGAAGGGCCGGCCTGGCAGGCGGAGCCGAACGAGCCCGGCGAGGAAGCAAGCTTCGTAGCCGAGGCGCCCGGTCAGGCAGTGGTCCGGGTGACGACCCTCCCAGTAGGGCAGGATGACGGTGCGCGGCCGCAATTCGCGAATCTTCTGGGCAATCTTCAGCTTATACTCGCGCCGGTCTTCGAGGGCGGCGTCGGGCAGGCCGAGGTTCTCGCGATAGACGAGGCCCATCACCTTCGCGGCGCGGCTGGATTCGCGCTGGCGCTGCCGGAGGCTGCCGCGCGTGCCGGACTCGCCTGCCGTGAGATCGAGCACGCCGACCTTGTAGCCGGCTTCGACCATCTTGATGACCGTGCCGCCACAGGTCAGCTCGGTGTCGTCGGGATGAGCGGCGATGGAGAGAATGTCAAGGCGCATAGAATTGCCGATGGAAAATTGACAATTGGAAATTGACAATTGCTTGTCCCGGCTCAGGTTTCCCGCGTTCGCAACGTCTTTCGCGAGGCGGTCACGATGGCAACGATTTCGCGAGCCGCCTTGATCAAGTCCCGCAGTGAATCGGGCTTGACGCAGCCCGATTCAGTGAGCAGCTCAAGCCAGTAATGAGTCTCGTCTGCCTCCTCTTCGACGATCGCCAGTTTGGCCGCAAATGCAGCCCGCGACTGCGCCCGGCAGGCAGCTCGATAGTTGGCCCCGACTGAGGTTGCTGAGCGGACGATCTGAGTTCCAATGACCCGCGCGGCAGGGTGGCGGGGCAGGGCACCGACCAATTTGATGATCCTCAACGCGAACGCCTTGGTTCTGGCTCTGAGCTCTTCTGGTGTCATTGCTTGTGCATCCTGAGAACAGAGGTAAGTCTCCACCCGGGGGTAGCTGGCACGTCTCACCTCAGCTCCCCACGCATATTAGTACAGCCCCTGGCCGCGCTCAATTATCAATTTTCAATTATCAATTTGAAATTCGGCCGCCCCGTGGTATCAATTCCCCCGCTATGGACAATCGTCCCTTGTTGAACCAAGTTGCCCTCGTCACGGGTTCCGGCCGCCGGCTGGGCCGGGCGATTGCCGTGACGCTGGGGCGCGCGGGCGCGAGCGTGGTGGTGAACTATCACCGCTCCCGGGCGGAAGCGCTTCAAACGGCGCGCGAGATCGAAGCCTTGGGTGTCGAGGCCTTGGCCGTGCGCGCTGATGTCTCCCAGCCCGCGCGGGTGCGCGCCATGTTCCGGGCGGTCGAGAAGCGGTTCGGCCGGCTCGATATCCTGGTGAACAACGCCGGAGTTTTTTCCCCGGGCAAATGGGACCAGCTCCGGGAACGGGACTGGGACCGCATCCTGGGCGTCAACCTGAAAGGGACGTTTTTCTGCGCCCAGGCCGCGGTACGGATCATGCAGCGCCAGAAGCGCGGCTGCATCATCAACATCTCGTCCTTGGGCGGGCTCGAAGCCTGGCCGAGCTACACGCACTACTGCGCCTCGAAGGCCGCCGTCATCATGCTGACACGCTGTCTGGCGCGGGCCCTGGCCCCGCACATCCGGGTGAACAGCGTCGCCCCGGGCACCATCCGGTTTCCGGGAGAAAAGCACCGGCGCGTGCCCGAGAACGTGATTCGCTCGACGCCGCTCCAAAAGGCCGGCCGCCCCGAAGACGTTGCCGAAATGGTGCTCTATCTCGCCACGCGCGGCGAATTCATCACCGGCCAGGTGTTCGCGGTGGACGGCGGGAAGTCGGTGGCGTGAGGGTGCGTTGCGGTAGGGATGAAGTGAGTCGAAAGTCAAAAGTTGAAAGTTGAAAGGCAGAAGACAGAAGTCAACAGTCAAAAGGCAGAAGCCAAAAGGCAAGAATCAAAGGGCAAGAGTAAGAACTCGCAGGGGTGTTGGTGTGTGAGCGCGCTTCTCAAGCAGATTGCTTGCCGCCGACTGCCAACCGCTTACTGCCTACTGCTTACTGTTCGCTATGTTCTCGAGCAACGCCCGCAGGCGGGCAAGCGACACCGGCGCCTGGCCGAAGCGGAGAGCGTTGTAGAGGCGGGTGAATTCCAGGACAGCCCAGCTCAAGGGCGTGCCGACGAACGACAGGGCGAATTCGCGCGGGGTTTGGGCGGGTAATTTCCGATAGCCTTTCCTCTGCAATGTCCTGAGGAAGCGGCCGTAGGTGAGCGTGGCTTCCTGCGGGGTGAGCGCGCGGTCGCGGCGGCGAAACTTCCACGTCCACAAGAAGCGAAGTTCGGCAATCGAGCCGCCCTTTTCGGCGGCGACCAGGGCAAACAGAATTCCCGCCATTATCAGCAGCACCAGGAGTTTGTGCGACATCAGCCAGCCCTCGATGCGATACGCGAGGCGAATGGCCTGGCGCTGGAAACGGCGGATCCGCTGCTGGAAATCCTGCTGGAACTGCCGCGAATCCTTTTCGATTTCCCGCGCCAACCGGCCCTGGTGGGCGAAATCGTAGTTGATGACCCATTCGCCCCAGAACAGCGCCACCACATCGAGATATTCGTCGAAGGCCCCCGGCAAGACGGGATTCGGGTCGGCGGGCGTGGGGTCAAAGGCGATCCAACCGTAGGGCGGGAAATAGGCCTCCACCCAACTGTGCGCGTCGCGCCCGCGCACGATGAAGTCCTTGCCCACGCGGTTGTAGGTTCCTGTCTGGAAGCCGTTCACCAGGCGCGCCGGGATTTCCAGGCTGCGGAGCATCACGGCCATCGAAGCGGCGAAATACTCGCAGTAGCCTGCCTTGGCTTTGAACAGGAAGCTGGCGATGGGGTCGCCGGGTTCGATGCCCGTCGGGTCAAGCGAGTAAGTGAAGTTCGAGCGCAGATACGTCTCGATGGCCAGGGCGCGGTCGTAGTTGTTGCGGGCGGAGGCGGTGACCTGCTGCGCCAGCTCGGCCACGCGCGCGTCAAAGTTGGGCAGCGGGATATAAACCCGTCGGATCTCGGCGGGATAGTCGGCGGACGCGCGGCGCAAATCGTCGGGCGAAGGAACGTCGATGTCGGAAAGCGCCTCGTAGCTGAAGGGCGAATAGCTCTGGCCGGGATAGTGCAGCGAGTCAGTTTGGTCGAGGGTGACAGTGCGGATGCGTCCCGTAACCTCGCGCGGCACCGCGGCCACGAACAGCACGTCGGTCGAGAGGGGCGAGAGTAGCACCCGGTAACGCAGCGGACGCGGTCGCCGGTGCTGCCAGCCGTCCCACCGCGGCAGCACGTAACGCTGGAACGAAGCCGGAGGCAGCGGCAGCTGCTCCGTGTTGTCGTTGTACCAGTGCTTGCCGTCGAAGCTGGTGAGGCCGACGCCGCGCCACTTGACGCCCTGGAATTGCCGCGGCCCGCCTTCCACCATGACGCGCATCACTACCAGATTGGAGCGCAGAATTTTCCGGATGTCGCCCAGGTTGACACTGGCAGAGAATCCCGTGATGTTCTGCGCTTCCATGCCGAGAGAGGTCAAGTAGCCGGTGCGATAGCGCGGGATGACATAGAAGAGAACCGTGGCCAGTACCACGATGCCCAGGGCCAGTCCGACGGTCGCGGTGCTCAGGGCTTTCTCGAGGGCCGAGCGGTTCTCGGCTGGGGTGCGGAAGGGGCCTTCCGGGGCACGCGCGGCGCTTTCTGCCGAGCGCTTGATCTCGTAACTGATGAGCGTGGAGATGGCGAAGAGAATGTAGGACGTGAAGCAGGCCAGATAGAGGGTGCCCACCGTGAGAATGGCACTGGCCAGCATCATCATGAAAGAAAGCGTGGCCAGGTAGGCGTAGTCGCGAGCAGTGCGCGCCGAGAAGACTTTCACCACCGCGGTGAACAGCACCAAGTGCACGGTGGCCGCCAGCATGCTGTCCACGAGGCTGGGGCCGACGGAAAAAATCAGGAAGTCGAGCGCGTAGAAAAAAATGTAGAAGACGGAGAGGCGCGTCACCGTGCGCGGCGAAAGGGAATAGTCGGCTTCCCGCAGATAGCTCCACAACCGGATGAGCAGCGCGGCAGACACCAACACCACGGAAACCAGGTCCAGTCTGCCGGTGGTGGCCACGGTGAAGAAACCGGTCCCCAGCATCAGCAGGAGCGAGGTCTCGAAGTAGCGCTCGACACTGATGTGCGCCTGCTGCCTGGCGAGTTCGGCGGGATCGAGTGCGGTTTTCTTGGCCATGGATGCGTAGGCCCCGGCGCTGGGCAACATTGTAATGCAGAAATGCCCGCCATAAGTAGGGGAGGGCCTTTACGGGCACTGTCTAGCATTTCTGTTGAAAGGCGGATTGAGGGTACTCCGAGTCACGATCTCCTGCGGCGCGCACCTTGATTTGCTCGGAGCAATCTGCAATGCTTCGTGCGGAGTTTTCAGCCGCC
>Ga0315281_10003013_pt1 | contig 24822 bp, 20 predicted proteins | sample YL17G07_0_MG_FD_204540 | JGI IMG/M metagenome (GOLD analysis project Ga0315281, IMG submission 204540) | Sediment microbial communities from Yellowstone Lake, YNP, Wyoming, USA - YL17G07_0 | ecosystem: Environmental > Aquatic > Freshwater > Lake > Sediment | place: USA: Wyoming | collected... | reverse complement strand
CGACGACGGGCAGGGCCGCGAGCGCGCCAGCGTTCTTGTCCAGCGCGGCCAGCGAGCGGGCAATGGTATCGGCATCGACGAGCGGGCGCGCGGCGTCGTGGATCAGAACCCGCCTTGGCATCGATGGGGCCACGGCTTCAAGGCCGTTCCTGGCGGATTCCTGCCGCGTGGCGCCACCGAGAATGGGTGCCAGCAGCTTGAGCCCCTGGGTCGCTTGGTCATAGAGCGCGCGATGCTCCGGCTGAATCACGACCGCGACCCTGCTCACGTCGGGATGGTTCAGGAAGGCCTCGATCGAATGACGAATCACGGGCCGGCCGGCGAGCCGGCGATACTGTTTCGGCACCTCGCCGCCGAAGCGCTCGCCGCGACCGGCGGCGACGATGAGGGCGATGGTCTCGGGATCGGTTGAGGGAATGGTCATGGCGCTACCTTAGGAGGGCAAGGCCGCCCTTGCCAAGGCGCGGCCGTTCACTTGGTGGCGATTCCTTGGCAGCGGGGCTATAGTCCCGGCCCATGTTGAACGGAATTGGTATATCTTTGGCCGCGCTCGCCTGTCTCCTGGCGCAGCCTGCCCTGTTGTGGATCGCCCTTCGCCAGACGGATCGTCCCGGCGGCGGGCTGGTTATGGCGCTGATCGTTACCGCGGTCGCGGCGACGGCGACAGCGGTTCTGGCGCTGTTTACGGAGAGCATCGGCAATCTGTCGGTGGCGTTGTGGTTCGGGCTCGGTGCCAGCCTGCTCGCGCTGTCATTGGCGGGACTGTGGCGGCGCGAGGCTTGGCGCCTGGCGGCGCCAATGGCCGTCTATGGCGAGGTTCTGGCGTTGGCGGCGGTGCTGGTGGAACTGACCGCCGGGAAAGAGGGCGAGGGGGCGCGGTATGGCGACCTCGCCTGGCTTGGCGCGCATGTGGTGGTCTCGGTCGCCACCTATGGCGTGTTGAGCGTGGCGGCGTTGGCAGGGCTGGCGGTATTCGTGCAGGAGCGTTCTCTCAAGCGGCGTGCGGCGCCGACCCGGATGATCCGGGCCTTGCCGGCGGCGGCGGATGCGGAAGAAATCCAGTCCCGTCTGCTGATTGTCTCGGCCTGGCTTCTCGGCGCCGGCGTCTTGACCGGGATAGCGGTCGAGTATCTGCGCCAGGGCCGGTTGCTGATATTCGACCATAAGACCGTTTTGACGCTGGCGGCGCTGGCCGTGGTTGTGGTCCTGCTGGTGCTGGACCGGCGTTTTGGTCTGGGCGGGCGGCGGATAGCCCGCGTGGTCCTGTTTGCTTACTTGCTGATAACCCTGGCGTATCCGGGGGTTAAGTTCGTTACCCAGATCCTGATGTAATGACCCTGGCAGTCGTCCAATCGTTGCAATCCATGGATCGATAGGCCATATTCCCGCCTAATTCTTGGGCATCTTGGGATACTGCCTAAATCATGAGCATTGAAATCGGATTCATTCGCCTTGAGGCGCCGGTGATCCTGGCTCCGATGTCGGGGGTCAGCGACCTGCCGTTTCGCCGCTTGGTCAAGCGTTGCGGCGCCGGTCTGGTCGTCTCCGAGATGATTGCCAGCCAGGCCATTTTGCGCGAGTCGTGGAAGTCGCTGCGCATGGTCCGCACCGTGGCGGAGGAGCAGCCGATGGCGGTGCAGCTCGCCGGCTGCGAGCCCGAGGCCATGGCCGAGGCCGCCAAGCTGAATCAGGATCTAGGCGCCGCCATCATCGACATCAATTTCGGCTGCCCGGTAAAGAAGGTCGTGAACGGCTATGCCGGCTCGGCCCTGATGCGCGACGAAGTACACGCCGCCCGTATTCTTGAGGCGACGGTGAAGGCGGTGTCGCTGCCCGTGACACTCAAGATGCGGACCGGGTGGGACCACGACAACCGGAACGCGCCACGATTGGCGCGCATCGCCGAGGACTGCGGTATCCGCATGGTCACGGTGCATGGCCGCACGCGCTGTCAATTCTATGAGGGCAGGGCCGACTGGGCCTTCGTGCGCGAGGTGAAGGAGGCGGTGCGTATTCCGGTGGTGGTAAACGGCGACATCATCACCTGTGCCGATGCCGCCGAGGCGCTGGCGCAGTCGGGCGCCGATGGCGTCATGATCGGTCGCGGTGCTTATGGTCGGCCGTGGTTTCCTCGTCAGGTGACGCACTACCTGCGTACGGGAGAAATGCTGCCGGAACCAGCCTTGGCGGAGCGCCTCGACATCCTGGTCGAACACTATCGCGACCTGCTGGGGCATTACGGCCGCGAGCCGGGTGCCCGTGTCGCGCGCAAGCATATTGCTTGGTACAGCAAGGGTCTGCCCGGTTCGGCTGAGTTTCGCGCCCTGGTGAACAGGATCGCCGACCCCGACGAAGTGGAAAAGGCGATCCGCATCTTCTTTGCGCCACTCCTGGAGCAGGCGGCTGCGTGATGGCGGGCGGAGCCGCTCCCAGCCTTCGCCCCGAGGGGTACGATAGCCCCGATGCCGCCTCAATCCTTGACGCCCTTCCGGCCCCGGTTTTCGTGATCGACGCGAAGGGACGAATAGCTTTCGTCAATGGCGCGGCCGAACAATTTTTTAACCTCGGCGCCTCGCATTTGATCGGTGTCGCCTTGAGCGTCCAGGTGGCGCCGGACGGAGCCCTTTGCGTGCTGGTTGCCCGAGCGCGAGCTTCAGGCGCGACCTTGATCGAACACGAAATGACGATTGAAGGGCCTCGTCTTGGCCGGCATGTCGCCGGCGTGCGGGCAGGGCCGTTGGCCGGGGCGCCGGGCTGCGTCTCGGTCGTGCTACACGAGCGAGTCATGGCCTCGGGCGTCGATCTGCAAACCTCGCGGCGCGAGGCGGCGCGACCCGTGGCGGCGATGGCGGCGGTGCTGGCGCACGAAGTCAAGAACCCGCTGTCGGGTATCCGTGGCGCGGCACAATTGCTTGAGAGCGGATTGACGGGGGCTGATAGGGACCTGGCCCAACTCATTTGCCACGAAGTCGATCGCATTGCAGCCCTGGTCGATCGAATGGGCGTCTTCTCCGAGGCGCCGCCCATGCAGCGTGAGGCCGTCAATCTGCACCAGGCGATCGATCACGTACGGCGTATCGCCGAGGCCGGGTTCGCCCGCGATTGCCGCTTCGTCGAGGGCTACGATCCGTCGCTGCCCTTGGCCTACAGCAACCGGGACGCAATGGTGCAAATTGTCCTCAACCTGGTCAAGAACGCGGCCGAGGCGGCCCCGCACGGGGTCATTCGCCTGACCACGACCTTCCGACCCGGGGTGCGGCTGGCCGGCGCCGGTGGCGGCGCCTTCCTGCCGCTGGCGTTGAGCGTCGAGGACAATGGCCCCGGCATAGCCGAGGCCGTGAGCGGGCGGTTGTTCGAGCCCTTCGCCACGACCAAGGCCGACGGCCGGGGCCTTGGTCTGGCCTTGGCGGCAAAACTGATGGAAGAACTCGGCGGCATGATCGAGCACACCAGCACACCGGGGCGCACGGTCTTTACGCTGCGCCTGCCGATGGCGGAAACGGAGCTGCGGTTGTGAGCCGCCCCGCCGTCATCCTCTTGGCCGATGACGATGCCTCGGTGCGCACCGTGTTGAGCCAGGCTCTGACGCGGGCCGGTTATGACGTGCGCGGCACCGGAAACGGCGCCACGTTATGGCAGTGGGTTGCCGCCGGCGATGGCGACCTGGTCGTTACCGATGTCGTCATGCCCGATGTCGATGGGCTCGACTTGCTTCCGCGCATGCGCAAGCTGCGGCCGGAACTTCGCGTGATTGTCATGAGCGCGCGCAATACCGTTTTGACCGCGCTTAAGGCCGGCGAGCGCGGCGCCTTCGAATATTTGCCCAAACCGTTCGACCTTCAGGTCTTGGTCGCCGCGGTTGAGCGAGCCTTGCGTCAGGGCGAGGCAGCTTCGTTGCCAGTCCACGAGGCCGAGGCGCTGCCTATTGTCGGCCGCTCGCCAGCGATGCAGGAGGTCTATCGCCTCCTGTCGCGAGCCGTGGCGACGGACCTGACCGTTCTTATCAGCGGGGAATCCGGGACCGGCAAGGAACTGGTGGCGCGCGCGCTGCACGACTTCGGCAAGCGGGTGCGCGGTCCCTTCGTCGCCATCAATATGGCGGCGATGCCACGCGAATTGATCGAAAGCGAACTGTTTGGACATGAGAAGGGCGCTTTCACGGGCGCCATTGCCCGCTCAACGGGGCGCTTTGAACAGGCGGCCGGGGGCACGCTTTTTCTGGACGAGATCGGTGACATGCCGCCCGAGACGCAAACCCGCCTGCTGCGGGTGCTGCAAGAGGGAGAGTATCAGAGCGTGGGAGGGCGCAGTCCGCTACGGACCGACGCCAGGATCGTCGTCGCGACGCATCGGGATTTGCCCCACTTGGTGCGTCAGGGCCTGTTTCGCGAGGATCTCTATTATCGTCTCGCGGTTTTGCCGATCCGCTTGCCGCCCTTGCGAGAGCGCAGCGAGGACATTCCGGACCTGGTTCAACACTTCCTGGCCCGGGCGGCCGCGTCGGGGCTGCCGACAAAGACGTTCACCCCGGCGGCGCTGGATCGGCTGCGGGCGCATGGCTGGCCGGGTAACGTGCGCGAACTGGAAAATCTGGTGCGGCGTCTGGCGGCGCTTTGCAGCGAGGACGTGATCGAAGCACGGGCAGTGGAGGGGGAACTGGCCGAGGTCGACGATAGGCCGGGGAGTGGGCGCGAATCGCTTGCCGAGGCGGCCGAGCGGCACCTGCGGGATTACTTCGCCGCCCATCGCCAGGGCCTGCCGGCTGCCGGGCTCTATGAGCGAGTTATGCGGGAGGTCGAACGGCCGCTGATTTCGCTGTCGCTCGCCGCCACCAAGGGAAATCAGATCCGGGCAGCCGCCTTGCTGGGACTGAATCGCAACACTCTTCGCAAAAAAATTCGTGAATTGGACGTTCAAATTACCCGTGGCTTGAAGTAGACTGTTGCCATCATGCAACAGGTGGTGTTGCAACAAGGTCGGTCTAAAGCCGGCACAGGCGATCCTTCGGGGCAGCTCCCGGCAGGGTCTCCCGTGACGGGCGAAGCGCGGCCGGACAGGGTTTTGGCGTCGATATGGCATGCCTTCTGGGACTGGGCCCGGGCGGCCCGTCTCGAACGGAAACTGGCGGTGCTCTTGCTGGTCGGCGCCGTGGCCTCGGGCGTGGCCACCTACATGGCCATGACCGGCGCCTTCACGGCAACGCCGCAGCCGCGCACCATTCTCCTGCTCCTGCTCCTGAACCTCATTTTGCTGCTGCTGCTGGTGACGGTGGTTGCCCGGCGCCTGGTACTGCTGTGGCTGGAGCGCCGGCGAGGGATGGTCGGCGCCCGCCTCCATGTCCGCTTGGTCATGTGGTTTGCCTTGGCGGCCATGGTGCCGACGATCATCGTCGCCACCTTCTCGGCCCTGTTCCTCAACCTCGGGATGGATGCCTGGTTCAGTGATCGGGTGCGCAGCGCGGTTAAGGACTCGCTGATCGTGGCCCAGTCCTATCTGGCGGAACATCAAGAGCGATTGGCGACGGATGCGTTGAGCATCGTTGACAGCCTGCATCGCGGTGGCCCGCTGTTTTTTGCCAACCGCGACCAGATCGAAGCCCTGCTAGCCAATCAGGCGGCGCTGCGCGATCTGAGCGATGCGGCGGTCGTGAATGGGGCGCGTCAGGTGGTGGCGCGGACGGGGCTCAGCCTGCTGTTGGAGTTCGACACCGACCTGCCGGAATGGGCGATGGTCCGTGCCCGCGCGGGCGAGGTGGTGATCTTGTCGAGTGGCACGGAAGATCGCGTGCGGGCCCTGGTGCGCCTCGACCGCTATCCGGAAAGCTATCTGTTGATCGGGCGAATGGTCGATACCCGGGTGCTGGCGCATGTCGATAAGGCCACGGGCGCGGCGCAGATATACGAGCAGTTGGAGGGCCGGCGTTCCGGCCTGCAGATTACCTTCGCGCTGATCTTTATTGTCGTGGCGTTGTTGGTGCTTTTCGCCGCCGTGTGGGCGGCGTTGATTGTGGCAACCAATCTGGCCCGACCTATCGCCGGGCTGGCGGTGGCGGCCGAGCGTGTCGGCGCCGGCGATTTGACCGCCCGGGTCATCGAAGGGCGCAGCCAGGACGAGATCGGGGCGCTGACGTCCTCGTTCAATCGCATGGCCGAGCGGTTGCAAACGCAGCAGGACGCGCTTATCGCCGCCAACGAGCAGGTGGAAAATCGCCGGCGTTTTTCCGAGCTTGTCCTCTCCGGCGTCTCGGCGGGCGTGGTCGGCCTCGATGCCGAGGGCCGTATCACCTTGCCCAATCGGTCAGCCTCGGATTTGCTGGGGCTCGATCTTGGCTTGCATTTGGGCGAACCGCTGGCGGGGTTGGTGCCGGAGATGGGTAATCTGATCGGGACCGCGCAGCGGCGGGCGCCGCGTGTAGCCGAGGGCCAGATCAATCACGTCCGTGACGGCAGTCAGCAGACGTTGTTGGTGCGGGTGGCCGCCGGCAGCGGCGCGCCGGGCGAGGTCGGGTATGTCCTTACCTTCGACGACGTGACCGACCTGCTGTCGGCGCAACGCACGGCGGCCTGGGCCGATGTCGCACGGCGCATCGCCCATGAGATCAAGAATCCGCTGACGCCGATTCAACTGGCGGCCGAGCGGTTGAAGCGCAAATATCTTAAAGAGATCACGAGCGACCCGGAGACCTTCGCGGTCTGCACGGATACGATCGTGCGCCACGTAGGCGATATCGGCCGGATGGTCGATGAGTTCTCCTCCTTCGCCCGCATGCCGGCGCCGATCATGCGGCCGGAGAACCTTGAGGAGCTGTGCCGCTCAGCGCTATTCTTGCAGCAGAGCGCGCATCCCGGCATCGGCTATACTAGCGCGTTTCCAGACCAACCGGTCGTCATGGATTGCGACGCGCAGCAGGTGTCGCGAGCGTTGACGAACTTGTTGCAGAATGCCGCCGACGCCCTGGAAACTCTCGAACCAACCGGTGGCAATCGTATCGACGTGAAGTTGTGGCAGCAGAGCGACCGAATTGTTATTGCCATCGAGGATGACGGGCCCGGCCTGCCGGTGAAGGAGCGAGGCCGGCTGACTGAGCCCTATGTAACAACCAGGGTCAAGGGTACGGGGCTTGGCCTGGCTATCGTCAAGAAGATCATGGAAGACCACGGCGGCGACCTTATTCTCGATGATCGGGCCGGTGGTGGTGCCTCGGTGAAGTTGGTCTTCATGCGGCGGACTCCGGAGGAGATGTTGCCGGACATGAGAGCGGGTGCGGCGCATGGCGCGTGACATATTGATCGTCGATGACGAGACGGATATCCGGATGCTGATTTCGGGTATTCTTGACGACGAGGGCTATCAAACGCGCGACGCGGGCGATAGCACCGCGGCACTCGAGGCTATTGCGATGCGCCGCCCTCATCTCGTCATTCTCGATGTCTGGCTCCAGGGCAGCCGATTGGACGGTCTCGATCTGCTGAAGAACATCAAACGTGACAATCCCTCCATCCCTGTCGTGATGATCAGCGGCCACGGCAATATCGAGACCGCCGTCATGGCCATCAAGCACGGCGCCTACGATTTCATCGAAAAACCGTTCAAGGCGGATCGACTGTTGCTGGTCGTGGATCGGGCGGTGGAGGCGGCGAGGCTGCGTCGCGAGAACGAGGAACTGCGTCTGCGCGCCGGGCCCGACGCCGAACTTTATGGCGTTTCGGCGTCGATCATGAGCTTGCGGCAGACGATCGAGCGCGTGGCGCCCACGGGCAGTCGGGTTCTGATCACTGGTCCAGCCGGGGCGGGCAAGGAGGTCTTGGCACGGCTTCTGCACCGCCGCTCGCGGCGCGCCAACTTGCCGTTCGTGGTCCTGAACTGCGCCTCCATGCGGCCGGAGCGCCTGGAGATCGAATTATTTGGCTCCGAGGCCGGGGCGGAGGGGACGGATCAGCCGGCCAGGATCGGCACGCTTGAGCAGGCGCATGGCGGCACGTTGCTGTTGGACGAGATCGCCGATATGCCGCTCGAAACACAGGGCAAGATTGTACGCGTCCTTCAGGACGAGTGTTTCCAAAGAGTGGGCGGCAATACCCTGGTCGAGGTGGATGTGCGGGTTATCGCCTCCAGCAACCGCGACATCGATGCTGAAATGGCGGCCGGGCGGTTCCGCCAGGACTTGTACTATCGTTTGAACGTGGTGCCGATCCGCGTACCGCCGCTACGCGATCGGCGCGATGATATCCCGATCCTGGCCGAACATTTCCTGACCCGTTCGGCCGAAGCGACGGGCCTGCCGCCGCGGCGGTTGGCGCCGGATGCCTTTGCGACTCTGCAAACCTATGATTGGCCTGGCAATGTTCGCCAACTGAGAAACGTCATGGATTGGATCTTGATCATGGCGCCAGGCGACCCGGGATCGCTGGTTCGGGCCGATATGTTGCCCCCCGACATCGGCAGCATCGCCCCCAGCAACGGCTCGGGAGACGGCGAGGTCATGTCGTTGCCGTTGCGCGAGGCCCGCGAGGTGTTCGAGAAGCGTTATCTTGAGGCGCAGGTTACGCGCTTCGGCGGCAATATTTCGCGCACGGCGGCTTTCATCGGCATGGAGAGATCGGCCCTGCATCGCAAGCTACGCTCCCTTGGCATTGCCGCGGCGGAGCGACCCGGCCGGATAGAGAATTGAACGCCGACAACGGCGTCTGGAAGAATAAACATGAAAGTCATCATCTGTGGCGCCGGCCAAGTCGGCTACAACATTGCCCGCTACCTGTCGGCCGAGGGTAACGATGTCACGGTCATCGATATTCAGGCCGAGCTGGTCAACAAGATCAGTGACAACCTGGATGTCCAGGGAATCGTCGGCTATGCCTCTCACCCGGACGTTCTCGATCGCGCCGGCGCCCGAGATACTGACATCATCATCGCCGTCACCTATGCCGATGAAGTGAACATGGTTGCCTGCGAGGTCGCCCACGCCCTGTTCGACGTGCCAAAAAAAATCGCCCGCGTTCGCCAACAGGTCTATTTACAGCCCAAATGGTCCGATCTGTTCAGCCGCGCCCATATGGCGATCGACGCCATCATTTCGCCGGAAATCGAGGTAGCGAAAGCGATTGAACGGCGCCTTCAGGTGCCCGGCGCGTTCGACGCCATTCCGCTTTCCGACGGCCTGTTGACCTTGGTGGGCGTGCACTGCGGTCCGGATTGCCCCGTCACCAACACGCCGCTGCATCATCTCTCGGCGCTGTTTCCAGACCTGCATATCTCGGTCGTGGCGATCATGCGCGGGGACCGGCGCGTCGTGCCGACCGGCGAGGATCAGATGCTGGCCGGGGACGATGTCTATTTCGTAGCCGACACGGCACACCTCAAGCGTGCGTTGGCGGCTTTCGGCCATGAGGAGGCCGAGGCGCGGAACTTGATTGTCGTCGGTGGCGGCAATATTGGACTCTATCTGACCCACAGCCTTGAAGAGCAGCATCGCGGCTTGAAGGTAAAGATGATCGAAATCGACCGGCGGCGGGCCGAACTGGCGGCCCAGGCGCTACCGGAGAGCGTGGTTATCCACGGCGATGCGCTCGATGTCGAGGTGCTGACCGAGGCCAACGTAAAGGCCGCCGAGACGATCATCGCGGTCAGCAACGACGATGAAGTCAATATCCTGGCCTCGTTGCTGGCAAAACGCTTCGGTTGCCAGCGTTCCATTACTCTCATCAACAAAATGACCTACGCGCCGCTGCTTGGTTCGCTGGGCGTCGATGCCGTGGTCAGCCCCCGCGCCATCACGGTTTCGACCATCCTTCAGCATGTGCGGCGTGGCCGCGTGCGCTCGGTGCATTCATTGAGCGACGGTTTCGGAGAAATCATCGAGGTGGATGCGCTTGAGACGTCGCCGTTGATCGGGGCCCCTCTGCGCGAGGCAAAGCTGCCGGCGGGAGTCATCGTCGGAGCCCTGGTGCGTGGCGAGAACGAGGTCATTATTCCCCGTGGCGACACGGTGGTGCGGCCCAAGGATCGAGTGGTACTGTTCGCTGCCGCCGATGCGGTAAAGAAGGTCGAGAAGATGTTTTCCGTTCGGCTGGAGTTCTTTTAGCCGCCATGCGCCATGCATATGTGAACGGCCGCTATGTGCCCCACGCCCAGGCCCAGGTACATATCGAGGACCGCGGCTATCAGTTCGCCGATGGGGTCTATGAGGTGGTCCCGCTGCGCGACGGACGCATGATCGACGAGGCGCCGCATCTCGACCGGCTCGGTCGTTCGCTGGCGGCTTTGCGTATCGACTGGCCGATGTCGCGGGCCTGCCTGGGGTTGGTCCTGCGTGAACTGGTGCGCCGCAACGCTGTCGCCGATGGCAGCGTCTATCTCCAGGTGACGCGCGGTGTGGCGCCGCGCGATCACAAATTCCCGCGCTCGCCCAAGCCATCGCTGGTGGTGACAACGAAATGGGCGGGGCCAGCCACTGGTTTGGGGGCGAAGGGCGTAGGGGTCGTGACCGTCCCCGATGTACGGTGGCGGCGCTGCGACATCAAGTCGATCAATCTGCTGGCAAACGTGTTGGCGAAGCAGGCGGCGGCCGAACAAAGCGCCTTCGAGGCCTGGCAGGTGGATGAGGCGGGCTTGGTGACCGAAGGCGCCTCGACCAACGCCTGGATTGTTACCGCCGACGGCGCCTTGCGTACCCGGGCGCTCGGCAGCGCGATCCTGGCGGGTGTGACGCGCGAGACGCTGTTGGGGTTCCTGGCTCATGAGGGCCTGAGGGTGGAGGAACGGGCCTTTACGGTGCCCGAGGCCTTGTTGGCGCCGGAGGCGTTCCTGACCAGCAGTAGCAATTTCGTCTTGCCGGTGACGCGGCTGGATGGCAAGCCCATCGGCGATGGGCGGCCTGGCCCCATCACGCGACGCCTGCGCGCCTGGTATCTCAAACATGCTGGCATGGCGGCAGAGTCATAGGGCATGGCCGGTCCGATCATGCGCCCGCCGCGCGCCATACTGTTCGACTGGGACAACACGCTGGTTGATGGCTGGGCGGCAATCGCCGGTGCCATGAATGCGGCGCTTGATCTGGTCGGGCAACCGACCTGGACCGTGGCCGAAACCAAGTCGCGGGTGCGGGCATCGTTGCGCGACAGTTTTCCGAAGTTGTTCGGTTCGCGCTGCGAGGAGGCCACGAAGGTCTTCTATGAGCACTTCGCCGCCAACCATCTGGCCTGTGTCCGGCCTCTGATTGGTGCGGGCGATTTGCTGCCGTGGCTGGTGGAACGGGGCATCTATCTCGGCATTGTCAGCAACAAGACTGGGCGCTATTTGCGACTTGAGGTCGAGCATCTCGGCTGGGCAAACCACTTCAGGCGCGTGGTTGGGGCCGGCGACGCGGCGCGCGACAAGCCGGCGGTGGATCCGGTTGACATGGCCCTGGCCGGGAGCGGCATCGCCCGGGGGGCGGAGGTATGGTTCGTGGGCGACGCGGATATCGACATGGACTGCGCGGTCCGGGCTGGGTGCCTGCCCATCTTGCTTCGGGTCGAGGCGCCGCGGGCGCAGGAATTCGGGTTGAGTGAGCCGGTTTTTCACGGCCGGGACAGCCGCGACCTGCGCCGGTTGATCGAGGGGCTGTAATTTCCCGCCGCTTGGATTTGTGCTAGTAGTGGCCGGCCTTACCCCTGTCGCGGGCGACCCCGCCGACCGGGCCCCAATAACAGCACAACAAGGAGGGGGCCGATGGCCAACGAAAAAACACAAAACGTCCAAGACGTGTTCCTGAACCATATCCGCAAGGGCAAGACCCCGGTTACGATCTTCCTGGTGAACGGCGTCAAGTTGCAGGGCATCGTCACCTGGTTCGACAATTTCTCGGTCCTGTTGCGCCGCGACGCGCACTCGCAGCTCGTCTATAAACACGCCATCTCGACCATCATGCCAGCGGCGCCGGTACAGTTGTTCGACGGGGTTGCGGAAGCGGAGGAGGCTTGATCCGCCTCGTTCGCCCGCGGTGAGCACACGGGCCATCGTCGTCTGTCCGCTGCTGCGGGCCGCCCGCCGCACGTCCCGGGAACCAGACGCCGTGGTCGAGGAAGCAATCGGCCTGGCCCGCGCCATTTCGCTCGACGTGGTGGGCGCGGAGCGGGTCAATGTTGCCGAGCCTCGCCCATCGACGTTGCTGGGCAGCGGCGCGGTAGCGCGTCTCTCCGACCTGATTAAGGAGCAAGAAGCGGCGCTCGTCATCGTCGATTCGGCCCTGTCGCCGGTGCAGCAGCGCAATCTGGAAAAGGCTTGGGGTTGCAAGGTCATTGACCGTACCGGTCTGATCCTCGAGATCTTCGGTGAGCGGGCGCGCACGGCCGAGGGCCAGTTGCAGGTCGAACTGGCGGCGCTGAGTTATCAGCGCAGCCGGCTGGTCCGGTCCTGGACCCATTTGGAGCGGCAACGCGGCGGTTTCGGCTTTCTCGGCGGCCCCGGCGAATCGCAATTGGAAATCGACCGCCGCCTGATCGACGATCGCATCGCCAAGATCAAGAAGGGCCTGGAATCCGTTACCCGCACGCGGGCGTTGCATCGGCGTGCACGTCAGCGCGTGCCCTATCCGATTGTGGCCCTGGTCGGCTACACAAACGCCGGCAAATCAACGCTGTTCAACTATCTGACTCAGTCTGAGGTGTTGGCAAAGGACATCCTTTTTGCCACCCTCGACCCGACCATGCGGGCGCTGCGCTTACCCTCGGGCCGCCAGGTGATCCTCTCGGACACGGTAGGTTTCGTCTCCGAGTTGCCGACCGATCTCGTTGCCGCTTTCCGCGCCACCCTTGAGGAAGTGAAGGAAGCGGACCTGATCCTGCATGTGCGCGATATGGCCCATACGGATTCGGCGGCGCAGCGAGACGACGTCAACATGATCCTGCGCGATCTGGAACTAGGGCCCCTGGTGGACGCCGATGCGCCAGTGATCGAGGTCTTGAACAAGATCGACCGCCTCGATCCGGCGGCGTGCGCGGCGCTGATGGCCCAGGTCGAGCGCGCCCCGCGCTCGGTAGCTGTCTCGGCCCTGACCGGCGAGAGTGTGCCGGCATTGCTGTCGGTGATCGACCGCCATTTGGCGGCGGCGCGTACGATCATCATCGCCAAGGTCGCGCAGGCCGAGGCGGCGCGGATCGCCTGGCTCTATCAGCATGGCGAGGTCTTGGAGCGGCGCGACGACGAGCGCTACTCGTATCTCAGGGTGCGGCTCGATCCGGCCGACGCGGCGAAATTCGAGGGCCAGGCGAGCCGCAGGAAATCGGCCAGGGCGAAGTAATCCGGCTCAGCGGCGGCGCGTCTTCGACAGGGACTTGGGGCTGGGCCGGGCGACCTTGACCTGTCCGCCGGCGACTTGGCGGATCAGGGCGATCTGCTGCTCGACGCAACGGTTGAGTTCGTATTTGGCCATGATGGTCTGGCGTGCCTTGCGGCGTAACCCAGCCATGCGATCGGGATGGTCAAGGGCGCGTTTGACGCCGGCGGCGATCGACTCCGGATCGAAGAAATCAACCAGCAGGCCATTCTCGCCGTCGCGGATCACTTCGGCCACCGGTGGCGTAGTCGAGCCCACCACCAGGCAGCCCGCCGACATCGCCTCGAGCATGGACCAGGATAGCACGAAGGGGATGGTCAGATAGATATGTGCCGCCGACACCTGTAGTACCTGGATGAACTTGTCATAGGGCAGGCGGCCAAGAAAGTGGATGCGCGAGCGGTCGAGATCCACTTCCTCCAGCAGTGCCTCGCGGTAGCTACGGCCGTCGGCCCGCTTGCCGCCATAGCTGACGCCATCGGCGCCGACGACCAGGATCCGGGTCTTGGGCCGCCGCTTCAGTATCAGGCCGGCGGCACGCATGAAGCTGGGAAACCCGCGATAGGGTTCGAGGTTGCGGGCGACGTAGGTGACGATTTCCTCACCGGCCGCAAAGACCTCGCCGCCGGGTAGGATCAATCTGGCGGCGGGATCGGGTTTGGCGATGTCAGCGCGGATGCCGTCATGAATGATCGATAGCTTGCTACGTAACTCGGCGGGATGCTGCTGCCATTGCCATCGGGTCGGTACCACGCCGTGGTCTGACGCTTCGAGCGAGAGCAACAGATGCGTGTTCTTGGTACGCACCCGGCATAGCGTGTCGAGCGTCGGCGGCTCCTTGGGGTCGAAGCCGACATCGGCTCCCTGGCCGCGATAGTAGAACTCGCAATAGGTCAGCAGCGCCGCCTTCGGGAATACGTCCTTGACGTAGAGCGTCTCGCCCCAACCGGGATGGCCGCAGACGATGTCAGGGCGGAATCCCTGCTGGCGTAGCTCGCTCATGACCCGTGTCACCTCCTGGCCATGCAGGACGTGGTTCTCCATCTCGCGCAGATAGTGATGGATGTTCTTGTGCGCCTCGCGCTTTGGGGCGTATTTGATAACCCGTACGCCAGGGATATTGGCGTCATCGCGTTTGGCGATCGCGACCACCTCATTCTCGGGCGACTGGCCGAGAATGGTGGCAATATGGCGATACTGGGCCGGGAAATTCTGATGGATGAACAGAACCTTCATGGTGGGTCTATCCTAGCAGGGCCGGCGGCGCCGGGCCACGGCCATGCTCGTTGACCCTGAGCGGGTGGCGCGGGCCATCGTCGAGGTGGCGGCGAGCGAAATAATGCCGCGATTCGGCCGCCTGGCCGCTGGCGACATTAGGGAGAAGAGCCCGGGCGATCTCGTCACCCTGGCCGATGAGGCGGCGGAGCAGGCGTTGGAGACCATGCTTGCCGGGATCGTGCCCGGGGCGCCGATGATCGGTGAGGAGGCGACGGCAAGAAATCCGCGCCTGCTCGACTATCTGGCCGAGGACGGGCCGGCCTGGCTGGTCGATCCCGTGGACGGTACCAGCAATTTTGCCGCCGGGCAGCCGGCTTTCGCGGTCATGGTTGCTTTCGTTGTCGAGCGCCGCGCGGTAGCGAGTTGGTTGTATTTTCCCGTCGGTGGCGAGATGCTCGTGGCCAGCGCCGGGGAGGGTGCCTGGCTCGACGGGCAGCGCCTGGCCGTGGCGCCGGCGCCGGACGATCCGGCCGAACTCACGGGCACGCTGCTGGCCGGATTCCATGGCAATCCGGAGCTGGGCCGGCGGATTGCCCAGCGCCGTGATCGGGTCCGGGCGCTCCGCTCCGAGCGCTGCGCCGGCTGGGAGTATCGCCGGCTGGCCGGGGGCGACATGCATTTCAGCCTGTTCTCGCGTCTCATGCCCTGGGACCACGCGCCGGGCGTCTTGGCCCATCGCGAGGCCGGCGGCCATGCCGCCTATCTTGACGGTGCCGGCTATCGGCCGGCTCGGATCGATACCGACGGGTTGCTGCTGGCGCCCGACGAGAAAAGCTGGAAGGCGCTACACGACTTGTTGCTCAAGCCCTAGAGCAAGATGGTTTTGGATTGAATAAATCCAAAACCTGACTCTTGCTCTATGTAATCGAAATAGAGCGGATTCACGCCATGGTGGAATCGCGATGCGATTCCACTTAAGGGCGATCCGCCCTAGCGAAGGCGGGTTTCAGCCGATAGGATGCCGGCCGGTTTTGGTTCCCCGTTTGCGTGAGAGGGAGTGATGGTTATGGCCGCAAAGCAGAAGGTCGCGTTCTTGGGTTTGGGCGTCATGGGCTTTCCCATGGCCGGGCATTTGGCCACCGCCGGCCATGAGGTGACCGTTTACAACCGCACGGCCGCGCGGGCGCAGGCCTGGGTGGAGAAACATGGTGGGCGGGCCAAGCCGACGCCGGCCGAGGCCGCCGCCGGGGCCGAACTTGTCTTTGCCTGTGTCGGCAACGACGACGACCTTCGCAGCATCGTCTTCGGCGACAAGGGCCTGCTTGCCGGCATGGCGGCGGGTTCGGTGTTCGTGGACCACACCACGGCCTCGGCTGCCGTGGCCCGTGAGGTCGGCACCGCCGCACGCAACGGCGGCGTGATGTTTCTCGATGCGCCGGTGTCGGGCGGTCAGGCCGGAGCGGAGCAGGGGCGACTCACGGTCATGGTCGGCGGCGATGAGGCCGTATTCGATCGCGCCAAGCCGGTGATCGACGCCTATGCGCGCTCTTGCGTCCTAATGGGTCCGGTCGGTTCGGGCCAACTCACCAAGATGGTCAACCAGATCTGCATCGCTGGCCTGCTCCAGGGACTGTCGGAAGGCATGAACTTCGCCCACAAGGCCGGCCTCGACGGCAAGAAGGTGGTGGAGGTCATTTCCAAGGGCGCGGCGCAGTCCTGGCAGATGGAGAACCGCGCCGTCACCATGCTCGACGGAAAGTTCGATTTCGGCTTTGCCGTCAACTGGATGCGTAAGGACTTGTCCATCTGCCTTGAGGAGGCCAAGCAGAACAAGGCGCGCCTGCCGGTAACGGCGCTGGTGGACCAATTCTATGCCCAGGTACAGGCGCGTGGCGGCGGGCGTTGGGATACGTCGAGCCTGCTTCACCTGTTGGCGAACGACTAGATTTTTCGCAGGAAATCCGCCGTTTTTGGCCGACCCGGCAGGGTCAATCGCGCCTGCCTCGCCGGCGTTTCGGCCACCACCTTGCCGCGGCGCATGACGACGAGGCGCGTGGCGCGCACGCGGATGGCTTCGATCGGATCGGCGGCCTGGAGCACGACCAAGTCGGCGTAATTGCCCGGGGCGATGCCGTAGCCCTCAAGGCCCATGATCCGGGCCGGGGTCTCGGTCACCGCCGCGAAACAGGCGCGCATGGCCTCGACCCCGGTCATCTGCGCCACATGCAGGCCCATATGCGCCACCTCGAGCATGTCGCCGGAGCCGAGCCCGTACCACGGGTCCATGACGCAGTCGTGGCCGAAGGCGACATTGAGCCCGGCCGCCATCAGCTCAGGCACCCGGGTCATGCCGCGCCGTTTCGGGTAGCTGTCGTGGCGGCCCTGGATGACGATGTTGATAAGTGGGTTGGCGACGACGTTGAGCCGTGCCTCGACCAGTAGCGGAATGAGTTTGGCTACGTAGTAATTGTCCATCGAATGCATCGAGGTGAGGTGCGAACCCGTCACCCGGCCCTGCAAGCCCAGACGCTGGGTTTCTTGCGCCAAAGTCTCGACGTGGCGCGACATCGGATCGTCGGTCTCGTCGCAATGCATGTCCACCAGCAGGCCGCGCGCGGCGGCGATTTCGCATAGAGCGCGCACCGAGGCCGCGCCATCGGCTTGGCTGCGCTCGAAATGGGGAATGCCGCCGACGACCTCGACGCCGCGATCGAGCGCGGTTTTGAGGCGTTCCATGCCCTCGGCCGTGCGCAACACGCCATCCTGGGGAAAGGCGACCAACTGTAGATCGAGATAGGGTTTCACCCGCTGCTTCACTTCGAGCAGGGCCTCAACGCCCAACAAACGTGGGTCGCCGACATCGACATGGCTGCGAATGGCGAGCAGCCCCTGGGCGACGGCCCAATCGCAATAGGCAAGGGCTCGCTCCACGATCGCTTCCTGAGTCAGTTGCGGCTTTAACTCGCCCCATAGCGCGATGCCCTCGAGCAGCGTGCCGGAGCGATTGAGCCGGGGCAGCCCCAGCGACAGCGTCGCATCCATATGAAAATGCGCATCGACGAAGGGCGGGCTGACCAGGCGCCCCTTGGCCTCGATCTCGGTCTGGGCCTCGGTCTTCAGGCTCGGTTCGACGGCGGCGATCTTGTCGCCGGCGATGCCGATATCCATGCCCTGCCGACCATCGGGCAGGTTGGCGCCGCGCAGAATGATATCCAGCATGGTTCCCTCCGGCGCTTTCAGCGCTCGCCTTTGCGATAGGGGATCATCAGGGCCCGGGGATAACCGGCGCGCCGCGACATCGCGATCAGGGCCAGTATCGACAGGATATAGGGCAGCATTAGGAAAACCTGATAGGGCAGATAGGCGCCGGCCAGTTGTTGCAGGCGCAACTGGTAGGCGTCGAAGGCGGCGAACAGGATCGCGCCGAGCAGCGCCTTGCCCGGCCGCCACGAACCGAACACCACCAGGGCGATGCAGATCCAGCCACGGCCATTGACCATGTCGAAATAAAACGAGTTGAAAGCCGACATGGTCAGGAAAGCGCCGCCCACCGCCATGAAGGCGCTGCCAACCGCGACCGCGCCCAGGCGCAAGGTAGTGACATCGATGCCCTGCGCCTCGACCGCCGCCGGGTTCTCGCCGACGGTGCGGACAGCCAGGCCGATGGGCGTACGGTAAAGCACATAGGCGACGACCAAGACCGAGACGAAGGCAAGGTAGGTGAGGGGCGTCTGCCTGAAGAAGGCCTCGCCCAGGAACGGGATATTCGACAGCCCCGGTATCGGCAAGGGCGCGAAAGTTTCGATCTTCGGCGGCGAGGTCACTTCGGGAAAGGCGAGGCGATAGGTGTAGTAGGTCAGCGAGGTGGCGAGGAGGGTGACACCGATCCCGGTGACATGCTGCGACAATCCCATCGGCACGGTCAGAAACCCATGCAGCAACCCGAAAACAGCGCCGGCCACGGCCGCGATCGCCACCCCGGTCCACAGATCGGCGCCGTGATAGACCGAGACCCAACCGGCGAAGGCCCCGACAGTCATGATCCCTTCGATGCCCAGGTTGAGGACACCGGCCCGCTCGCAGATCAACTCGCCCAGGGTGGCGAAGATGAGCGGCGAGGCGATGCGTACCGCCGCCGCCCACAAGGTTGCCGTCGTCAGGATGTCGAGCGCTTCCATGGGCCTAGCTTCGACGCAGGCGGAAGCGCGTGAACAGCATGGCCGAGACCATCGTCAACAGAGCGGTCGCCACCATGACGTTGGCGATGTAGTTGGGAACGCCAACGCTACGGCTCATGGCGTCGGCGCCGACGAACATGGCGGCGACGAAAATCGCCGCCACGACGACGCCGAGCGGATGCAGCATCGCCAGCATGGCGACGACGATGCCGGTGTAGCCAAAGCCCGACGAGAGATCGAGCGTCAGGTTTCCCTTGAGGCCGGCGACCTCGCTGACGCCCGCCAGCGCCGCCAGGCCGCCCGACAGCAGCGCCGTCTTGGCCATGACGCGGTTGATGGGCATGCCGGCGAAGCGGGCCGCGCGCGGGTTGAACCCAACCGCCCGCATCTCAAAGCCCAGCGTGGTGCGGGCGTTGATGAACCAGACCCCAAAAGCAGCGATGACGGCGATGACGAATCCCATGTGCAACCGCTTGCCCTGCACTAGTTTCGGCAGGGTGGCGGCCTCGATGACCTTGCTCGATTGCGGCCAGCCCAGGCCCATCGGATCCTTGAGGGCGCCGTCGAGGAGCATGCTGACGAACAGGACCATGACGAAGTTGAGCAGCAACGTCGTTACCACTTCATCGACGCCGAATTTGGTCTTGAGCCAGGTTGGCCCGAGCAGCAACAGCGCGCCGGCCAAGGCGCCGGCTACCATGATGAGTGGCAACAGGATCGGTGCCGGCAGTTGCACGGCCCCCGTGCCCAGCACGGCTGTCATGACGGCGCCGGCATAAAACTGTGCCTCGCCGCCGATGTTCCAGAGCTTGGCGCGAAAGGCGACGGCGGCGGCAAGGCCGGTGAAGACGAGGGGTGTGGCGCGGGTGAGCGTTTCCAACACCGCGAATTGCGAGCCGAGCGCGCCCTTGATGACGGCCGCGAAGACGGTGAATGGCGAGGCGCCGCCGATCATGACCAGAAGCGCGGCGACGGCAAAGCTGGCGCCGATCGCCATCAACGGCGCAATGATCCAGGCGCTCGTTGCCGCATCGCCACGGGGTTCAAGCCGCATGGTCGCTTACCTCGTCGCTCAGGCCGTGCCCGGCCATCATCAAGCCAAGTTCGCGGATCGTGACCTCGCTGCGCGCCATTGCCTTGGACATGCGGCCCCGATGCATGACGACGACGCGATCAGCCAGCGTCAGCAACTCGTCGAGGTCTTCCGAAATCAGCAGGATACCGGCGCCCTCGGCGCGGGCCTTGAGCAATTCTTCGTGGATATAGCCGACCGCGCCGATGTCGAGGCCCCGGGCCGGTTGATTGGCCAGGACGAGGCGCGGAGACCCGGCCATTTCCCGGCCTAAAATCAGTTTTTGCATGTTGCCGCCGGACAACAACCGGGTGATCGCCCGTGGTCCGGGGCAGCGCACGTCGTAACCGGCGATAATTCCGGCGGCGAAATGGCGGACGGCTTTCCAGTCGATCAAGCCGAGGCGCGAAAAAGGCGGCTCGCGATAACGGGCGGAGATCAGGTTCTCCTCCAGCGACAGATCGACAATCAATCCGGCGGCATGGCGATCCTCGGGAATCCGGGCGATGCCGTAAGCCACCATCCGCGCCGGATCGAAGCGTCGGACCCTGTCGCCGAACAGCGACACCGTGCCCAAGGTCGGTCGAACCATGCCGCTGAGTAGTTCGGCCAGCATCGCTTGACCGTTGCCGGAAACGCCAGCGACGCCGACAATTTCATGGCCGTGCAGGCGCAGCGATACATCTTGTAACAAGGCCCGGCCGCCATTGGCATCGCCGACGGTTACCTGGTCCAGTTCCAATATCGCCGGGCCTGGCGTCATGGGCTCGACCTTCGGCCGCGGAACCTCGCGCCCGACCATCAGTTCCGCCAACTCGTGGCGGTTGGTTTCCGAGGTTAGGCGCTCGGCCACCAATTTTCCCTGGCGCAGCACGACGACGCGCTGGCTGACCGATAAAACCTCGCCTAGTTTGTGCGAAATAAAGATGATGGCGAGCCCACGCCCGACCAGCTTTTGCAGGGTCGCGAACAAATCCTCCGTTTCCTGCGGCGTCAGCACGGCGGTCGGCTCGTCCAGAATCAGAATCCGGGCGTCGCGATAGAGCGCCTTCAGTATCTCTACCCGTTGCCGTTCGCCGACCGATAGATCAGCGACGCGGGCATCCGCCCGCACGCTCAAGCCAAAGGCCTCCGACAGCGCCGCCAGCTTGCGCCGCCCTTCGGCGTGGCGCGAGGAGGCGCGCCACAGCGGCTCGGTCCCCAGGATGATGTTGTCGAGAACCGTCAGATTGTCGGCCAGCGTGAAGTGCTGATGCACCATGCCGATGCCGCGCCTCAGGGCCGCCTTGGGGGACGCCGGGGGCAACGGTTCGCCAAAAGCTTCGATCCGGCCTTGGTCGGCCACATAATGGCCGAACAGGATGTTCATGAGCGTGGTCTTGCCGGCCCCGTTCTCGCCCAACAGCGCCAACACCTCGCCGCGACGCAGCTCGAGCGAAATGGCGTCGTTGGCGAGCAGGGGACCGAAACGCTTGGAAATGCCGGAGAGCCGGAGGACAACGTCCCCCGGCTCCGATTGCGGCATCTCGGGCATTAGCTGGACTTGGGCTCGCTATCGTCGATGGCGGCGGCAAAGGCGCCGCTTTTAATCTTCGCTTCCATCTCGGCGACCTTGGCGACCACCTCGGCCGGAACCTTGCCCTCGAAGGTACCGAGCGGCGACAGGCTGCACCCGCCGGCCTTCATGAAGGAGTAGGCGCCGTAGTCGTCGGCCTTGAAGCTGCCGGCATTGACGGCGGCGATGGCCGCGTCGAGCGTCGGCTCAAAGTGCCAAATCGCCGAGGCCACGACCGTGTCGGGGTAATCGGCCTGGGTGTCGATGACGTTGCCGATCGCCAACACGCCGCGTTCCTTGGCCGCGTCGGAGACGCCGAAGCGTTCGGCGTACATGACGTCGGCGCCGGCGTCGATCTGCGCCATCGCTGTTTCCTTGGCCTTCGGCGGATCGAACCAGGAGCCGATGAAGGCGACCTGGAACTTGGTATCGGGGGCCGTTTCGCGCACGCCGGCCATGAAGGCGTTCATCAGCCGGTTGACCTCGGGGATCGGATAGCCGCCGACCATGCCGATGTTCTTCTTCTGCGTCATGGCGCCGGCGACGATGCCGGTCAGGTAGGAGGCATCCTGGATATAGTTGTCGAAGACGGAGAAGTTCGGCACCGCGGCGTCGGGCTTGAAGCTGGAGCCGATCAGGAAGGCGCGGTCGGGATAATCCTTGGCCACCGCGCGAGCGGCGTCCTCGACAGCGAAAGCCTCGCCTACGATCAGTTGGTGCCCGGCCTCGCAATATTCGCGCATGACGCGCTCATAGTCGGTGTTGGTGACCTTTTCCGAGAAGGTGTACTCGATGTCGCCGCGATCCTGCGCCGTCACCGCGGCCTTATGGATTCGGCTGACCCATTGTTGTTCGACCGGCACGGTATAGATGGCGGCCGTCTTGATCTTGGCCCCCGCGAAGGCGAGGCGCGGCATGGCGCCAAACACCGAAACGCCGGCGAGCCCGCTGGCGGCGAGCAATAGATTACGACGCGTAAGAAACATGGTCTCTCTCCCCTGTCGAAGCTGTTTTCTTGCCCGGATTGGGCCGTTTCTCCAACCTTGCGCGTGACTTTACCCTATTCCGCAGCCCGGCGCATCGGGTTGCGGGGGTCTTGGGCCCAGTTCAGATAGGGCTTGCCGGTTTCGACCGCGACCATGCCGATGCACTCGGGAACCGGGCAGACATGGCTGCACAGATTGCAGCCAACGCATTCGGCGTCGATCACCTGATAGTGCCGTTTGCCATCCACGCGCGTGGCGGCGATGGCCTGATGCGCGGTGTCCTCGCAGGCGATGTGGCATAGGCCGCACTTGATGCAAGTCCCCTGATCGATCCTGGCGATGGATTTGTAGTTGATGTTGAGCAACTGCCAGTCGGTGATGTTGGGCACGGCCAGCCCCCGAAAATCCTCGATGCTGGCATAGCCCTTGGCGTTCATCCAGTTGCCGAGGCCCGAAATCATGTCGTCCACGATCTTGAAACCGTAATGCATGGCGGCGGTGCAGACCTGAACGGTGCCGGCCGAAAGCGAGATGAACTCGGCCGCGTCGCGCCAATCGGCGATGCCGCCGATGGCCGAAAGCGGCAGGCCCTTGGTTTCCGGGTCGCGGGCAATCTCGGCCACCATGTTGAGGGCAATGGGCTTCACCGCCGGACCGCAATAGCCGCCATGGGTGCCTTTGCCGTCCACCGTGGGCGTAGGGGCCATGAGGTCGAGATCGATCGAGGTAATCGAATTGATGGTGTTGATGAGGGAGACGGCGTCGGCGCCGCCAAGCTTGGCGGCGCGGGCGGGCTTACGGATATCGGCGATGTTCGGGGTCAGCTTGACGATCACCGGCATGCGCGTGTGCTGCTTGCACCAGCGCGCGACCATGCCGACATATTCCGGCACTTGGCCGACGGCCGAGCCCATGCCGCGCTCCGACATGCCGTGCGGACAACCGAAATTAAGCTCGATGCCGTCGGCGCCGGTCTCCTCGACCAAGGGCAGGATGCCCTTCCAGGCTTCCTCGGTGCAGGGGACCATCAGCGACACCACCATGGCCCGGTCCGGCCAGTCGCGCTTGACCTGCTTGATTTCACGCAGGTTCACGTCGAGCGGACGATCGGTAATAAGCTCGATGTTGTTGAAGCCGATCATGCGCTGGTCGGCCGAGTGCAGCGCGCCGTAGCGCGAACTGACGTTGACCACCGGCGGATCCTCGCCCAGCGTCTTCCAGACCACGCCACCCCAGCCCGCCTTGAAGGCGCGCACAACATTGTATTCCTTGTCGGTCGGCGGCGCCGAGGCCAACCAGAACGGGTTCGGCGACTTGATGCCGACGAAGTTAATGCGAAGATCGGCCATGTCCGTCCTTCCTTTCCCGCCCTTGGGCCCGGTCTATTTCCGGCCGCGCAGGAAGCGGTCGATGGTCTGGGCGGCGACCTTGCCGTCCTCGACGCTCTGCACGGTCAGATCGGTGCCGCTGTCAACGCAGTCGCCCCCGGCCCAGACATTGTCCAGGGACGTCTTCATGTCGTCGTTGACGACAATCTTGCCGTTGTGAAATTCCAGCGTCTGTAGCGCCTTGCCGTCGATCGGATCCCGCACCAGTTTCTGCCCGATGGCCTTGAACAATTGATCGCAGGGGATGGAGAAAATCTCACCGCCGCTGGCGAGGCGGCCCTGGTCGTCAAGGTGGGTCCGCTCGAACTCGATTTCCCTAATGGCGCCGGCCTGGCCGATCAAGCGCAGCGGCCGGGCCCAGTGCTTGATCCTGACCCCGTTCACTTGCGCGAATTCCTGCTCGTGCCCGGTGGCAGTCATATGCTCGGGCCCCCGGCGATAGACGAGGGTGACATCCTCGGCGCCCAGGCGCTTGGTCTGCACGGCGATATCGATGGCGGTGTTGCCGCCGCCGATGACCACCACCCTGCGGCCGACTTTCAACTTGCCCTTGTCGGGTGCCTGGCGCAGCTCGGCGATATAGGCGACCGCGTCCTCGACGCCCGCCAGCGTGTTCTCGCCCTCCAGTCCCAAGCCGTTGACACCGGCGAGCCCGAGGCCAAGGAACACGGCATCGAAATCCCGGCGCAGATCGGCGAAGGCTATGTCGCGGCCCAGCAATTGCCCGGTTCGTGCCTCGATGCCGCCGATGGAGAGGATGAACTCGACCTCGCGCTGGGCGAAGTTATCGGTCGTCTTATAGGCGGCGATGCCATATTCATTGAGGCCGCCGAGCTTGCTCCTGGCCTCGAAAATGGTGACGTCGTGACCCTTGAGGGCCAGGCCGTGGGCGCAGGCGAGGCCCGCCGGCCCACCGCCGACGACGGCGACGCGCTTTCCCGTCGCCGCTCTGCGGGTGAAGGGGCGGTGTTTGCGCTGCATCAGATGATCGACCGCGAAGCGCTGCAACAGGCCGATATTGACCGGCTTGTCCTCGGCGAGGTTGCGCACGCAAGACTGCTCGCACAGGATTTCGGTGGGGCAGACGCGGGCGCACATGCCGCCCAGGAT
>Ga0315281_10003012_pt1 | contig 24823 bp, 27 predicted proteins | sample YL17G07_0_MG_FD_204540 | JGI IMG/M metagenome (GOLD analysis project Ga0315281, IMG submission 204540) | Sediment microbial communities from Yellowstone Lake, YNP, Wyoming, USA - YL17G07_0 | ecosystem: Environmental > Aquatic > Freshwater > Lake > Sediment | place: USA: Wyoming | collected... | reverse complement strand
GGAAGTTGGTCGTAGATCTCCAGAATTTTGTCGACCTGTTCTTGATCCCTGGCAAAGACAAAGGTTGAATCGGAGTGCTCGATATAATATTTCACCTCGGAGGGGATACAATCGATGTAAACCCCAATCGCTGCTCCTCCCAGGGACTGGGCTGCCCACTCTGCCCAAAACCATTCGGGATCATTATCCCCTATAATCGTAATTTTATCGCCCTTCGCAAATCCGAGAGACAACAGACCATTGGCAATTTTTTTTACGTGTTCGTAGATATCCTGCCACGTGTACTCGTTCCATATCCCGTAGTCCTTTTTCCGCATGGCAATCTGGCGATGGCCATATTCGAGAGCTCTATTTTGGAGAAGCTTCGGAATGGTATTGACATCTTGTTTTCTACTTTCCATCAATTTCTATGCCTTCCCTAAATAGGCATTGATCACCGCTGGATTTTCTCTAATTTCTTTTGGTGTCCCCTCAGCGATTTTATTCCCAAAATCGAGAACAGCGATCCGCTGGGTGATGTCCATGACTACTCCCATATCGTGTTCAATCAGCATCACGCTGGTCCCTTTCAGTTCATTGATATCCAGAATGAATCTTGCCATGTCCTCTTTCTCTTCCACATTCATCCCGGCCATCGGTTCGTCCAATAAAAGAATTTCAGGTTCTTGGACAAGAGCCCTTCCCAATTCGACCCTCTTCCGCAATCCATAAGGAAGGGAACCTACAATATGGTCCCGGATATCTTCAATTTCCAAGAGCTTGATGATGTCTTCGATGGCCCTCCGATGTTTAACTTCTTCACGGGTTGATCTTCCGAAATGAAAGAGTGAAGATAAAAGGCCATATTGAATCAGATTGTGTCTGGCGGCCAGAAGGTTGTCCAAGCTACTCAGTCCGGTATAAAGCTCTACATTTTGGAATGTCCGAGAAATTCCAAGTTGAGAGATCGTATGAGTAGGAATTTTGAGGAGATCTTTACCTTTACAAAGTATGCGACCACTCTGGGGTTTATAAAAACCACTGACGCAGTTCAGAAGACAAGTTTTCCCCGCCCCATTGGGGCCGATGACACCTAAGATTTCCCCTTTTCTCAATTCAAGGCTAACATTTTGAAGGGCAATTAGATTTCCAAATTCCAGAGTCAGGTTTTCTACTTTTAGGTGGGTCTCTGTGGGCAATTAGCCAATCCCCCTTTGAATCATAAATGCCCTTATTTAATCAGGATGTTGATTTTTGTCAAGTTTGTTTAAGAAGAAATACTTGCCTTTACAATCTTCCCAGGATTTGGCCTGCCACGGTATTCCTCTGCATCTGACCCGTTCCTTCAAGAAGCCAGGTGGCCAAGGCATCTCCCAGATAACCTGGGAGAAATTGTTCGTCAAACAGACCATACCCGGCAAGGATCTGCATGGACTTGAGGCAGACATCAATGGCCGTCAAGGGACATTTGACTTTCGCTTGAAGGGAAGTGGCAAGATCCATCTTTCCCTGATCGATCAGCCACACGGCTTTATAGGCCAACAAAGCAGCGGATTCGATTTCTTCTGACATCTCGACGATCAGATGAGAGATGTTCTGAAACTTTCCGATTTTCTGCCCGAACTGCTCGCGATTTTTTGCTTGGAAGAGAGCCCGGTCATAAGCCCCTCTAGCCAGGCCGATGGCTTGATTGGCAATCTCTGCTCTTCCCTCGTTTAATGCATCCATGATGTAAGTGAACCCGTGATTCTCTTTCCCCAAAAGGTTTCCCTTGGGAACTTTTACATCTCGAAATTCAATGCTGCAGGAGGAGGTTGTTTTTAATCCGATCTTATCTCCCAGATCTATCGCCGTCACGCCATCCGTCTCTCTCTCGACAACGAAACCACTGATCCCCCGATAGGGAGGCGCCTCAGGATCGGTCTGGGCAAAGACCGTATAAAAATCGGCAATATTCGCATTGGTGATGAAGATTTTATTGCCATTGAGTATATATTCATCCCCTTTTTTCACGGCCCGGGTATCGAGGAAACGGATGTCACTTCCATGATTCGGTTCGGTCACGGCAATGGAAGCAACGGCCTCTCCTTTCGGGAGTTTGGGAAGGTATTTCTTTTTCTGTTCGTCGGTACCAAACCTCAAAAGCGTTTTGGCAGGGATGGACCCAAGGCTGAGGGCCAGCCCAATCCGGTTATCGTATCGAATGATTTCCTCCATGATCAGACAATAATCAAGAAGGGGCAATCCCTGTCCTCCTAACTCTTTGGGGTAGTAAGAGGCAAGGTAGCCGTTTTCCCCTGCCTTTTTATAGATCTCCCAAGGAAACTCTTTCTTCTTTGCCAACTCGAGAGTCTTTGCGGGGTCACATTCACCAACCATGAATTCACGAACGGCTTCTTTGATCAATCGTTGTCTCGAGGTTAAACTGAAATCCATGGACTTCTCTCCTTTGATGATCGATCCAATTTATTTTAACAAATTCCCTTCTTTTTAAATCAGCTTTGGTGTTGGCCAACAAGAGTGAAAGTATGACAGACCAAACGAATCCCTCCTTTGTGATCAAGAAATTCCAACAAGATCTCTTCCGATAATCAATTTCATGATTTGATTGGTCCCTGTATAAATCTGGGTGAGCTTAGCATCTCGCATCATACGCTCTACTGGGTAATCCTTCATATATCCATAGCCCCCCATGATCTGAACCGCGTCCGTTGTCACTTTCATGGCCGTATCCGAGGCAATGAGCTTGGCCATGGCGGCGTGTGTTCCCGCTTTTTTCCATTCCCCTTGGTCAAACAGAAAAGCCGTTTGATAGGTCAATAACCTTGCTGATTCAATCCCAGTTGCCATCTCCGCAATCATGAATTGGATGGGGGCATGATGAGAAATGGTCTTGCCGAATTGGACCCTTCTCCGGGCATAGGAAAGGGCTTCCTCCATGGCCCCTTCGGCCAAACCAACGGCTTGAGCAGCCGTGAAGAGCCGGCTCGCACTGAGAGTCTTCAGCATATTTGAAAATCCTTCTCCTTCCTGACCTATCAAGTTTTCTCTAGGGACAGCCAAATTTTCTAAGAAGATTTCCGAATAGATAGTTCCTCGCATTCCCATCTTGTTTTCATTTCTTCTAAAAACCAAACCGGGGGCCCCTTTCTCTACCACTAAAGCACTGACCCCGTGGCTTCCTTTCGAGCGATCGGTATAAGCATACAACACCAGAAAATCGGCCACCGAACCGTTCTGGGCAAAACATTTCTCTCCTTGGAGGATATACTGATCCCCGCGAAGTTCTGCTCGTGTACGGAGAGAAAAGATGCCTGAGCCAGCAGATGGTTCGATCGCACCCAAACCTATCAGTACTTGGGAACCCCCTGCCAATCGTTTCAAGTATTTCTCTTGGAGGGATTCATCTGCTCCATAGAGAATGGGAAATGTCCCCTCTGCTTGGGCAACGAGCAGGAGTGCAGAAGAGGCACAGGCCTTTGCAATCTCCTCTACGATCATACAAAAGGTATAGGTGGAGACTTCCACACCTCCGTACTTTCGAGGTAGTAAAGGATTCAGAATATCGTTCTTGGCAAAAATACGCACGATGTCCCAGGGGAATTCCCCCGTCTCATCAAGGGCGGCTGCTCGTGGTTTGATCTCTTTTTGGACAATCTCCCGGACGGATTGGAGAATCAGTCTCTGTTCTTCATCCAACTGGAACATGAGGATCGCTCTCTTCTATTTGAATTACATCGATTCTTTCAAAATCTGACGGGCAATCACCAGTCGCTGTATCTGATTCGTTCCTTCGAAGATCTGTGTCAATTTGGCATCTCGAAACATCCTCTCTACCTGAAAATCTTTTAAGAACCCATACCCACTTAAGACCTGAATGGCATCGATGGCGTCTGTCGTAATTTTCATGGCGGCATCGCCTGCAAAACATTTCGCCATCGATGCCAACTTTGTATTATTCTTCCCCTCATCATTTAATATCGCCGCGCGATAGACAAGCCCGCGAGAGGCTTCGATCAAGATGGCCGAGTCCGCAAGGATTGTCTGGATGACCGGATGATCAGCAATGGGCTTTCCAAAGGCATGCCTCTCTTTGATAAACTGAATAATGGCCTCGAAAGCCCCTTCCGCAATGCCCAATGCCTGGGCAGCGATCGCAGGTCGTGACATGTCGAAATCCTTCATCGCGATCAGGAATCCATCTCCCTCACGGCCTAATAGGTTTTCCACTGGGACCCGAACATTCTCTAAAAAGACCTCCGTGGTATTGGATCCTCTCTGTCCAAGCTTGCTTTCTGTTCGCCCTATCGATAAACCGGCAGATTCTCTTTCCACGAGGAAAAAGGAGCTGCTCCCTTTTCCTTCCGATGTTTTAGCCAGGACGGAATAGATTCCGGCCACACCGCCGCTGGTTGCGAAGCATTTGGAGCCATTGAGGATATATTCATTCCCCTCCCGAACAGCAGTGGTTTGGATGCTGGTAATATCTGAACCGGCAGTGGGTTCTGTCACCAAGTAAGCCACCAGTTTATGGCCCTCGCTCATTTGCGGTAAATATTTCTGTTTTAATTCATTCGACCCGCCGTGGATAATTGGAAAACTTCCCACCGCTTGGATGATTAACAAGAGAGCGGACGAAGCACAAACTTTTGCAATCTCCTCCACGGCGATGCACAAGGCTACCATCCGGTCCTTGCCGTACCCCCTATATCTCTCTGGAAAGGTGAGCGTCAACAATCCGAGATCCCATAATAACGACTCCACCTCACGGTTGAAAAATTCTTCTTCATCGACCCAAGGGGCCTGAGGAGCCATCTTATCCCTGGCAACTCGTTGAATCCTGTCTCGAAAATTATTTAACTCATCGGTTGGGATAAAACTCGTTTGATCAAACATCCTCCACCTTTATCCATCGCCAATACTTCTCTCTTATAAACAACTTTCACAGATTCTTCCCTTTCACTTTCGCTTTCCTCTTTACCTCATAACCTATTAAACCCCTACATAAAATATCACTGATAATCTCTGAGAGTTCTTCGGGGGCCATCGATCCTTTCGGGTCGTACCAAAAATAGATCCCATTGCATGTCCCAAACAGAATAAAGGTAAGCACTTTCAATTGATCTTTCGAAAGGTTGCCTTCAAAAAAGTCTGACAGAACACTGCTGACAATCTGGTGATATTGTCTCTCTTGTTCAGCAATGATTTTAAAATATTCTGGAGGGAGCAAGTGCCCTTCATGGATCGTTGTTTTGGCCTCGGAAATATATTTCGTATAAAATCCTATATGACGGGAAATGATAAATTGAATTTTCTCAAAATTATCTTCCATCTTCTCCAATTCCTGCTTAAAATCTTTCAGAAGAAGACCCATAAAATAGGTAGAAATAAAATAGAGGATTTCATTTTTGCTTGAAAAATAATGGTAAATACCTCCTTTGCTCAATTTGGCTGCCGCCGAAATATCGTCCATGCTCGTTTCCAAATAGCCCTTCTCATTAAATAGTTTAGCGGCTGCCTTGGCGATGCTGGTCATTTTACCCAATTCTTTTTGGGTTAACTGTTTCAGGTATTTTTCCATAGAAGCTTTTTCAAAAACGATCCAAAATTGAAAAACCGACCGTTTGGTTTAAATCCGACTGGTCGGTCGAAAACTACCATGAACATCTTTCTTTGTCAAGGGAAAAGTCCTGGGAAAAGTCCTGGAAAGTCCCGGATAAAAAGATTAACATTTTTAAAGGATTATGTATGGGTGGAGGAATCCTGAGAAAGAATGACAGAGGAAGTGTTGAGAGGGAAATATTATGAAAAAATTGGGGTTAAAAAAAGAGAGTTCGAGCACCGATTAAAGGGTGGAGAACTATCTGAGGATATATGAACTATTCAATTTTAAGCTCTAAGTTGATCATCTCACCCCCTCTCGTAAATCCCATGGCATGGAAGAATTTGAGCAAATCCCAATCGCTCCAATTCACTAAGGTATAGACGACGCTCACGCCAATCGTCTTAAGATTTTTGATAAATTCTTGACTTAATTTTCTGGCAACCCCTTTATGTTGGTAATCGGGATCGACCCCGATCGTACTGATCCATCCTACTGTTTCAGGAATGCCAAATTCCCATCCACTCACTTCACCTACGATAAACCCTATGACCTTCCCTTCGAGTTCAGCGACCAGACCCGACAGGGGATACCGGGGGTTAGGGAGCTCGATCTTCTTTCTCCAAAATTCCCGTCTGACTTTTCCTAAGACCTTATGATCAATTTCAACAATCGCCTCCAGATCTTCAACGGTCAGAGGTCGTATGTTCAATCCGGCTAAAAAATCCCCTTCCATCGGCTCCATCCCTTTTCTATTCCGTCACTATTCAATCACAGCGATCACTGCCTCTGCCTCAACCTCCTGACCCGGGGCCACACAAATCTCCTTCACTGTTCCGGTGACCGGAGCCACGACAGGCATCTCCATTTTCATCGCCTCTAATACGGCCACCTGATCATCCTCTTTCACATTGTCTCCCACCTTTACCGAAACCGAAACAATCTTACCTACCATTGGTACAGTCACTGGTGTCCCCATGACATTCTCCTCCTCTCAAGAAGCAAATTTTTATTTAAGACCTAACGCGTTTCTTGCAATGATCATCTTTTGAATATTCGATGTCCCCTCTACAATCTGAAAGGATTTGGCATCCCGATAAAACCTCTCCACAGGATACTCCGTTGAAAAACCATAAGATCCGAAAATCTTGACAGCTGTATTGGCCGCTTTGACGGCCACCTCTGCTGCATAATATTTTGCACAGGAAACCTCGATGGTGTTTCGCTGCCCCAGGTCTCTATTGCAAGCGGCCCGATAAACCAACAGTCGGGCAGCCTGTTCTTCAACATACATCTCTGCGATCTGCTCTTGGATCATTTGAAAATTGGCAATGGGCTGGCCAAACTGCTCACGTTCATTGGCATATCGAACAGAATGCTCCAGACATGCCCTGGCCACCCCAACGGCCCTTGATGCAGAGGAGAGCCGGGTGTTGTCCAACATGGCCATGCAGATTTTAAATCCATCTCCTTTTTGACCAACTAGACAGTCCTTCGGCAATTTGACATCTTCAAAGATGATCTCCCCTGTCGGAGCGCAGAAAAGACCCAATTTCGAATCAATGGACTTTTGCGTGACACCTGGAAGATGCATATCCACAATAAAGGCTGACATGCCGCGATGCTTCGCGGCTTTATCCGTGTAGACATAAACGATACCGAGGTCGGCCACGGGCACCCCTGAAATCCACATCTTTGTCCCATTCAGGACGAATCCTCCCTCCGTCTCTACTGCCGTTGACTTCATCGAGGCCACATCAGAACCGGTGTTAGGCTCGGTGATGGCAAAACAGCCGAGCAAGTCAGCATTGATCAATTTTGGAATCCAGCGTTCCCGCTGCTCCTCTGTCCCGAAATTGAGAAGGACAGATTGAATCGAATTCATCTGAAGGTTGAAGGGAAGTCCCCAGGACGGAGAAATCCTTGCAATCTCTTCCGTCATCACTGAGGCCGCAAGATAACCACTTTCATTTCCACCATATTTCTCAGGTGCAATACATCCAAAAAACCCCAGCCTGGCCATCTCTTTAACAATTTCCCGACGAAACCGATGCTCCTTTTCATCTTCTTCCATAGTGGGAGCGATTTTCTTTTCTACAAAATTTTTAGCCATCTCTCGCATTGCTTCTTGCTCTTCAGTCAATTTAAAATCCATAAAATCTCCTCCTCCCAATTAGATTGTGCAATTTATAACAAAGGACTATCCTTTTGTCAAGATATTTTTATCTGCACAGCATAAATTCAACCTATTGTATTTATTGAGATTATAAATATCCATAGAAAGCTCAAGAAATAGGAACCTTGACAATGCCAAGCAAATGGGCAATAAGAGGTTGATGAGAACAATGGGTTTAGATATTGGTACCCATACCATTGGAGTAGCGATCAGCGATGAGTTGGGAATAACAGCTCAGGGTCTCAAAACCCTAAGAAGAAAATCGATGGAAGAGGATTTTAAAGAAATCGCTACGATCATTGGTCAATTTGAAATTGAAAAAATTGTGGTCGGACTTCCTAAAAACATGAATGGGACTTTAGGGAAACAGGCAGAGATCGTCCTCAAGTGGATTAAAATCCTAACAGATAAAATTCCTGTTCCAGTGGTGACTTGGGATGAAAGGCTTTCAACCGTTGGAGCCACCAAGGTTTTATTGGAAGCAGACCTCTCGAGAAGAAAAAGGAAGAAGGTCATTGACAAGCTGGCCGCCGTCCTCATTCTCCAAGTATACTTAGACCAAAGCAGGAGAACAAACCATGGAACCCTCTTCCAGGAGTAAATTGTTCCTCCTCTCGTTGGGGTTTCTCCTCCTCTTTTTTATTTTCGTTCTCTACTGGCTTCTCTTCATCCCCCCCTCTAAAACGGGATCCACCAAGGTAATCTTCATTAAAAAGGGATCCCATCTCAAAAAAGTTTCGGAGGTACTTGAACAGGAAGGAATCATCAAACATAGGCAGATTTTCGTTTTCCTCACCACGATTCTGGGTAAAAAAACCAAAGTCAAAGCAGGAGAATATGAATTCCATACTCCAATGCTTCCCCTCGAGGTATTGGATGCCCTGGTCAATGGACAGGTGAAACGTCATCTGGTGACCATTCCTGAAGGGTATACCCTTTCCCAAGTCGCCCAGCTACTGGAAGGTTTAAATCTTGTGGAGAAAAAGGGGTTGCTTCAAAAGGCCTCCTCTCCAGCATTTATCAATGCTCTTGGCCTTTCTCCCGCCATGGGCGGGACAGGACCGACCCTGGAAGGCTTTCTCTTCCCTGACACCTATCACCTGTTCAGGGAGATGGACCCAGAGGAAGTCATTCAGGTGATGGTCTATCAGTTTAAAAAAGTCTTCGGACCAGACCTGGTTCATCGGGCATCTGAATTGGGATTTTCTGAAAGGGAAGCGGTCATCTTAGCCTCCATCATCGAAAAGGAAACTCCCCTCCCTGAAGAGAAACCTTTCATCTCTGCTGTTTTCCACAATCGTTTAAAAAAGAAGATCCCCCTCCAAAGCGATCCCACGGTGATCTATGGAATTAAAAATTTTAATGGAAATCTGACTAAAGAACATCTGATGAGACCCACTCCTTATAACACCTATCTCCTTGTTGGACTTCCTCCTACCCCCATCTGTAACCCTGGCAAAAAATCCCTTCTGGCGGCCGTCCACCCTGCTCCCGTTCCCTACCTCTATTTCGTCTCCAAAAATGATGGGTCCCACTATTTTTCTTCTGATATCGAAGAACATAATCGAGCGGTTTGGAAATATCAAAAAAAGAGGCCTCCGAGGGAGGTGTTGAAATGATATCAGAGACCTCTGATTACACGGATTTCAAAAAAATGATTACACAGATTTTCTCCATTATTAATGAGTTTTTTATCTGTGTAATCGTTTCATAATCTATGTAATCAGAGATTTCGGGACTTTTGTGGAAATCTCTAAAAAAATAACTTGACAATAAAATGAAGTCTCATTTATCTTTAGTGTTCGTTTATCAGCGAAACAATTTCTTCATCTCTACCCTCTCCCCTCAGGGGAAAGGGTAGAGGTAAGGGGAAAAGGGAGGTTTGTAATGAAAGACGTAGCGGTCATTGGTGTGGGCCAGAGTAGCTTCGTCAGAGGTTACGAAGGGTCTATCCGGGAACTGGCCTTCGAGGCCTTCAGGGAAGCCATGCAAGATGCGGGCATCACCCAGAAAGGTGTTGATGCTTCCATTTTCTGTTCGGCCCCTGAATATGACAAACAACGCTCCCCTGCGGGCGTCCTCGCAGAATACCTGGGTCTTAATCCTCAGCCGACGTTTTACGTGGAGTCCGTTTGCTCTTCGAGTAGCACTGGCGTAAAAGTGGGATACAGCATGATTAAGTCCGGCCTCCATGACGTGGTTGTTGTCCTCGGGTTCCAGAAGATGTCCGAGATTACATCTGCGGAATCCCAGGAGAGAATGGGCCGGGGCGCTGACATCCAGTGGGAGGCACCCTTTGGAACCATGATGCCTGCGTACTACGCCCTCTATGCACAGGCCTACATGGCGAAGCACGATTTGACCCACGATGACCTGATGAGTGTCAGGCTCAAGGCATCCACCTATGGCGTAATCAACGAGAGGGCGGTCTACAGGAAACCGATAAAACCGGAAGACTTTAAACAGGGCGACCCGGAAGCAAAAATGGCAGGCCCTGTAGCATGGCCGCTCCGGGTGGGTGACTGTTGCGCAAACGCGGACGGAAGTTCCTGTATCATCCTTGCAAATGCTAAAAAAGCAAAGGCTTTTTCCAAAAAACCAGTCTGGATTCTAGGTATTGGTGCGGCGTCAGAGGCAGTCAACATGGCAGCAAGACCCGATTTCACCAAGGGTCTGAGCGTTGGTTATGCAGCAGCCGCCCAGGCATACAAGATGGCTGGAATCACTCCGAAAGATGTCAAAGTGGCCGAAGTGCACGACTGCTTCACCATCGCAGAGATCATGGCGTATGAAGGTCTTGGATTTGCGCCGATGGGTGAGGGTAAGCAGCTCATTCGCGAGAAAACGACGTATAAAGATGGAAAGATCCCCGTGAACGTCGATGGCGGGCTCCTTTCAAAAGGCCATCCCATTGGTGCAACGGGTGGATCCCAGATCCGTACCATCACTCTGCAGCTTCGCGGTGAGGCAGGCCCCATGCAGGTAGCAGGTGAGCCGGATATCGGCCTTGTACACAACATTGGCGGCGTTGGACTATACGGAAACGTTACAATATTTGGGAGGTGAAGTATGGGTTTCGAGAAATTCGGAAGGAAAAGCTTTACCGCCGTGACAAAGACGGCAAAGTTTGTTGATCTCCTGGCAGAAGGGAAGGTCGAAGGGACCGTTTGTAAGGATTGCGGCGCAAAGTTCTTCCCTCCAAGGGCCGACTGCGCAAAATGTTTTTCAAAGAACATGGACTGGTTCGAGATGCCCAAGAAAGGCAAACTTGAGACCTTTACCACCGCCTATTATGCGCCGTTTGGCTTCGAGGGGGACCCTCCCTACACAATGGGTGTTGTGGACTTTGGCGATGGCCTGAAGCTGTTCGCCCGCATAGCAAAGGACATAAAGCCTGAAGATGTAAAGGTGGGTATGGACGTGACAATCAGGCCTCTCAAATACGACGATGATCAGCTTTCCTTCGAGATTTCAAAAGTCTGACCAATGGAGCCCCACAGGCAAGCCCATGGTACCACTCCAAACGTCCCTTTGGGGCGAACATCCCGCACCAGAGGACCAATTCAACCACGGATTAACCCGTGGTTCTCTTGGTGCTGGGATAGAATCTGCTATGGAAAAATCCCTGACTCTTACGCGTCAGGCCTAAGAGGAAGAAATCGCCTTCAGGATGGGGCTGAAATACGTGATTACCAAATTTGCGGAAGATTATACCACCTACAAATTTAAAAAGCCTAAAGCTTTTTGGGAAGCCAGGGTGATCCATGTCCTCTCAATTTGATCGTTTTGATGGTTACAGCAACTTCGATGATAAAGGAGAGGTGAAGCGTTTAGTCGAAAGTGTAATTCAAAATAAGGACCCCGATGTCACCATCCACCGTTTGAGAAAAATGGATTTCTCTTACATCTTCACCATTTCTAAAAAAGGCAGGGTCAAAGAAGTAGAACTGGTTCGAACCGAAATCGAAGCCAGTTGGGAGTGGAGAAAAGGGAACGTTGATGAAACCCTTCAAAAAAAGATCGAAGACACCATCTCTGAACTTTAATCCTCTAGTTCCTCAGCAGACCAACTTATCGATACATCTCCTTGGCAGCCAGATTTTCGGGCTTGATCTCAGTTGTTGAAAGATCAACAATCCATGTCCTGATTAATGGGGGACCCACTCCTTCCCCTGCATATTGTGTGACCCGATATTTATTTTTTCCGATTTCCTTGGCCTCGTATCTCCATTTCAAATTTGGGAATGATCTCGCCTTTTCATCCATCATCCTCTTTTCAACAGACCTCTTCTCACCGGTCACTGGGTCGGCCAGAGTGAGATGGTTCTTCACCAGCTCCACGGCCTGAGAGGCAAGGGCGTTCGATTGAGTCAAACTTTTCTTCTTGGCGCCCGTTCTCATTGGAACAGAAATGAGGCTCCCCTCCTTAATTTTTATTTCTAAATAGTTCCCATCTGCACTTAAATACCCTGTTTGACCCGTATCCAATTTTACTCGATAGAAATTCATCGTCCCCAATTGATTCTGAACCACCTCCATGATCACGAAACCTTCTTTCTCTCTCTTTATTCTCAATTTTCTTTCTAAATCATCCGGGGATCCATAGAATTCTGCAGGATTGATTGTTCTAACAGTCAACAACCGTCTGCCGATGTTCCGTTTCATTTTGGCGAGCTTCTCTTTTTCATACTCCTCGATGGCGGGGGGAGGACCTTCTCTTGAACCTTCCTTGGAAGAAGGCTGCTCCCCATTTTTAACCAACAAGGATAATGGATTTTTAGAAAAATTCGGATCCACCATTGGGTATGTTTGAATGATGGATAGATACGGTAAAATGATTAAGAACGTCAAAATGGATAGATGGATGTTCATAGTAAATCCTCTTATTAATCGGTCCATAATTGTATAGACACTGGAGATCTTCCCGTTCGTGCTGAGCCCTTCGGCTCACCGTTCGCCCTGCCTCCGGCCCTGTAGGGCCTCTGGCCCGGAGGAAGGCTCTCGAAGGGACGAACGGTTCACTCAGGACAGGCGCTTCGACCCACCGTTCGCCCTGAGCCTGTCGAAGGGTAGACGGTTCACTCAGGACAGGCTTTGTCGAAGCATGAACGGTTTAATCACGTACCCTTCGACAGGCTCAGGGTGAACGGTTCTTGCTTAACTGAACAGCATTAGGGTTAGATGAGATTTCCCGAAGAATATGTCTTCTCAATTATGGACTCCTTAGTAAAACGCTAAGGCTATGGAGAATCAAGACTCTTTTGAAATTTCATAGTAAATCGACCCACCAAAAATCCGGGTTTGAATCTTTCCTTCTTGGGCCAACGGTTTGATGTATTCATCCAGTTCATTCTGTGGAATTCCCATCCCTTTTGAGAGATCGGAGAGAGAAAGAGGTCTTCTTTTAAGAATCTCTAAAATCTCTTCTTTGATATCCCTTCCAGAGATCGATGACGGATGACGATCAAATTCCGTAATGATGGAAGCCTTTTCACCAAAATAGACTTGAATCTCTTCCATCTCCTTTTGACTCAAGGGGGCTGCCCATTTTTCAGAAGGAGGACGAACGACCGTATTAAGATAAATGCGATCGGGTTGAATTCGATCAACCGCCTTCTTCATCCTCAGAAGTTCTTCTTTGCTATCATTGACACCTTTACAGAATAGTATCTCCAACCAAATCTGGCCTTTGTAAACCTTTCTAAATTCAACCAGGCCTTCGATCACCTTTTCAATGGAAAACCCTGGTCGAGGACGATTGATTCTCATAAAAACTTCTGACGATACAGCATCTAACGAAGGGAGGACAATATCTGCATGGAGGAGATCCTGCCTCACCTCTTCTTCATAGAGTAAAGATCCGTTGGTGATGACAGCAACCGGGATAGAGGTGATGGTTTTAATCCCTTCGATGACCGAACGGATTTGAGAATGGAGGGTGGGCTCTCCAGAGCCGGAAAGGGAGAGATAATCAATGGAAGAAGTTTCTTCCTTAAGAAAACGCCTCACTTCTTCCAGAATTTCCTTCACAGGAACATATTCTTTTCTTACAAGAGTCTTATCCGTTGTCTTCCCAATCTGGCAGTAGATACAGTCGTAGGTGCAGATTTTGTGGGGGACGAGGTCAATCCCGAGCGACCTACCCAATCGTCTGGAAGGAACGGGACCGTAAAGATAACGATACTTTTTCATGCTAAATTGCTAGTGTGCTGCGTCAAAAAATCCTTTACTTTGATTGTCATTCCGGGCTTGACTGAGCCTGCCCCGTACTTGATACGGGGGAATCCAGTATTTTTGAACTGGATTCCCGCTGGAGTTTATCCCGCACTTGATGCGGGGCGGGAATGACGGCTTCGGAACTAATGTAAAGAAGCGTTGGACGCACTACACTAGCTACAATAATAATCCCCCCTCGCCCCCCTTTAGTAAAGGGGGGTTGGGGGGATTTGACTCTATGCTCCATATTTCTTTAATTTTAATCCATTGGCCAGCATTAAAGGGATGACCTCCATAGCAGGAAACCTGCCCAGTTGTCCTCTCTGACAAAGTCTCTCTGTGAAACGCCGGATGCCGTCGGGCCGGACATATTTTGAAAACAGAAGGATGGGGTTGGGATGCCAACTGTGAGATTTTAAGTGAGTGGGAGTGGAATGGTCTCCCGTGATGACTAAGACATCAGGTTTCAGTTTGAAAATGAAGGGCAGGATCCGGTCTATCTCCTCAATGGCCCTAACCTTCATTTTAAAATTTCCGTCTTCTCCAGCCATATCAGGTTTTTTGAAATGAATATAAAAGAAATCATATCGGTCAAAATATTTCTTCAGGGTCTCCACTTCTTCCTGGAGGGTCTCTCCTGTCTTTAAAATCTCCATTCCCACCAACCTCGCCAACCCGCGGTACATCGGGTAGGTCGCAACGGCAGCGGGTCGGAGTTTAAATTTCTCTGACATTGTTGGAATATCCGGAATCTTTGAAAACCCTCTGAGAAGGATCGCATTGGCAGGATGCAATGGTTTAAGGGCCTCATTGGCCTTCTTCAAATAAAGATTGACGATCTCAGCCGTCCTTCGGGCCTCCTGAGAAAGCCCTTCTGTCTCTTTTGCTTTGAACCCGTCCTTCTGAGGATCGGCATCGGTCAGATCGTCCCTCAATCCTTCTCCTCGAAAAACGATAACAAATCGATGTTCTTTCCCAGGATAAATAGAAATGCGAACCCCTTCGACCTCTTTGATTTCATTTCCGAGAAACTTACAAATCTCTCTATTCTTTTCAGTCGGAATTCTTCCGGCTCTTCGGTCGACAATGTTTCCTTTTTCATCGATCGTTGCAAAATTGCCTCTGCCTGCCAAATCGTCCTTAGCCAGTGGGATATCGATCCCCATGGCCTCCATCACCCCTCTTCCAATCTCATATCGAAACGGGTCATAACCAAAGAGGGCTAAATGGGAAGGACCGCTTCCCGGGGTGATTCCATAAGAGACAGGATCGACCAATCCACAGACGGCTTTCGGAGTGAACTGATTAAGGTTCGGAGTTTTCGCCGCTTCCAGCTCAGTCTTCCCCCGGACGGGCAACCCACCCATCCCATCAATCACCACCATCACCAACTTCGATTCCGTTTGAATCGCCAGGGATTGAAGAACCTCTTCTTTTGTCATAACCTCCCCTCCCTCTTCTGACCCCAATAGTTCTCTTTCCAACAAAGTGCGTAGCGTCGGCATTTATTGCCGACAAAAATCTTCGCCCCCAGTTAATGGGGGCGCTACCGTTAACTTCGATTTTCGAATTTATTTGTTCCCCAGGTATTTCTCATAAAAAACAAACTCGGAAAAGTCTTTTCTCTTGGGCGCACTTCCTTCAACCGCTGGATATCCCAGAGGGGTCATGGCCACCACTTCTGCGTTCTGAGAAACCCCCAAGATCTCTTCCACCCTTTTATGATCGAACAACCCAACCACGACTGTGCCTAAACCCAGTGAGTGGGCAGTCAAGCAGAGAGTCTGCATGGCAATCCCTGTATCGAACATCAACCAATCCCCTTTCACTGTAGCTGCCTCGCCTTTCTTGAAACCGGAGACTCCTTTCTTTCCGCAAAGAACAATGACTAGGGGGGCCTCTGTCATTGATGAAAAGGATGGGTTTGTCTTGGTAAGAGTGTTAGCTAATGAGGATTTCATATTCGGATCTCTAACAATGATCACTTCCCAACACTGAGTATTGGCCCAGGAGGGAGCCCATCTCACCGCCTCCATCAATACACGCAATGCCTCTTCAGAAACAGGATCGGGCTTGTATTTCCGAATGCTTCGTCTCCCTTTGATCGCTTCCATCAGATCCATATCTATCTCCTCCTTTTGCTTTTATGATTATCCCATAATCAGTTGTTTGTAAAGCAGAACTTTATTTTCAAAAGAAATGGGAAGACCTGAGATGTCTCCAGACGAAGGTCTAAATAAATTCTGATTGTAGATTTTTGGATTTTTGGAAAATGATTCTGCCTTCTTGACATGTTTTATATAATTGTTGAAGAATTGAAGTGGTATTCAGAGTTCGGAAGGAATTTGTATGAAAAATCTTCTCAATCTCTTCCGCTGGCAAGATGCTTTAGATATTCTTATTCTCACCTATATTTTCTATCGCCTTTATCTCTGGCTGAGAAAGAAAAAAGCTTTGCGAATGGTCGTAGCCATTTTGGCTCTGCCTCTTTTCTATATTTTTGCCAGGTGGGTTGACCTTCCTCTTTCGGTATGGGGGCTCCAGAATCTCTGGCCAGTGATTATCATTGTTCTGGTCGTGATCTTCCAACAAGAGATCAGAGAAGTGCTGGGAAATATCAGCCTCCCCTCCTTTTTCTTTGGAAGACCTGAAGGACTCACTTCAAAAATCATTGATAAAATAGCCGAGGCCGCCTTTCAAATGGCTGATAAGAAAATGGGGGGATTAATCGTTCTTCAGAGAGGAGACAATCTCGACGAGCTCATTCGTGAAAAAACGGTTTTGGATGCAGAGATCAATGAAGATATCCTGATCAGTATTTTTAATTCTCAATCTCCATTACATGATGGTGCGGTTATCATTCAGGGAGGTCGAATTCGATACGCTGCCGCTCTTCTTCCCCTATCCAAATCCACTTCCCTTCCCAAAGAATGGGGAACTCGACACCGTGCTGGAGTGGGCATCACAGAAGTCTCAGATGGAGAATGCATTATCATTTCAGAAGAAAGAGGGGAGATTTTATTAGCTTCTAAAGGGAAGGTCGAAAAGAAAGAGCGAAAGGAAGACTTAAAAGAAAACCTTGCTGATTTGACTCCAATGGGAGACGCAAAAGATAAGGAAAAGGCATGGCCTAAAAAAATCTTCGAGGACATTCCAATAAAAGCACTCTTTCTCTTCTTGGTATGCCTTCTCTGGGTGTTTGTCATCGGTATCCGTCAAGGAGAGGTCGGTTTTAACATTCCCATTGAATACTACTCCATCCCTCAAAACTTAGTCATTGCAGGCGAGCCACCCAAAGAAGTGAACGTCCGCCTCAAGGGTTCACAAAGACTTCTCTCTTCCATAAAGCCCGACCAAATCCGGGTGCGGGTCGATCTGTCCAATGCCCACAAGGGGACCAATCAAATTTCTCTCTCTGAAACAAGCATGAATACCGGTCCTGGAATTTCAGTAACCAATTTCTATCCCCGAAATATCAGATTACAACTTTCTCCAATCTCCAATACGAATAAAACCCAATAACCTTTTTCCAGTCTCTTGAAAACAAGGAAAGGGATCATTGACACCTCTTCTTCCTTTTTGATAATATCCCCAGAGTGAAGAGGCTCAATGCCATTACAGATGTTCCGGGGATCAAGGTTGGCCATGCCAGTGACTTCAAGGCCTTGACCGGTTGCACCGTCATCCTCTGTGGAGAAGGGGCTATCGGAGCCGTTGACATCCGCGGAACAGCAGCCGGGACAAGGCAGATCGATGCCCTCGCCCTTCTCCATCTGGTCGATAAAATTCATGCCATTCTCTTAGCAGGTGGAAGTGCCTTCGGTTTGGATGCCGCGGGGGGAGTAATGGCCTATCTGGAGGAAAAGGGAATGGGGTTTGATGTGGTCAAGACAAAAATTCCTATTGTCCCTTCGGCTGTGATTTTTGATTTTGGCATTGGCGATTTTCGTGTGAGGCCAGATCGCGCGATGGGATATCAGGCCTGTCTCAATGCATCAAAAAAAGTAGAAGAAGGAAGTGTTGGGGCTGGAACGGGAGCCACGGTGGGAAAGCTTTTTGGAATTGAACGGGCGATGAAGGGTGGCGTAGGCACCTCGAGTATTCAAGGGCCTAAGGGACTTATTGTCGGAGTTCTCGTTGTTGTCAATGCCTTTGGTGATGTGTTTGATCCCGTGTCCAACCAAATTTTTGCCGGGGCAAGAAGATCTAAAGGAAGTTTCCAATTATCCAATTCATCGAAGTGGATGAAAAAGGGCGTGACCAGAAAAAAGTTTGGGGCGATCACTCCATCTGATTCCTCTTCTTTTAATACGACGCTCGGGGTGATTGCCACCAATGCCAATCTCACGAAGAAAGAAATGCATCAGGTTGTGCAGATTGCCCACTCTGGCTTGGCCAAAGTGATCTCACCCCTTCATACCACCTTCGATGGAGATTTAATCTTTGCCCTCTCCTATGGAAAGAAAAAAGCCGATGTGAATACCATCGGGCTTCTGGGAGAGGCGGCATTGATGGAGGCTGTGAAAAGGGCGATCACCAAAGCAGATGGATTTGAAATCGTCCCGGCGTATCAGGATATCAAAGAGAAAAATAGTTCGGAGTGATTAGTTCGCCTGCCTTCGCCGAAGCGGCTACGCGCAGGCAGGGTGTCCGGAGTATTCTGTTTTGAATCTCTGAACCCCGAACTCAGAACTTTATTTTCTATTGTGAGGAGAAAATCATGGATCACCAACTCATTCAAAGGGCGGCAAAGGATATTCTCAATTCAAAAAAGACGATCGCTTTTACTGGAGCAGGTATTTCTGTAGAAAGCGGCATTCCAGATTTTAGGGGGGCGCAGGGCCTGTGGCAAAAATATGATCCAGAGGAATATGCCCATATCCATGCCTTCACTTCAAATCCAGATCGGGTCTGGTTGATGCTTAAAGATATGTTCTCCCTCATCATGGAAGCCAAACCAAATCCGGCCCATATTGGACTGGCTGAATTGGAACGGATGGGTTACCTCTCTTCGGTCATCACTCAGAATGTGGATGGCCTTCACCAGGCAGCAGGAAGCCGTAATGTGATTGAATTTCATGGGACCCATAGGACGCTTTCTTGTTTGAAATGTTCTACCACCATCGATGGGACTTCCCTCAAAATGGAGGATCTCCCTCCCCGATGTTCCCGGTGCTCCTCGCTTTTGAAACCTGATGTTGTCTTTTTTGGAGAACCCATCCCTTGGGAAGCTCAGGTCTTGTCATTTAAAGAATCCAAATCATGTAGTGTGGTGCTTTCCATTGGAACCTCGGCGGTTGTCTACCCCGCCGCCTCCATCCCCTTTACAGCTAAAGAAAGAGGAGCCATTGTCATTGAAATCAATATGGAACCCACTCCCTTAACAGATCAGATATCAGATTATCTGATCTGTGGCTCCGCCGGTGAAATCATTCCTGCCATTGTCGAAGAAGTGAAGCGAGCGAAATGAACCCCGTTAGAAATTCCAGCGAGGCATTAAACCCCGCCCTCCGGGGTGCAACCCCCTACGGGGCGGAACCCGGAATTATTCTAAAATCTAACCCCGCCGCAGAGCAGGGGGGGCATTATTTCTAACGGGGTGAAAAGGACAAGGCTGAAGGGGAGTATTGCAATCCAATATTTAAGGTGATATGATTTATATATATTAGGGACCCTCCTCGCCTATTTGTCCTGCCACATACCTATGTCTGTCCATAGGCAAACATGGGCAGAAAAAGGCAGGCATAGGCAGGTGATCATGGGGTGAACCCCGTTAGAAATTCTATCGGGGCATTTAACCCCGTTGGAATTATTCTAAAATGTTGTGCAGCTGCAGAGTAGCGGGATATCATTTCTAACGGGGTGAAGGTTCATTTTTGAAAGACCAACAAGTCGTAGACTCGACTCTACGAGAGGAAACCATCGAAAAGGTCATCTTTGATGATCTCCAAATGGCTAATGCCCTTTTCGGCGCCCACAGTGAAAATTTAAGACGCATTGCCAGAACGATTGGAGTGAGGATTAATGCCAAAGGCAATACCCTTACCATCCAAGGGGAAAGCTTGGATGTCGATCTTTCAATACGCGTTCTGAACGACCTTTATGCCCTCCTGAAAAAAGGTTACCCCCTTTACCCGACCGATATTGATTATGCCATTCGAATGATCTCCGACGATCGGAATGTTAACCTTGAAGATATTTTCCTCGATACCGTTTATATCTCATCAAGGAAGCGGGTAATCACCCCCAAGAGTCTCGCTCAGAAGCGTTACATCGACGCCATCCGGAAATACGATCTGGTGATTGGGATTGGTCCTGCGGGGACAGGAAAGACCTATCTGGCTATGGCCATGGCGGTGGCCAGTCTCACGAAGCAGGAGGTTGAGAGGATTGTCCTGACCCGCCCTGCTGTAGAAGCCGGCGAGAAGTTAGGATTTCTTCCCGGAGATATCTCTGAGAAGGTCAATCCCTATCTTCGCCCCCTCTACGATGCCTTACATGATATGATGGATTTCGATCGGGCCTCCAAACTTGTGGAGAGGGGGATGATTGAAGTGGCTCCCTTAGCCTTCATGAGAGGAAGGACTCTCAACGATTCCTTCGTCATCCTCGACGAGGCACAAAATACAGGGCCGGAACAGATGAAGATGTTTTTGACACGATTGGGTTACAGTTCCAAGGCCGTCATTACAGGGGATATCACCCAGGTGGACCTTCCAGAAAATAAAGTCTCTGGGTTGATCGAAGTCCAGGGCATCCTCAAAGGAATTGAAGGAATTGAATTTGTTTATTTCTCGGACAAGGATGTGGTCAGACATCCCCTGGTTCAGGAAATTATCAAGGCTTATGAAAGGGCGGAGGAAAGGCGCCATCGCCAAAGGGAGCAGAACACTCATTAACGACCTATGATAAGAACCTCCATAAAAAAATTCATCCTTAATCTTTCCTTTCTCAAAACCCCCAATGGCCTGAGAGACCGTTCATGGCTGGAGAGGATCAAAGCGCCCTCTTACCAGAAATGGTTTATCGGCATTGGAATTGCCATCATTCTTACCCTCCTCCTCTCCCCGAGCCTGACCCTCCGTCTTAAAGAATATAAGGTGGGGGACATCGGTACCAAGGAGATTAAATCTACGCAGGACCTTTTGGTCGAGGATGAAAAGTCGACTCAAGAGAAACGGACCGAAGCGGAAAGATCTGTGCTCTCCATCTATGACTTCGATCCGGCTGTTCTCGTCGAGTCTGAAAATCGAGTCCGATCCACCTTTGAATCATTGGCTGCCTCTTTCAAGAAAATGGAAAAAGGGGTGGATCAAACCGCTCTGAGGAAAAAGGAGTGGGATTCCTCCCTCCGTCTTCCCCTCACTCAGAGGGAATGGCAGATTCTGGAAAAGGAACACTTCAATCCCGCCATCGGAGAGGCCGCGTTGAAAATGATCGCTCCTATCCTTAAAAAAGGAGTGGTCAATGATAAAGAACTTCTTGACCCAAATGCGGAAAAAGGGATCGTCATTCGGAATATCCAGACCCGCGAGGAAAGAAAGAGTTTTCCTCCTTTTGGCTTTTTTGATTTTAAGGAAGCAAAGGCTAAAGTCCGGTCACAAGGAGACCTCCCCTCTCCTAATAAGGGAAAAGAATTATCACCCATTGTCCTGAAGATGGCCGAACACTTTCTAAGGCCAAATCTCACCTCCAATAAAGATGAAACCGAAGGGAAAAAAGCAGATGCGAAAGAAAAGGTTAATCCCGTCTATTTTCAGGTCAAACGGGGAGAGGTGATCCTGAGGGCTGGGGATCGGGTGCAAGAAGAGCATCTTTTAAAAATTAAGGCTCTCAAGAAGGCACAGGAAAGAACCCACCTCCTAGCGATGATCATCGGCATGGGCCTTTTGACTTTCCTCATCCTGGCCAGCCTCTATCAATTCTCTACTCAAAATATCCGGAAGATCACCCTCTCTCAGAAAGACATCCTTTTCTTCTCCACCGCTCTGCTTGGGATCATTGCCTTCCTTAAACTTTTCCAACTGAGTACGGATGTTCTGGGAGGAGAATTTTTCTCCATCCCTTCTTCTTCCTACCTCTATCTCTTCCCCATCGCCACGGGTACCATGCTTGTTCGGATCGTCCTTAACTCAGAGGTGGCTATTGTCTTCACCCTCCTGGCCAGTTATTTCTCAGCCGCTTTAGTGGGAAATCAACTTTTCTACTTCATTTTCACTTTCGTGGGGAGTGTGATCGGTGCCCATAAGGTCGCACGATGCGAACAGCGAAGTATCCTTATCAAGGCTGGAATCACAGTGGGAGGAATCAATTTCTTAATGATCCTCTCTTACAACCTGCTTTCTGGAAATCCTTTCAAAATGACCCTTCTCTCTGATCTAATGATGGGTTTTCTGGGAGGTGCCCTTGCTTCGGTCCTTGTCCTGGGGATTGCCCCCATTATAGAAAGTCTTTTTGGTTATACCACAGATATCAAACTGCTCGAATTGGCCAATATGGACCATCCCACCCTCAAGGACCTGATTCTTCAGGCTCCCGGCACCTATCACCATAGCATCATTGTCGGGAGTCTGGTGGAGGCTGCTGCCAAATCCATTGCAGCCAACCCCTTGTTGGCAAAGGTCAGTGCTTATTATCACGACATTGGAAAATTGAAAAAACCTCTCTACTTCATTGAAAACGTTGGAGGGGGAGAAAATAAACACGACCATCTCACTCCCACGATGTCGAGCCTCATCCTTATTTCCCATGTCAAGGACGGGGTGGAGATGGCTCGTGAAAATCGTCTGGGGGAACGAATCGGTCACATCATCCAACAACATCACGGGACAAATCTGATCTCCTACTTCTATCAAAAAGCTAAAGAAAAAGAGAATCCGGAGATGGAGTCGATCAATGAGAACGATTTTCGTTATCCCGGCCCAAAACCCCAGACCAAAGAGGCGGGGATTGTCATGCTGGCCGATTCCGTAGAGGCTGCCTCTCGAGCTCTCACCGATCCCACACCTTCTCGAATTAGAAGTCTGGTTCAACGGATTACCAACAACATCTTCTTGGATGGGCAGTTGGAAGAGTGCGAATTAACCCTGAAGGACCTTCAAAAAATCCAAGAGAGTTTTAATCGAATTTTAACAGCCATCTTCCACCAGAGAATTGATTATCCCATTTCAACAAGCTCGGAATTATCTAAGAAGAGGAACGATGAAGATCTGGATTCGAAATCGGCAAAAACATATCCCCTTAAACTTAAGAAAAATAAGAAGGGTGGCCCAAAGGATATTGACCGAATTGGGGCTTCTTGAGGCTGAGCTGAGCCTCCTGTTTGTCAATGATCTCCAGATTCAAGCGTTGAATCGGCGATACCTCCGTCAGGATAAACCGACCAATGTCCTGGCCTTCCCCATGAGGAAGGGAGAGTTCTCGACCCTTCATCCCCATCTCCTGGGAGACCTGGTGATTTCTGTTGAGACGGCCAAGCGCCAATCGAATCGGTTCGGCCTCGACGAAATGGAAATGGTTATCCTCCTGATAGTCCATGGAGTCCTCCACTTAATTGGCTATAAGCATGAGGGGACGAAAAAAGGGGCCCGGGAGATGACCCTCAAACAGAAAGAACTCTTCCAGTGCGTCAGGAAGAGCGGTTAGAACGATAACTGTTTAAAACGTTTTGATCGTTTAACGATATGAACGATATAAACGATCTCTTTTCTCCTTATTCGATTTGTTTGGAAGTTCGGGGTCGGGCGTTGGAAATATGATTGTGTAAGAGTAGCTTTTGAACTTTGAACCAGCACTCCCTCTCTTCAAAAAATAGTGTTTGCATTGGATTTTTTTGACATTAAAGTCATTATATGATAAATTTTTATAAAAATTGTTTCACTATATTAAAGAAGAGGTGAACCCTACGAAACAGACAATCACAAAAAGCACCGTAGACATGCTACAAAAAATAGAGGCAATTGAAAAAGAAGTCATGGATCTCAAAGTATATGTTCTCAAAAAACTTGCCCCAACTGGTAAAAAGGTTGTCTCGCTTAAGGGTATTCTCAAAGGTATAGAAATTACTGATGAAGATATCAACTCAGCCAAGAGATCTCTTTATAGTAAAGTAAGTCCATAGAGAATTCATGAACTTTGTTACCGATACCCATGCCCTCCTTTGGTGGTTTATAGACAGTCCTAAATTAAGTCCAAAAGCATCAGAGATTTATGAGATATGCGAAAAGGGAGAAAATATTATTTTCATCCCTTCGATTGTTATAGCAGAAGCTCTTAGCATCTTTGAAAAGAAACGAGTCTCTTTTGATTTTAAAAAACTTTTTAAGAAAATAAATGAAAGCGAAAACTTTGTGCTTATACCACTTGATTATCCAATACTTCAGAAGATGTTGGATTTAAAAGATATTACAGAGCTTCACGATAAAATAATTGTTTCAACAGCGAGATATCTAAACTTTCCTATTATTACAAAAGACCATGCCCTACAAAACCTTCCATATATCAAAACGGTTTGGTAAGAAACCTCCAATCGAGTCCCAGGATACCTTTTAATAAGGACATCAATTTTAAGTGTATTGTTTAGGTTTGCCCCCGAGTCTCCACACGCATTTAATTCTTCCTGTAAGAGTGATTTTCAAATCTCGCCTTACAATGCAATATTTCAAATAATAATCAACAAGGAATTGAGGATTGAAAACTCGATCTTTACAGTATAAAATACAATGAAGATTTGCAGAACGGCACCGCCGCCGTCTTTGTCTTCAAGAGAGGATTATACTATGCATGAGACTGTAGCTGTCGTCGATGACGAACCGGACATTTTAGAATTGGTTTCTCTTCATCTAAGAAAA
>Ga0315281_10003011_pt1 | contig 24824 bp, 24 predicted proteins | sample YL17G07_0_MG_FD_204540 | JGI IMG/M metagenome (GOLD analysis project Ga0315281, IMG submission 204540) | Sediment microbial communities from Yellowstone Lake, YNP, Wyoming, USA - YL17G07_0 | ecosystem: Environmental > Aquatic > Freshwater > Lake > Sediment | place: USA: Wyoming | collected... | reverse complement strand
GCACTGTTCGCCGAAGGAACCACTACCATCCGCAACATCGCGAGCTGGCGCGTCAAGGAGACCGACCGCATCAAAGCCATGGCAAGCGAATTGCGCAAGCTTGGCGCGCACACCGAGGAGGGCGCCGATTACATTCGCATCACGCCGCCTGCCGATGCGCGCCTCATACCGAATGCCGCAATCGACACCTACGACGACCACCGCATGGCGATGTGTTTCTCGCTCGCCGCATTGGGGGGGGTGGCGGTGCGCATCAACGGCCCCGATTGCGTGAACAAGACCTTCCCGCGGTATTTTTCCGCGCTCGCGTCGATTTCGTATTGATATGATTTCTGCCGCTCTGGCTCCCGTCATCGCCATCGATGGCCCTTCCGCTTCAGGCAAGGGCACGGTCGCGCAGCGCGTCGCGCAGACGCTGGGATTCGAGTATCTCGATAGCGGCGCGCTATATCGCCTGTGCGCGCTGGCCGCGGTGCGCAAAGGGATTGCGCTAGACGACGCAGCCGCGCTCGCCACCCTCGCGGGCAGCCTCGATATGCGCTTCGACGCTGAACGGATTTTTCTCGATGGCGAGGAAGTGGGCGACACCGTACGTTCCGAAAACTGCGGCGCGGATGCCTCGCGCATCGCCGCGCTGCCGCTGCTGCGCATGGCGTTGCTGCAAAGACAGCACGATTTCAGGCGGCAGCCCGGCCTGGTGTGCGATGGGCGCGACATGGGTTCGGTGGTCTTTCCCGATGCGTCGCTCAAGGTGTTTTTGACCGCCTCGGCGGCTGCGCGCGCCGAGCGCCGTACTAAGCAGTTGAAAGAAAAAGGAATGTATGCGAAAATACAAGACGTTATCAATGAGCTGCAACGCCGTGACGAGCGCGATAGCGCAAGACCGGTGGCGCCGCTCAGGCATTATCCCGATGCACGCTTTCTCGATACGACGAATCTGTCGATAGCGCAGGCCGTGAATCAAGTGGTTGAATGGTATCGGGAAGCAAGCGGTGATGATGCGCGATAACGGGGTGTCGGTTTCTTGATTCGGGTTTTCCTGGGCGCAGTGCCCAGTCCATCGGCCGGGCTTACCCGGCATGGTCCCGAATGAAACCGGCGAACGACAACTCGTCGCCAACCTCCACGGAGGCGCGGCATAACCTTGCAGGCCTTTTTCATGTCTCTCGCAACCCAGGTTTCCACCCCCAGCAATCCCCCTCTCGAGACTTTTGCCGCGCTGTTTGCTGAAAGTCTGACACGCCAGGAAATGCGCATCGGCGAAGTCATCACCGCCGAGGTGATCAGCGTTGACCAGAACATCGTCGTCGTCAACGCCGGGCTCAAATCCGAAAGCGTGATCGCCGTTGAAGAATTCAAGAACGACAAGGGCGAACTCGAAGTCAAGCCGGGCGACTTTGTCACCGTCGCGATCGAAGCGCTCGAAGACGGCTATGGCGCGACCAAGCTGTCGCGCGAAAAAGCCAAGCGCCTTGCCGCATGGCACGAGCTCGACGTCGCGCTGGAAAAGGGCACCATCGTTTCCGGGTTCGTATCCGGAAAGGTCAAGGGCGGCCTCACCGTGATGGTGAACGGCATCCGTGCTTTCCTGCCGGGTTCCCTGGTCGATATCCGTCCCCTCAAGGACACCTCGATGTTCGAAAACAAGGAACTCGAATTCAAGGTCATCAAGCTCGACCGCAAGCGCAACAACGTGGTCGTATCGCGGCGCGCGGTCATGGAAGAATCCGCTGGCGTCGAGCGTCAGGCGCTGCTGGGAAGTCTCAAGGAAGGCGCTATCGTCAAGGGCATCGTCAAGAACATCACCGATTACGGCGCGTTTGTCGATCTGGGCGGCATCGACGGCCTGTTGCACATCACCGATCTGGCTTGGCGCCGCGTCAAACACCCATCCGAAGTGCTCAATGTCGGCGACGAAGTCGAAGCCAAAATACTCAAGTTCGACCAGGAAAAAAACCGCGTGTCGCTGGGCATGAAGCAGCTCGGCGAAGACCCGTGGGTGGGTCTCGCGCGCCGCTACCCGCAGAGTACGCGTCTGTTCGGCAAGGTCACCAATCTTACCGATTACGGCGCATTCATCGAAATCGAGCAGGGCATCGAAGGACTGGTGCACGTCTCGGAAATGGACTGGACCAACAAGAACGTGCATCCCGCCAAGGTGGTTTCGCTGGGCGATGAGGTCGAGGTGATGATTCTCGAAATCGACGAGGAGCGGCGCCGCATTTCGCTTGGCATGAAGCAGTGCCTGGCCAACCCGTGGGAAGAGTTCTCGATGTCGCACAAGAAGGGCGAAAAGGTCAAGGGCAGCATCAAGTCGATCACCGACTTCGGCGTGTTTCTCGGCCTGCCCGGCAATATCGACGGCCTGGTGCATCTTTCCGATCTTTCCTGGAATGTTCCCGGAGAGGAAGCGGTCAAGAACTTCAAGAAGGGCGAGGAAGTCGAGGCCGTGGTGCTGGCCATCGACGTCGAACGCGAACGCATTTCGCTCGGCATCAAGCAGCTCGACAATGATCCGTTCAGCAACTTTGTCGCAATGAACGACAAGGGCGCGCTGGTCAAGGGCACGGTCAAGAGCATCGACGCCAAGGGCGCCACGGTGCTGCTGGGCGATGACGGCGTCGAAGCCTATCTGCGTGCTTCCGAAGTTTCGCGCGAACGTGTCGAAGACATTCGTTCGCACCTCAAGGAAGGCGATGCGATCGAGGCGGTAATTGTCAATGTCGATCGCAAGAATCGCTCGATCAATCTTTCGATCAAGGCCAGGGATGCAGCCGATGAGAAGGATGCCATGCAGAAAATGGCGGCTGAGTCGCCGGTCAATGCCGGAACGACCAATCTTGGCGCATTGCTGAAGGCCAAGCTCAATAAAGGCAGTGAATAGCAATCGTTCAAGCGGGGAGACCCATGACCAAGTCGCAGCTCATTGAAATACTGAGCGCCCGTCACAGCCAGCTCGCGCCCAAAGACGCCGAGCTGGCGGTGAAAACCATGCTCGACGCCATGTCCCAGGCGCTCGCCAAGGGGGAGCGCATCGAGATTCGCGGTTTCGGCAGTTTCGGGCTGAATTTCCGTCCGCCGCGCACCGGACGCAATCCCAAGACCGGTGAAAAGGTGCAGGTGCCGCGCAAGTATGTGCCGCACTTCAAGGCGGGCAAGGAGTTGCGCGAGCGTGTCGATTCTCTAGAGAGCAAGAATCACGAATGAGCGAATGCGACCGATGAGGCAAGCGGCATGGTGATCTCTGTGCCGCTTTTTTTTCGGTGTGGCGCAGTGCATGTTTGCCAACAGCAGCCTGGCGCGGCAATTTCACCGAAGGCATGACGCAGAGCGAAACCATGAAACCTTTCATCTGGCTGTTGCGGCTTTTCATACTTCTTCTGCTGGTGTGGTTTGCTGTGAAGAACTCGGGAATGGTGACGTTGTATGCCTACCCCTTTTCCTGGCAGGCGCCGCTGATCCTGGTGATCCTGGTATTTTTCGCCGTGGGGGTCATTCTCGGCGTGATCGCATCGTTCGGCAGCATGGTTCGTCTCAAGAGGGAAGCTGGCGCCCTGAAGAAGGAAATCCGCGAACACGAGAGGACTGCCGCGGACAACGCCAGAGCCGCGCAGACGGTGCGGTCATCGCCGGGGCCGGACCCACATGGAGTTTGAAGGCTGGTCGTGGCTGCCGTGGGCCTTTGTGCTGGCGATGGTGGTTTTCGCGCTGGGCTGGGTGACGGCGCGCATCGACATCAAGCAACTGCTTTCCGAGTCGCGCGCGCTCCCAGCATCGTATTTCAAAGGTCTCAATTTCCTGCTCAACGAGCAGCAGGACAAGGCCATCGAGGCTTTCATCGAGGTCACCAAGGCCAACACCGAAACCGTCGAGCTGCAATTCGCCCTCGGCAGCCTGTTCCGGCGCCGCGGCGAAGTCGATCGCGCCATACGTGTTCACCAGGAACTTTCGCTGCGCGAGGATTTGCCCGTTGAGCAGCGCCGCAACGCGCACTTCGAGCTGGCGCAGGATTATCTCAAGGCAGGCTTGCTCGACCACGCCGAGCGTATTCTTGCCGATCTCAACAAGGCGGACCCCGACGCCAAGGTGCACCGCTATCTGCTCGACATCTACATCCAGGAAAGGGAATGGTCCAAGGCCATCGATGTCGCCAAGCAGCTTGAGGTATCGGCCAAACGCGATTACCAGAAGGAAATCGCCAACTATTACTGCGAGCTGGCGACCACCGGGTATGTGCACGGCCAGCACGAGGAAGCGCGCGCGTTCCTCGACGCGGCGCTCCAGGCCAACCGCAAATGCGTGCGTGCCACGCTGCTGCGCGGCGAATGGGCGGCTGCCGAGGGCAGACACGAGGACGCCATCGAACACTGGAAGCAGATCGAGGCGCAGAACAGCGATTGCCTGGGGCTCGCGGCGCTGGGCATGTTCGCAAGCTACAAAACGGTCGGCAAAGCCGCCGAGGGGCTCAACCTGCTCAAAGGTCTGCAAAGCCGCTACCCGAGCATGGATTTTCTCAATGTCGTTTACCAGGCCACGCTCGAAAAAGAAGGTGAAGAAGCCGCCTACGCGATGATTCGCGACGAAGTGCGCAAGAACCCCTCGCTCATCGGTCTCGACAAGCTGCTCGAGGCGCAGATCGCGCACGCCCCACCCGAGCGCAGGAACGACCTGCAGCTCATGAAGAGCCTGGTGCACAGCCATGCCACCGCGCTGTCGGCGTATTTGTGCTCAAGCTGCGGTTTCCGCGCCAAGCAGTTCTACTGGCATTGCCCGGCATGCGGCGGTTGGGAGACGTTTCCGCCCAAGCGCACGGCGGAACTCGATATGGCGGAACGTCATCTCGCGCACTTGCACATGAATCAGTGAGCGCAAGGATGCCGTACGCGAACCCTCAACTCAAACATCTCAGCAACGAATGGCCCGCCCACTCGGCGGCGCCCAATACCCACCAGCGTGTCCTGGATCTGGTGACGCGTTATCTTCCTGGCCTGGCTGGCACGCGTATCGCGGATCTGCCTTGCGGCGCAGGCGCGTTTTCGCAGCGGCTTGGCGCGCTGGGCGCCGACGTCCTGCCGGTGGATATCGCTGCCGTGGAACCATTTCTGGCCGATGCGGCTAAGCGCGTTCTGGCGGATGCCAACCACGCATTGCCGTTCGGCGATGCGTACTTCGGCGCCCTGGTGACGATCGAGGGTATCGAGCATCTGGAGAATCCATCGCTGTTCCTGCGCGAATGCGCGCGGGTGGTGAAACCGGGTTCATTCATCTTTCTGACGACGCCCAACGTGGACAGCTACCGTTCACGCAGGTCGGTGCTCTTCAACGGCTACCATCGCTACTTCAGGCCGTTCAGCGATAACGACAAGGACTCGGGCCATCTGCATCCCATCGATATGGTGTTCATGCGCGGCGCCACACAAAAGGCCGGCCTGGAAATTGTCGAGGTGACTGTCAACCGCGGAGAAAAGAAAAACTGGATGTATGAGATGCTGCGCCGCAGGCTCACCAGGAAGCTGCCGCTTTACATGCGCGGCGAAGTGCCTTTCTACGGCGAGGTCATCATCTATGTGCTCAGAAAGGCGAGTTCGCTTTGAAGCATGACAAACGCATCATTGTCGCGCTCGATTTTCCCGAGCAGCAATTGGCGCTCGACATGGCGGACCGGCTCGACCCCGAACTCTGCCGCGTCAAGGTCGGCAAGGAACTTTTCACCGCGGCTGGCCCGCAGGTGGTTAGCGAACTTCATGCGCGCGGCTTCGAAGTATTTCTCGACCTCAAGTTTCACGACATTCCCAACACCGTCTCGGGTGCGTGCCGCGCCGCGGCGCGCCTCAAGGTGTGGATGCTGAATGTGCATGCGAGCGGAGGCGCAGCCATGATGCAGGCGGCGCGTCATGCCATCGACAGCGAAAGCCATCGCCCGTTGCTGATCGCTGTGACGATACTCACCAGCCTCGCCGATGCGGATGTTCGCGCCATCGGTTTTTCCGGGACGGTGCGCGAGAACGTCGAACGTCTTGCGCTCATGGCGGAAAAGGCGGGCCTCGATGGTGTGGTCTGCTCCGCCGCCGAGACGCCAGGTTTGCGCAAAATCGTCGCGCCCGCTTTCAAACTCGTGACACCGGGCATACGCCTGCCGGAGGACGACAAGGGCGACCCGGCGCGCGTGGTCGCGCCGCGCGACGCCATCGCGATGGGCAGCGACTACCTGGTCATCGGGCGATCCATCACCGGCGCAGCCGACCCGGCCGCCAAACTCAGGCAAATCCAACTAGAGATTTCACGATCATGAAAGTCACCGTCATCGGCACCGGCTATGTGGGCCTCGTCACGGGAGCGTGTCTGGCCGATTTTGGCAACCACGTGCTGTGCTTCGACGTGGACGTCAAAAAAATCGATCTGCTCAGGTCGGGCGGCATCCCTATTTACGAACCCGGCCTTGGGGAAATGGTCGCGCAGAACGTCGCCGCGGGGAGGCTGCGCTTCACCACCGACGTTGCGGAGAGCGTGGCCTATGGGCAGTTACAGATGATCGCGGTCGGCACGCCGCCGGGTGAAGATGGTTCCGCCGATCTGCAATACGTGGTTGCCGCTGCGCGCGCCATCGGCAAACACATGACCGGCGCCAAGGTGGTGGTAGACAAGTCCACGGTGCCGGTCGGCACGGCGGACAAAGTGCGTGAAGCCATAACCGCCGAACTCAAGTCGCGCGGTGCGGCGATTCCCTTTTCTGTCGTGTCCAATCCCGAGTTTCTCAAGGAGGGTGCGGCGGTCGAGGACTTCATGCGCCCCGACCGCATTGTCATCGGCGCCGACGATGAGCTCGCCGTCGCGGCGATGCGCGCGCTATACGCGCCATTCCAGCGCAACCACGAAAAACTCATGGTGATGGACGTGCGCTCGGCGGAACTCACCAAATACGCGGCCAACGCCATGCTCGCGACGCGCATATCCTTCATGAACGAACTTGCTCTGCTCGCCGAGCGCCTGGGGGCGGATATCGAGGAGGTGCGCAAGGGCATCGGTGCGGATCCGCGCATCGGCTATCACTTTCTCTATCCAGGGATAGGCTATGGCGGTTCATGCTTTCCCAAGGATGTGCAGGCCTTGCAGCGCACCGCGAGGGAAAATGGCGTCGATCTCAAAGTTCTCGCCGCCGTCGAGGAAGCCAACCTGCACCAGAAATCCGTGGTGACGCAAAAAATAGTCGGACGTTTCGGCGAGAATCTTTCCGGCAAAACATTTGCCCTGTGGGGGCTGGCGTTCAAACCCAATACCGACGACATGCGTGAAGCGCCCAGCCTGGTGCTGATCGCGGAACTCGTCAAACGCGGCGCAAAGGTGGTCGCTTTCGATCCCGTGGCCATGCACGAGGCGAAGAAAATGCTCTCCAGAGAAAGAGCCGTGAGCTTTGCCGGCGATGCGCATCTTGCCCTGCGTGGCGCCGATGCGCTGGTGGTGGTGACGGAGTGGAAGATCTTCCGCAGTCCGGATTTCGACGCCATCAAACAGGCGCTCAGGCAGCCGGTGATATTCGATGGCCGAAATCTCTACGAGCCACAGGCGATGCGCGAACTGGGGTTCGAGTATTATCCGATTGGAAGAGAGCAAGTTTCTGGGAATGGGTGAACGGTGAGAAGTGAAGGGTAAAGAATGAAGCGTGAAGCGCTAAGGGTGATGAGCGTGAGGCGCAAGCAAAAAGAAAGACGCCTTTAACCCATCGCCGTTCACCCATCACCAAAATAAGAGTGTCATTCTGAGCGAGCGCAGCGAGTCGAAGAATCTGGTGCTGAAGTCGATGGTGATGAACAATGAGCAAGCTAAAGTGAGAAGGACATGACAGAGCTACCCGATTTCAGCCGCTGCAAGCTGCTCGTGGCGGGAGACGTGATGCTTGACCGCTACTGGTTCGGCGATGTGCACCGCATTTCTCCCGAGGCGCCGGTGCCGGTAGTGCAGGTGCGGCGCGCCGAAGAGCGTCCCGGCGGCGCGGCCAATGTGGCGCGCAACATTTCCGCTTTGGGCGGCAAAGTCACGCTGCTTTCCGTGGTGGGCAACGACGAGGCGGGCAGAACGCTTGAGTCCCTTCTGGCCAAGGAAGGCGTGCAGGTTTCACTGCATCGCGATCCCGATCTGGCAACGACGGTGAAGCTGCGCGTCATCGGCCAGCAGCAGCAATTGCTGCGCATCGACTTCGAGCACGCGCCCAGCAAGGAAGTTCTTGCCGGCAAGCTCGATGAATATTCCCTGCTGCTCGACGCGGCAGATGCCGTGGTTCTGTCGGACTACGGCAAGGGCGGGCTGGCTCACGTGGAACGCATGATCGACCTCGCGCGCGCGCGAGGCAAACCGGTGCTGGTCGATCCCAAGGGTTCCGACTACAGCCGCTATCGCAACGCCACCATGATCACCCCCAACCGCGCCGAGTTCCGCGAAGTGGCCGGACGCTGGAAGGACGAGAGCGACCTCGAAGCGCGCGCGCGCAAATTGCGCGGCGATCTCAATCTCGATGCGCTCATCGTCACGCGCTCCGAGGAGGGCATGTCGCTCTTCACCGCTGCCGGTGTGTGGCATGAGCCTGCGCGCGCGCGCGAAGTGTTCGACGTGAGCGGCGCCGGCGACACCGTTATCGCCGCGCTGGCGCTGATGGTTGCGAGCGGTGCGGCCTTGCAGGACGCGATGCACGTCGCCAATCTCGCCGGCGGCATTGTCGTGGGGAAACTCGGCACGGCCACGGTGTCGCGCGACGAACTTCAGCACGATTTGCAGGGAGTATCTTCATGACTTACATCGTTACCGGCGCAGCAGGCTTTATCGGCGCCAACCTCGTCAAGGCGCTCAACGAGCGCGGCATCACCGACATCGTCGCGGTGGACAACCTCGCCAACGCCGGAAAATTCCGCAACCTCGTCGATTGCGAAATCAGCGAGTATCTCGACAAGACGACCTTTCTCGACCTGATCGAAAGCGGCACCATCGACGCCGACATCGCGGCGATATTCCATGAGGGCGCGTGCTCCGACACCATGGAGACGGATGGGCGTTACATGATGGAAAACAATTACCGCTACTCGCTGGCGCTGCTCGAATACTGCCAGGAAGAAGACGTGCCTTTTCTCTACGCCTCTTCCGCATCGGTGTATGGCGGCGGCAGCATATTCAAGGAATCGCGCGAGTTCGAGGCGCCGCTCAATGTCTATGGCTATTCGAAATTCCTGTTCGACCAGGCGGTGCGGCGAACCATGCACGACCAGTCGGCGCAGATCGTTGGATTCCGTTATTTCAATGTCTATGGCCCGCGCGAATCGCACAAGGGGCGCATGGCCTCGGTGGCTTTTCATTTCTTCAACCAGTATCGCGCCGGCGGCAAGGTCAGGCTATTCGAGGGCTGCGACGGTCATGCCGACGGCGAGCAGCGGCGCGACTTCATTTCGGTAGAGGACGTGGTCAAGGTCAACCTGTTTTTCCTGGATCATCCCAAACTCTCGGGCATTTTCAATCTGGGCGCCGGACGCAGCCAGTCGTTCAACGACGTCGCCGTTGCCGCGGTCAATGCCTGCCGCGCCGGCGATGACAAGCCGGCGCTCGACCTTGCCGGTCTCAAGGCCGCGGGCGCGATCGAATACATTGCCTTTCCCGAGCAGCTCAAGGGAAAATATCAAAGTTTTACCCAGGCCGATGTCGCCAATCTGCGCGAGGCCGGTTACGCGGAAGAATTTCTGACCGTCGAGCAGGGCGTGGCGCGCTATGTCGAGTGGCTCGCCAAGGCCAGGGAATAGTTTGCAGCACAGATGTCGATCGACTTATTAACCACGAAAGGAACTGAGATGAAAAAATTGTTTGCCATGATGATGGTTTTCTTCGCTTCCATCGGAATCGCATTTGCTGCGGTGAATGTGAATAACGCCACCCAGGCCGAGCTCGAAGCACTGAACGGCATCGGCCCGGTCAAGGCCAAGGCCATCATCGACTATCGCGCCAAGAACGGCCCGTTCAAGTCGTACGAAGATCTCGACAAGGTTCCGGGGATCGGTGAAGGAACCATCGGCAAGATCAAGAAGGATGTTTCCTTCAGCGGCGCCACGAGCATGCCCAAGACAGACGACAAAAAGACCGAGGCCAAATCCGACAGCAAGACGGCTGCCAGGAAGGAAGAGCCGGCGAAGGACGTAGCCAGGAAGGACGACGCCAAGAAGGACGACGCCAAGAAAGACGATCAGAAGAAGGACGCAGTCAAAAAGGACGACAAGAAAACCGCCAAGGATGACAAGAAGGATGACGGTCACAAGGATGCCAAGAAGGATAGCGGTAAGCCAGACAAGAAGTCCGCCAAGGATGAAAAGAAGGACGAAAAAAAGGCGGATAAAAAAGATGACAAGAAACACGCGAAAGATGACACCCACAAGGATGCCAAGAAGGACGCCAAGAAGTCCGACAAGAAAGATGACAAGAAGTCGGAAAAGAAGGATGACGACAAGAAAGAGGCTGCCGCCAAGAAGTAGTATTCCTTGGCGCGCCAACAAAACCCCGTCCCATGTGGCGGGGTTTTTTTTAAATAAAAAAACCTGATCAGTGCGAGGTAATTGCCTTTTGAAGAGCCTCTTGCGCCCAGGCATTCAAACTCTTGCCCTCTGCCTCGGCGAGCATTGCAACCTGTGCATGAATGCCCGGATCTATGCGAAGCAGCACCTTGCCGGAGTAGGGGCGTTGCGGGGGTCGCTTCAGTTTCTTGCAGGTTGCAAGATAGTCATCCACCGCCTCTTCGAATGCCGCTTTCAATTTGGACACGGACACTCCGTGAAAACCAACGACATCGCGAATCCCGGCAATATGGCCGACGAAGCAACCATCTTCATCCCTATATTCGATACGTGCGGAGTAGTTTTTGAAATTCATGACGTTCATGGTCTTACTCCTGCTTGCAATAAGAATTCTTTGGCGTCTCGAACCTGGTAAGGCTTTGCCTCTTTGCTTGGGTGCGGGCGGTGAAACGACGCGATAACGCCATTCAACTCGAACCGGACACGAGAGCCGCTTCCTTCGACGCTCTTGGCGCCCAGGGCTACCAGCAACGATTCGATCTTGCGCCATTCCAGCGAAGCCGGAGCCGGCGTTGAAAAAAGCGCCAATAGCGTTTTCTGCTGTGCTTTGTTCATTGCGGATATGATATCACAATGTGGTATCAATCGGAAACAGCGTATTTCCGGGCCTGATGAGCGTCCGGTTCCGACCCAATCTGGGCCGGTATGCCACTCGCAAACCAGACGTTCAACGTCACTCATGAGCGGCAGGGCAGGCGGGCGAAGCTCGCCTGCGAAGGTCCGCTTCGATGGGATGGTTAGGTGCCATGCTTCGCGACACTGATTGGACTTTTTTCGACATATCTACGACCGCGTAGGCCAACCTGAACGTACACGCTCTTAGCCGTGTGCGCCTGGATGCAGGAATGGACCTGTTTCCGATACTTGTTATAGTTCTCAAGCGTGAAGTCGTCGAAGAGTATGACCAAATAGACCATGCCACTGCAGCCATGAGCGCTGATCTGCCTTTGGGCAGCATCGAGCGTGACTCGTAGTTTACTTAAGAAGGCTACGTCAAGCTCGCAGTAAATGCAGGAGCGAAAGCGTCTGGGCGCATGCCGACGTGCAATTTCTTTATCCGAAACCCCAAGAGTCTTCACTTCGCATAACAGCTTTTCGCTTCCATCGAAGTATTCGAGATCCGGCTGAGTCTTTCCGTCTTCCCGTAGAACACGTACTTGTCGAAAGCCGCGTCGGACAAGATGTCGATACGCAAAAGCGTCGTTCAGCTGATTGAAAAAGCCTTGCTTGAGTTGGCCGGGCCTATGATCCATGAAGTGATTGACGGCCTTGGTTCGCAGTTCGGTCCAAGACTTGGGGTCAAGGCAATTGAGCGCACGCTCGTACGCTCGATAGTCGTCGCCCAATTCAGGAGTGGTCATTAGCCGGTCGTAGTTAACAAAGAAGCGATCACGCGGATGCCTTGCTAGGATTAGGTCGACTAATTCTCGGAATCGGCCCATTGATGGCACCTAACAGCTACTCAACGGACCCGCCGGTCCGCATACTGATAATCGCAGAACAGGGGAACACGTTGTAACCAATTGATTCATTCTGGGTGTGCTCAATTTTCTGTCCACATAAATGTAATGATAGTACGGACGGATGACGCTTGGTTGCAGTTGCACCTTGGCACGGCAGCCTGCTTTGGAGAAACTACTCAAGTGGCCGCTCCTGGCTGGTTTGAAGCAGCTGGATGGGTAGAAAAGTTTTCAAAGCAGTCACTACCTGCGATGGGGATCACCTCAACAATCATGCCAGCCTTTGATCCTGCTCAACCCGATGCCGCCATCTGTGCCTAGGATGAAGTCGTTTTGGCAAATCGAGGTACTTTCATGAACGTTTCACTGGTGCTTTTACACGCCCTCAAGGATCACGGTGCGCGTGAAATCTTCGGCATTCCCGGCGACTTCGCGCTCGGTTTTTTTGCCGAGATCGAGAAGTCGGCAATACTGCCGCTTTACACGCTGAGTCACGAACCGTCGATCGGGTTCGCTGCCGACGGTGCTGCGCGCTACGGTGGCGGTCTCGGTGTTGCGGCGGTAACGTATGGCGCGGGGGCGCTCAATATGGTCAATGCCGTCGCTGCCGCCTATGCGGAAAAAACGCCGGTGGTGGTGATTTCTGGCGCGCCTGGCGCGAACGAGCGCGAGACGGGATTGCTGTTGCATCACCAGGCCAAGACGGTCGATTCGCAGTTCGCGATATTTCGCGAAATTACCTGTTTTCAGGCGCGACTCGACGACGCCAGGCGCGCGCCGCACGATATCGCGCATGCGCTGTATGAGTGCCTGCGCAATTCGCGGCCGGTCTATCTCGAACTGCCGCGCGACATGGTGGCCGCGCCGTGCCAGGCCGTATCACGCATCGCGCCGCCACCAGTCGATGCCGCTGCCGTGGCGGCGTGCGCCGATGAGATTCTCGCGCGCCTTGCCGCGGCGCGTTCACCGGTGATCATGGCGTGTATCGAGGTGCGTCGTTTTGGGCTGGAAGCGAAGCTCGCAAAGCTGGTAAAGCGTCTCGGCATTGCGGTGGTGACATCGTTCATGGGGCGCGGCGTGCTCGCCGAGACCGATGCCAACGTGAGCGGAACGTACCTTGGCATGGCGGGCGATGCCGCCATTACCGAGCTGGTCGAATCGTCGGATGCGCTGCTCGCGCTCGGGGTGATTCTTTCCGATACCAATTTTGGCGTGTCGCGGCGCAAGATCGACCTGCGTAAAAGTATCCTTGCTCACGACGGACAGGTGACGCTCGGCTATCACGTCTATCACGGCATTCCGCTTGAAGCGTTGATCGATTCGCTGCTCGCGCGCGCGCCTGATGGCGCACTGCATGCCACCTTGCCGGCGCTTGCGCCGTGTGCGCTGCCGTGTGGTCTTGCCGACGATTCTGCCGCGATTACCCCGATCGACATCGCCGCGGCGATCAATGACTTGCCCGATGGCGGGCATCGTCTTCCTGTTGTTTCCGATATCGGTGACTGTCTGTTCGCCGCGTTCGATCTGCGCAGCAGCGCGTTGCTCGCACCGGGCTATTACGCCTCGATGGGATTCGGTGTCCCTGCCGCACTCGGCTTGCAGGCGCGCAGCGGCGAACGCCCGCTGGTGCTCACCGGGGACGGCGCTTTCCAGATGACTGGATGGGAAATCGGACATTGCCGCCGCTACGGATGGGACCCGATCGTGATTGTATTCAATAATGCCGGCTGGGAAATGCTGCGCGTGTTCCAGCCGGGGGCGCGTTTCAACGAACTGGGCGACTGGGATTTCGCAAGCGTTGCGCGCGCGCTGGGCGGAGACGGTTTCAGCGTCGCGACGCACCGTGAATTGAAGGAGGCGCTGGCCAAAGCCATCGCAACACGCGGGCGCTTCCAGTTGATCGATGTGAAGCTTGCGCCGGGCTCGATGTCGGCAACGCTTTCCCGTTATGTCGCGGGAGTGCGACGGCTCACTGAACTTAAACGAGATGGCTAAAGTTATAATTTGTTTCTCTTGGCGTGCCTTCGTGTCCTTCGTGGATAATAGCCTTTCCTGAAACCGCATTTTCACTCGTCTATGTATCCCACTCTGGAAAATTTCGTCGGCAATACACCCCTGGTGCGCCTGCAGCGCATTCCGGGGAAAACTAGCAACGTCATTCTCGGCAAGCTCGAAGGCAACAATCCCGCGGGTTCGGTGAAGGATCGCCCCGCGCTTTCAATGATTACGCGCGCCGAGGCGAGGGGCGACATTAAACCCGGCGACACGCTTATCGAGGCGACCAGCGGCAACACCGGTATTGCGCTCGCGATGGCCGCTGCGATCAGGGGTTACAAAATGGTGCTCGTCATGCCCGAGCACCTCAGCATCGAGCGTCGCCAGAGCATGGCAGCCTATGGCGCGGAAATCGTGCTCACGCCGCAAGCAGGCGGCATGGAGCTGGCGCGCGACACGGCAGACCGGATCAAGGCCGAGCGCGGCGGCATTATCCTCGACCAGTTCGCCAACCCCGACAATCCGCTCGCGCACTACCTCGGTACCGGACCGGAAATCTGGCGCGACACGCTAGGCAAGATCACGCATTTCGTCGCGACCATGGGCACCACCGGCACCATCATGGGCGTTTCGCGTTTTCTGAAAGAACAGAATCCCGCCATCCAGGTGATCGGCGTGCATCCTGCGGAGGGTTCGAGTGTACCCGGCATCCGCAAATGGCCCGAAGCCTACCTGCCGAAAATTTTCGAGCGCGCGCGCGTCGATCGCATCATCGAAGTGACGCAGGCTGAGAGCGAGGATATGACGCGCCGCCTTGCGCGCGAGGAGGGCATTTTCGCCGGCATATCGTCAGGTGGCGGGCTGGTGGCCGCGCTCAGGGTGAGCGTCGAGGTTGAAAATGCGGTGATCGTGCACGTCGTGTGCGATCGCGGCGACCGCTACCTTTCGACGGGAGTTTTCCCTGCCTGAGGGATTGATCCCATTTCTCAACCATTTGCTTCTTAATGGGAGCTTCTCGAAATCCCAACTATACGTCGTCCCAGCCCCCGATTAAAGCATTCGAGGGCTGGGACGACGGGTTCTTTTACCATGCATCGCATCCTGCGTGTTTTGGGTCAGTTTTACTAAAGCGTCAACGCCTAACTTCTGTGCGTAGGAGCCCGATTTATCGGGTGATAGCCGATTTTCAGATCGCCCGATAAATCGGGATCCTACAGCGGCGTTTCTTCAAGCAAACTTTTCCACGCCTGCTTTTTTCGCCGCCCTTTGCAACTCTTCATCGAGGGTAGCCAGCGGCATGCCTTGACGCAAGGCCAGTTCGAGGTAGGAAGCATCGTAGGCGGATAGCTTGTATCGCCGTGCCAGTTGCAGGGTATCGGACAGCGCGTGCTGGAATGTCGCTCCATCCACTTTGATGTCCATGTCTTCCAGCAGATCAAGAAACTTCCCGCTGCGCGCTTCCGTCGCCAGGCCTTTTGCCTCGGCCCTGGCAATGACGTTGGCAACCTCTAACCCCCATGTCACGGGCACAAGGGCATTGCGATGCTTCATATCATCCAGAACGTGGCCGGCATAGGCAAGTTCGCGTGGCTTCCCGTCGCCAAAGAACCAGCGCATGACCACCGAGTTATCCAGGACGAAACTCACGCGCGCCCCTCCTCGATGAGGCTCCTGATATCGACACCTCGTACCGGATCGGCCAGCATGAACGCCTTGAGCTTTTCTGCCGCTGTTTTCCTGTCTTTTGTTTTCACGCTCGCGCTGGGCACCAGATCGGCAATAGCTTCCCCGCGATTGGTGATGGTAAAACTTTTGCCGCTTTTGACTTGCCGCAGCAACTCGGGAAGTTTAGTTTTCGCTTCATACGAACCAATTGGAATTTTCACGACCACACCTCAACACGAATTTATCCAAGACCAGTATATAGACCAGTCTGAATAAAATCAATCCTTCAGAGGAGGTTTTGACTGTTTCCGGTGCGCAATCGACTTCACGCGACCTTCACCAGCTGCTTCCCGAAGTTTTCCCCTTTGAGCATGCCGATGAATGCCTTGGGTGCGTTTGCGATGCCCTCGGCGATGCTCTCGCGGTATTTGATTTTCCCGGTGGCAACGTAACCGCCAAGCTCTTTCATTGCCTCCGGCCACTGATCGGTGTGGTCGCTGATGATGAAACCCTGGAGTCGCGCGCGGCTCGCGAGCAGGGCGAAGGGATTGTTGATCGGGACCGGCTGGCCGTTGTAGCCGGCGATCAGACCGCATAGCGCGATGCGCGCGCCGGTGTTGAGGCGTTTCATCACGGCATCGAGAATTGCGCCGCCGGCATTTTCGAAGTCGATGTCGATGCCCTTGGGCGTCGTGGCTTTCAACTGCTCGTAAAAGTTGGGCTGCTTGTAGTCGATGCACGCGTCGAACCCGAGTTCGTTCACCACGTAATCGCATTTGACCTTGCCGCCCGCGATGCCCACCGCGCGGCAGCCCTTGATTCTGGCGAGCTGCCCGACCACGCTGCCGACCGCGCCACTCGCCGCCGAGACCACGACTGTTTCGCCAGGCTGGGGATTGCCTATCCTGAGCAGTCCGTACCACGCGGTGATACCGGGCATGCCGACCACGCCGAGGTAAGCCTGTTCGGGGATGCCGAGCGGAGGTATTTTCATGAGGCCGCTGCCGTCGCTGAGCGCATACTCCTGCCAGCCCTGATAGCCGAGCACGATGTCGCCGGACTTGAACTTGGCATGCTTAGATGCGACGATTTCGCCGACTGTGCCACCGCTCATCACGCCCCCGACCGCGACCGTCTCGCCGTACGACTTTTCGTTCATGCGCCCGCGCATGTAGGGGTCAAGCGACAGCCAGCGCACTTTGATCAGCACCTGCCCCTCGCCGGGGTCGGGAATGAAAGTCTCGTTGAGATTGAAATGATTTTCCTCGACCCACTCAGTGGGGCGGCTGGCGAGGAGAATCTGTTTGTTTTTCTGGCTCATGTGAATTCCCTTTATACTTTGTGTGGATAGCGATTTTCAGCGTATTAATACCCAACCATATCATGACACCCATTCTTGTATTCGACATAGAAACCATCCCCGATATCGCGGGACTGCGCAGGATACACGGTCTCGATGACCAGCCGAGCGATGCCGCGGTTGCCGAGATGGCTTTCCAGCGCCGCCGCCAGGCGACGGGGAGCGATTTCCTGCCGCTGCATTTGCATCGCGTGCTGGTGATTTCGTGCGCGCTGCGCAGCGACGAGGGGCTGCGCATTTTTTCGCTCGGCAATGCGGGCGACGCCGAGGGCGCGATCATCCAGCGCTTCTTCGACGGCATCGAACGCTACACTCCAACGCTGGTATCGTGGAATGGCGGCGGGTTCGACCTGCCGGTGCTGCACTACCGCGGTCTGGTGCACGGCGCACACGCGCCGCGCTACTGGGAGCAGGGCGAAGGCGACTACAAGGATGCGCGCGATTTCAAATGGAACAACTACATTTCGCGCTACCACGCGCGCCACACTGACCTCATGGACCTGCTTGCCCTCTATCAGCCGCGCGCCAATGCGCCGCTCGACGACATGGCGCAACTGTGCGGATTTCCCGGCAAGCTCGGCATGGACGGCAGCCAGGTATGGGATGCGTTTCAGCGCGGCGAATTCGACGCCATCCGCAATTACTGCGAGACGGATGTGGTGAACACCTTGCTCGTGTACCTGCGCTTCCAGCGCATGCGCGGCGTTTTCACGGATGCGCAGCACCAAGCCGAGATCGAAGTTGTGCGTGAATATCTCAAGGCGCAGCAGGCGCCGCACTGGAAAGAATTCATGCAGGCGTGGAAAAACTAACTTTGCATTCGTTATGAGGGCTTCATGAGCATACAGCGCCTTGTTCCAACGCATGCTGCCGAATACCGGGCGTTGATGCTTGAGGCATACGCGCTGCATCCGGATGCATTCACGTCGAGCGCAGCCGAGCGAACAGCCCTGCCGCTGTCGTGGTGGGAGTCGCGGCTTGATGAAGATCCGCTTTCTCTGGAGCTTGTTCTCGGCGCTTTTCATGAGGGGCGGCTCGCAGGTGTTGCCGGCCTGTCTTTCCAAGCGCGGGAGAAGGCGCGCCACAAGGCAACGCTCTTTGGCATGTATGTGCCCGCCAGGGCGAGGAACCTCGGGCTCGGCCGCCTGCTGGTCCAAGCCGCACTGGCGCAGGCCAAGGCGCGCCCCGGCGTCAAGCTGGTGCAACTCACCGTCACACAGGGAAACCGGGCAGCGCAAACGCTCTACGAAAAATGCGGCTTCGTGCAGTTTGGTCTGGAACCGTTTGCGGTTGCCGTAGGCGCTGAGTTCGTGTCAAAAGTTCACATGTGGTGCAATACCGGGGGCAACATCCCGCTCACCCTGCCATCGTCTTGACCGCGCCCAATGCGGCGCAGGCGGCGATCACCCACATGACATTGGCTTTGTAGCGCGTCAGCGCGACGAATGCAGCTACGCCGGTGATGGCGGAAAACCACTCGAACGCCCCGGCGAAAGGCAGTGCATTGGTGCCGCCCGGCCACAACACTTTCCAGGCGAAGAACAGCGCGAGATTGACCACCACGCCGACCACGGCGGCGGTGATGCAGGTGAGCGGCGCGGTGAGGCGGATTTCGCCGTGAGTGGCTTCGACCAGAGGCCCGCCCGCGAGGATGAACACGAACGACGGCAGGAACGTGAAAAAAGTCGCCACGCAGGCCCCCGCCATGGCCATTAACACGATGGCTGGGCCGGACAAAAATGCGCCCGAAACCATGCGCGCCGTGTCGGTCCACCCGCCCACGAAGCCGGCGAAAGCGACCACCATGATGAGCGGCCCCGGTGTGGTTTCGCCGAGCGCGAGACCGTCGATCATTTGCGCGGCAGTGAGCCAATGGTAGTGGTCCACCGCGCCCTGGTACACATAAGGGAGCACCGCATAAGCGCCGCCGAAAGTGAGCAGCGCGGCCTTGGTGAAAAACCAGCCCATTTGCGTGAGCGCGCTGTCCCATCCCGACCAATAGGTGAGGGCGCCGAGCACGCCGCCGCCCAGCGCGAGGCCGATAAGGATGACGCTTGCGAGCCTGCTCGCGCGAAAGCGCGCATGCGGCGGGGTGGGGGTGGCGTCGCCGATGATGGCGTCCTCGACCATCTTTCCAGACGCGCCGTGTCCGCCGCCGCCGGCAAACAGCCCGGGGTTGATTCTGCCGGCGAAAGCGCCGATCAGCGCAGCCGCGGCGATAATCGCGGGGAAGGGGACATTGAAGGCAAAAATTGCCACGAACGCCGCGCACGCCACCGCCCACAACAGCGCATTCCCGAGCGCGCGCGAGCCGATGCGCCACGCCGCCGCAAGCACGATTGCCGTAACGGCGGGTTTGATGCCATAGAGCATGCCGGCGACCAGGGGAATGCTACCGAATGCCATGTACACCCAGGTGAGCGCGATGAGGATGAATAGCGACGGCAACACAAACAGGCCGCCCGCGACGATACCACCCCAGGTGCCGTGCATCAGCCAGCCGATATAAGTGGCGAGCTGCTGTGCTTCGGGGCCAGGCAGCACCATGCAGTAGTTGAGCGCGTGCATGAAGCGCCGGTCGGAAATCCAGCGTTTGTTCTCGACCAGTTCGCGGTGCATGATCGCGATCTGCCCCGCCGGTCCGCCGAAGCTGATGAAGCCGAGCTTGAACCAGAAGCGCAGCGCCTCGCGGAAATTGATTGTTGAAGTTGCATTCATGAAGGATAACTCCAGTTGTGGCGCTCGCTGCTGCCGGCGGTATCGAGACGACACCAGGCGTAAAGCGCATCGTAAAGCGTCATGCCGTGTTCGAGCATGACGAGATCGTCGCCATGGCTGGCGGAAAGTCCCAGCGATAGCGCGAGCAGCCCCGCACATTGCGGCGCCAGATCGAGGCGATCGGTGTCGGCGCCGCGCACGATGCGCGCAAGTCGATCGAGCGCGGCGTCATGCAGATCGAAGTCCTCGACAAGCGCATCGAAACTGCAACGCTCGCCACGGTGCGAGAAAGTCACGCCCGGCACATCGTAGGCAATCGCGGAATGTTGCTGCGCAGCCTGCAGTACCTGATCGGCGGGGACATACAGAAATTGCGCCAGCGGATCGATGAAGCGCCTCACCAGCCACGGGCAGGCGATACGGTCGATCTTGGGCCGCTCGCGGGTCACCCAGCGCGACGCACCGGCACAGGGTTGCACGCCGAGCTTGCGCAGGGTAGGCGCGCCCGCTGCCCGCCACGCCGCGATACCGCCTTCAAGATAGCAGGCGTCATGTCCCAGATCGCGCAAGGCGCGTGCAGCGCCCTGGCTGACTTCGCGGCCATGCACGCAATAAACCACGATGCTTTGGCCGGAGGGCAGGCGCCCGGCCCATGCCGCAATCTCGTCTGGTGCGCGGTACAGCGCGCCGGGGAGCATGCGTGCATCCTGCTCGAAAGCCTCGCGGCGGCGCACGTCGAGAATGAGCGGTGACCGGGATGAACCAAGCTGATTGCACAAATCGGGGGATGAAATAACGGTGTCCATGGCTGTTCTCCAGTGTTCAGCTTGCAGAACTTGGACGGGACACCGTCTTGCCGGAGAGCATCGGGAGTCTGCACCATCCCGATAAGCGCATCTTAACGGTTTCGCCGATCGTATTGCAAGCTCGTATGTTGACCGTACGGGCAGGAAAATGCCGATTTGGCGGTATCTTCACATGCTAGAATCGAAACGCCGAAACAAGGAAATGCGCCATGAATATCGACAAGGAAATCAATGTTCGCGGACTCAACTGCCCGCTCCCTATCCTGCGCGCCAAGAAAGCGCTTGCCGAGCTTGCATCGGGACAGGTGTTGAAGGTGGTGGCGACCGATCCGGGGTCGGTCAAGGACTTTCGTATTTTCTGCAAGCAGACCGGCAATGAGCTGCTGTCGCATACCGAAGAGGCAAGGGAGTTTATTTTTTTGCTGCAAAAAAAATAGCAGCCGTTACTGGCCGGAACCAGGCGGCGGGATGATGCCGCGCCGGATATAGATGTGGCGCAGCGCATTGCGCAGTTTGGGCAGCCGCCAGGCGAAGAGCAGCCCGGCAAGGATGCACGCCACGCCGTTCACCAGAAAAGTACGGGGTGCGCCGATGTGCTCGGCGAGCCAGCCCGAAGCGAGGTGTCCCAGCGGCGCCGCGCCGATGAACGAGGCGGTGTAAAGAGACATGACGCGGCTGCGCTTGTCGTCATCGACGATCGATTGCAGGATGGTGTTGATCGACGCGCCCGCGGTAATAAAGCCGAAACCGAGCAGCACCAGGCACAGCATCGAAAGTGTCTTGCTCTGCGAGAAGGCAAAGCTGCATGCTCCCGCGCCTGCGATCAAGAACGCAATGACAATCCATTTTGCGAGGCCGCGCACGTTCTTGCGCACCGCGAGGTGCAGCGCGCCGATGAGCGCGCCCAGGCCGACCGCGCCGATGAAATAACCGACCAACTCGGACCCGCTGGCATAGGTCACCACCACGATGGCGGGCATCAAGGTGGCGTAAGGGCTGATGGTAAAGCTCAGCACGGCGACAACGAGCAGCAGGACGCGCACCGGGTGCGACTCGAATGCATAGCGCCAACCTTCCTGGAACCCGCCCAGAAACGACTGGCGCTGCCTGCTCTCGTCCTGTGGCGGTGCGGAGCGTGGCAGGCGCAACAGTGAGGCGACCACGGCAAGAGTGAGCAGCACGTTGAGAATGTAGCAGGCGGTTTCGCCGCTCACGGCAATCAGAATTCCGCCCAGCGCCGGTCCGATCAGGCGCGTGGCGTTCATGAGAACGGAATTGAGGGCGATGGCGTTGGTGAGGTCACCGCGGTCGCCGATCAGTTCAACCCAGAACGATTGACGCGTCGGTGTTTCCACGGCACTCAGAATGCCGGTCAGGAGCACGAGCACGACCAGCAGCGGCACGGTGATGAGGTGCAAGCCGGCCAGCAATGCCAGGGTGGCCGATACCGCGATCAGCGACGACTGCGCCAGGAAAAGAATGCGCCGCCGCTCGAAGCGGTCGCCAAGGACGCCGGCGAAAGGCGCCACCAGCAACATGGGGATCTGCCCCATGAAACCGACCAGCCCGGTGATCGCGGTCGATTCCGAAAGTTGATAGGCGAGCCAGGTATTGGCGATGCTTTGCATCCACGTGCCGATCATGGAGATCGCCTGACCCGTGTAATAGATGCGGAAATTGCGGTGGCGCAGCGCGCGCAGGGCGTGAGGTAAGGGCATATTCGGCAAGTGCCTGTCGCCCGCTACTGCGGGAACGGGCAGACTACCCTTTCAGTCTGTTTAGCTGCGCGCGGAGCTCACCCAGCTTTGCCTCGAAATCGGCGAGGCGTTTCTTTTCCTGCGCCACCACGGCAGCGGGCGCGCGCTCGACAAAGCTGGCGTTGTCGAGCTTGGCGTTTACCTTGACGATTTCGCCTTCGATGCGCTGCGCTTCCTTGCCGAGACGCTCGCGTTCGGCGGTCACATCGATTTCGACCTTGAGCATGATACGGGCGCTGCCTGCGATGGCGACGGGGGCATCGCCGGCAGGCAGATCGGCAGCCAGTGTCGCTTCCGAGAGACGCGCCAGGAAGATGACGTAGGGCAGAATGGAGTTGAGCGACTGGTCTGCGGCAATGTAGGCGGGAACCTTCTCGCCGGGATTGAGATTCATCTGCGAGCGCAGGTTGCGCGTGGCGTTGACGATTTCCTTGAGCGTTGCGACCGCACCCTCAGCGTCCGCATCGATCTTTGCCGTCTCGGGCTGCGGGTAGCGCGCCAGCATGATGCTTTGCGAGCCGTCCGCTCTACCTGTGAGCGGTGCGACTATCTGCCAAAGCTCCTCGGTGATGAAGGGAATGATGGGGTGGGCGAGGCGCAAGGTGACTTCGAGCACGCGCAGCAGCGTGCGGCGCGTGGCGCGCTGTTGCGTCTCGCTGCCGTTCTGCAGTTGCACCTTGGCGAGTTCCAGGTACCAGTCGCAGTATTCGTCCCACACAAACTCGTACAGTGCGCGCGCGGAAACGTCGAAGCGGTACTCCGCGTATCCCTTGATGACGTCAGTCTCGGCGTGCTGCAGGCGGCTGATGATCCATCTATCGACGAAACTTTTGTGTGTTTCGTATTCCGCCTCGGTCATACTCGTGCCGCAGTCCCTGCCTTCGCAGTTCATGAGCACGAAGCGCGTCGCGTTCCACAGCTTGTTGCAGAAGCTGCGATAGCCTTCGCAGCGTTTCAGGTCGAAGTTGAGCGTGCGCCCCTGCGTCGATAGCGCGGCGAAGGTGAAGCGCAGCGCGTCGGCGCCATAGGCGGAAATGCCGTCAGGGTAATCGCGGCGAATGCGCTTCTCTGCGGCTTCCTTGTGCGCGGCGAGCATCAGGCCCTGGGTCGATTTGCCGATCAGCGCGGCAATATCGATGCCGTCGATCACGTCGAGCGGGTCGATGGTGTTGCCTTTCGATTTCGACATTTTCTGGCCTTCGGCGTCGCGCACGATGGCGTTGATGTACACGTCGCGGAACGGTACCTTGCCGGTGAAATACAGGGTGGTCATGACCATGCGCGCCACCCAGAAGAAAATAATGTCGTTGCCGGTGATCATCACCGTCGAGGGCAGGTAGAACGGCGCTTCCTTGTTCATCCGTGCTTCATCGGGCCAGCCCAGGGTAGAGAACGGCACGAAAGCGGAAGAGAACCAGGTGTCAAGCACGTCGGGGTCGCGCGCCTCCGCACGAATGGTCTTCCCCGCAGCCTTGGCCTTGACGTAAGCCTCGTCGAATGTGCGTCCGACAAAAGGCGTGCCGTCCTCGGCATACCACGCGGGAATCTGGTGGCCCCACCACAGTTGCCGCGAAATGCACCAGTCCTGGATGTTCTCAAGCCACTGGTTGTACACCTTGCTCCATTCGCCGGGGATGAAGCGCGTGTCGCCCTTTTGCACCGCTTCGAGGCCCAGCCTGCCCATTTTGTCCATGGTCACGAACCATTGGTCGGAGAGCATCGGCTCGACCACGGCATCGCTGCGCTGCGAGCGCGGCTGCATCATGGTGTGCGGCACTTCCCTGCTCAGCAGGCCCTGATCGCGCAGGCCCTCGAGCATCGACTTGCGCGTGGCGTAGCGGTCCATGCCGCGAAAACGCGGCGGGCCGTTTTCGTTGATGTGCGCGTCGAGCGTGAAAATGTTGATCAGCGGCAGGCCATGCTTGATCGCCACCTTGTAGTCGTTGAAGTCGTGTGCGCCGGTGATTTTGACAATGCCGGTGCCGAATTCGGGATCGACATAATCGTCGGCAATCACCGGAATCTGCCGGTCGCACAGCGGCAGATCAACCATCTTTCCGATGAACTTGCGGTAGCGCTCGTCGCCGGGGTTGATGGCGATGGCGCCGTCGGCAAGCATGGTCTCGGGACGCGTGGTGGCGATGGTCATGCCGTGCAGGCCGTCGATCGGGCCACCGGAAAACGGGTAGACGATGTGATAGAGGAAGCCCTGTGTTTCCTTGTTCTCGACTTCCAGGTCGGACACCGCCGTCTTTAGCACCGGATCCCAGTGCACCAGGCGCTTGCCGCGATAAATCAGTCCATCCTCGTGCAGGCGCACGAACACTTCCGTCACCGCCTTGCAGCGCGCCTCGTCCATGGTGAAGTATTCGCGCGACCAGTCGCACGACGCGCCGAGCCGGCGCATCTGGTTGGTGATGGTCGAACCCGACTGTTCCTTCCATTGCCATACGCGCTTGACG
>Ga0315281_10003010_pt1 | contig 24825 bp, 30 predicted proteins | sample YL17G07_0_MG_FD_204540 | JGI IMG/M metagenome (GOLD analysis project Ga0315281, IMG submission 204540) | Sediment microbial communities from Yellowstone Lake, YNP, Wyoming, USA - YL17G07_0 | ecosystem: Environmental > Aquatic > Freshwater > Lake > Sediment | place: USA: Wyoming | collected... | reverse complement strand
CCGTCATTGTGACTGCCAAGATCTTGCCTCAGAAACGATCCGAAGCGATTCAAAAGATCGACCAGCTACCCACGATGGAGAACTTCAGAGTCACCGGTGACGCTGATGTCGTACTAATTGTTGAGCAAGACAAACTCGACCACGTCTTAGAGATGTTGTCCTGCATCGACGGTGTCGTCGAGACAAAATCACTGGTATCGATCTCATCCCGATAGGAGGCGGAATGGATTTGCAAGCCACAACCACATTGAGCAAGGATTGGCTCTTGGGAAAGCTGAGGGACTACTGTACAGAAGACCTGCAGTCACTAGGAAGCCCCGACGTGAACGAAGAGAACCTAATATTCGCTCTGCAAGCACGCAAGATCAATGTGAATGAGCGCTTCTTTGCTGAACTGGCCGACGAACTGAAGCTACCATTCATCCGGGGCGAGAAGATTGAGAGCAAATCAGAGCTTGCGGCAGCGCTTCCTTACAAAGTCTTGGTCGAGAATCTAGCCCTACCGCTGGACATGTCAGATGGGAAGATAAAGATCGCCACCGCAAACCCGCTGAACAGAAAATTCTTTGCGATGCTTGGAACATAGGCATCCGCCCCCGAGTTAAGGGAGGCGACTGCGTTCTGAAGAGTCGGGTGGCCCGTTACCATGATCTTCATCATAACAGGCTATCCGTCACTGGAGAACGCCATAGAAGCCGTAAACCGGGGCGCTGACGCCTACATAGTCAAACCATACACTATGGAAGACCTGTTACGGAAAATCAAGGAACAACTGCGGAAGCAGCAGGAAGCCAAGAAGTACAGCGAAGAGAAAGTCAAAGAATTCATTGAAGCACGCGCCGAAGAGTAGGAGGCAGGGACCTCAACTAGGCGCTCGAAGAAGTAGTTGGGCAGCTATACATCTTCTGTGAAGCAGACGAGGCAAGGCGCGAGATCTGCCATAACAGTCAAAAATGGGGTAAATCATATCATAAAATGGGTGCACGAATCTCACCATCCGCACATTCCGCCCGACCGTTGCTGCTGAGTAGACATGGTAGTCCCAAGCGGAAGCTTGGAATCCTTTTACCCATGTTCTTGAAGATGGTAGTGAATCGTACAGATACCCAGCGCGACACCCAGCCAGTTGTAGGAGAACTGGAGATTGCCTAAGAGATACTCGCTGAATCCCAAAGTGATACTCAGATCAGAACCGCAGTACTACAACACGTATGCAGCATTCGACTACAGCAGGGTCAGAACCGAGTTGCTCACGGATGAAGAGCACAGAATCCTAGAGCACATCCATGCTAGGCCCTCTGATGTGAATGAGATCTCTCAGGAAACAGATATCAAGCACGAGAGATGCGAGAGATTTCTCAACCGCATGTCAAGATTGGAATATGTTCAGGTCAACGCTGACAGCTTCGGGATCCGATCACCTGAACGGATAAGGGCTGATCCAGCACTCTATAGACGATTCATCCTGCCTTTTCTCTCAGCACCTACCTCAGTTGACTTGTTCATAACGAATCGATGCAATCTGAACTGCGTTCACTGCTTCTCAAGCACAGAAGGCAAGGCTGTGCATGAGTTATCGATTGAAGAAGTGGAATCCGTTCTGAGTCAGCTCGAGAAGCTTGGAGTTCTCGAACTGAGAATCAACGGAGGCGAACCACTACTGCACCCACGGATAGATGAGATACTAATGGCGCTCAAACACAGGAGACTCCGCAAAGTGATATTGACGAATGGAACCCAACTGGATGAGGAGAAGGCGCGTCTCCTCAAAGAATCGGGCGTTACGCCCACGGTCTCTGTCGACGATTCACACGCAGAGGGGCACGATCTCTTCAGAGGAGTCAAAGGATCTTTTCAGGGAGCCATGGAGGCTCTGAAGCTACTCCAGAGACATGGAGTTCAATACGGGATAAACTGCTGTCTCCACAAACGCAATCTAGGCAATCACAGGAAGATCATAGACCTCGCAATGAGACATGGAGCTTGTAGGATAACCTTCCTTGACCTGAAACCTTCATCCAGAATGAAGAAGAATGCCGAGTGGCGCCCATCCCACACCGAATACCAAGAAGTGTTGCCTGAGCTGATGCTTGATAGAATCAGATACAAGAGAAAGATAGACATTGCATTGGATACCTTTCTGACCTGCCAACCACTTGGGGAATCTGTGTCAGAAGCAAGAAGGGGATACGTCTCCTGTCAAGCAGGCAGCAGCAGGCTGTCGATCGACAGCAACGGTTCGATTTACCCGTGCAACCTTGTCATATCCGATCCCAAATGGAACATGGGAAACATAAGGAACGAAAAGATCTCGGAAATCTGGTTTTCCAAGAGATGGTCATTCTTCAGAGGAGATGTAAAGACAAGCGACCTGAAGAAATGTGGAGACTGCGAGAAGCTGATGGCATGCAGGGACTTCTACTGTAGACTTCATCCCTATCTGGCGAATGGTGACGCTTACGGACCTCACCCGAAATGCGGTTAGGTTAATTTCAAAGGCGTGAAAGGAGAGGCGTGAGCAACCTTAGGGCGATTTCCCGTTTCTTGTAGAAGACCAAGACAAAGGGAAGCAGCAGTACAAGGATAACGAGAATCCAGTAATTCGACAGGAAGACCGAAAGCTTGTCGACTGGAAGCAGTTCCCCTCCGACAGGTGCGTGTGGGGGCGGTGGTAGAGCCCCGCTTTGGGTTGGACCAGGCTTCAGAGTCAGAGCCTGAACTTGGCTAGGCCTAGATCGTCCGAGTCTCAAAGCTCATCCCTTTGCGTGATGAGGCGTTCAATCCTTATGAGGCTTTCTTCTGTTTCTGCCACATTGCTCAGAACAGCTGACAGTGGAATCGCAGTTCCCAGCTCGGAAGGAGATCCCTTGACAATTTCGGAAAACGTCAGGCCGCCTCCCTGTTTCGGGTAGTACCCCATGGTGCTGTTGTGGTCCGGGTCAGGCCCGACCGCCTTCATTGCGGCGCGGACAGATTCGCTGACGGTGCGTCTCTGTGTTACCAATTCTCTCAATAGAGACAGCGCGGCCCTGTCGGTGTGCTCGGACCCAACGAGCCCGTTCCATCCTATTACGGCAGACGCACCTCGATCAACGAAAGCTTGAGGCAGGTCTTTGCTGAAGAGTCCGTAGCATCCCATAATGACGATAAGAGCGCCGTGATAGTCGGCAGCGGATTTTTCCAAGATGAATTTGGGCGTGACTGCGAATACGGCCTGCTCGCTACGGTTGTAGGAACGACCCGTGGCTACTAATCCGGACAGCTGTTCTTGGGGGTAGCTGAGTTCACTATAAGGTTCTGTGGTGTACAATCCAACTGGATGACCTTCCGCCTGCTGGTTAACGCCACCGTGAACTCTGAGCAGTATCAACCTATAGCCGTACGACGGCAATACGCCGTAGAGATTCACAGTAACGCTTTTGGCCCCATAGACGTCAACGCCCAGACCCTCCTCACTCATTATGCTTTGAACTGTCTCGATGAACTCCGGGTTGGCGAACTGCGCACTGAGCTCATCTACAATGACCACCTTCAGTGGATGGCCCTCTGGACTTGGAGCCTGCGGCGGAATTATGATGTACACCACGAACGCCACAGCCAAAATCAATGCCAAGATACCGACTATCTCGCCGATTCTGACCGCTCGCTTTCGCGTCGATTTCGTTTTCTTCGGTCTTGACTTCAACTTGACCACGAACCAAGTAGGCAGCAGGCGGCTCGAACCATCAGTACTTGACAGCCGCCTATAGGCACAGTATGCCTCAATGGAGAGGCAATTTGGCAGGTTCCGTCAAATAATCTCTTTGAGATCATACTTTGGACCAACCTGCAGATAGAGCCTCACTCTCGTTCTGCAGCGCTCTCAGTGCCTTGGCGGCTCTCACTCTGATTGCTATGCTTTTGTCGTGTTGAAGCGCCCTTGTTGCATCAATGATCTTTCTGCGCCTGCGCTTGTCTCTTCTGCCTATGAGACATAGGCTCGAAATTGCCCAGCTTCTTACGAAGACACTCTCATCCTTCAACAGTCGTTGAAGAGCAGAGACAATAGGTTCGATGTCTCCAACTGTGAATGCTGTGTTACCGAATATCATGGCCAAGTGCCATCTGACCATCGGGATCCTGTCGCTCGCGGATAGACTGATGAGTCGCGGCATGATTTCGCGGAATACCCCCCTGATTTGTACGAGAGATTCTCTCCATTACATGGACTGTTCGGGCGCGTACTAGATCGTCAGGTTCATCCAGGCCTTCAAGCAACTGCTCTAACAGTTCGGGGTTCCGAATCACTTCCTCTGCCACCTCGTTCGCTCTGCCATCAGAACGCAGGTCGCCACCAGACAACTTCCGCAAGAGTGCGTTCATTGCGTCCTCCCACTCAATCTTTAAGTCACGAAGATTGTCGATAGCATCTTGGTGTCCGTCTTGTCAGTCTTAGACGTAATCAAAGCCAGAAGTTCGATAAGAAGATACAAGGACAAGCCGATACACAAACAGACATTCCTGAGCATTCTGGAAGCTGCGAGGCTCGCCCAATCTGCCGACAATCGTCAGCCTTGGGAATTCATCGCGGTAACGGATCCAGCGATGAAGAGAAGGTTGGTTCAGGCAGCGGGCAACCAAGGCTTTGTCGGAGAGGCCGCCGCGGTCATAGTCTGTCTAGCGAACCCAAGAGAAAGTGCGAGTGTCGGTCCCTTTGAGGGATTCATGATGGACTTGGCGATAGCCATTGATAACATGGCCTTGACCGCTTGGGACTTCGACATAGGTTCCTGCTGGATCGGTGCTTACAACGAAGAGAAAGTGAAGGAGCTGCTTAGTGTGCCAAAGAATCTAAGAGTCGTGTCTCTACTGACACTAGGCTACCCAGATCAAGTGCCCGGGGCGAAATACAGGAAAACCTTGGATGAGATCGTGCACTATGAGAAGTATGGACGCAAGGAACACTAAGGTTCATCATCAGTCCTGATGTCGATGTCTTTTATTTGATGACCGCCGGAATGCTCGGACGGTGCTTGAGTAGTGTGCGATTGGTGCATGAAGCACGGAGCTGGAGGCAAATGGTACCTCAACGCCAAGAACTACTCTAACGAAGTCGCGAAAGATCTGAACCTAGAGCAATATCTGACTGATCAGTGGAGAATGTTTGAAACCGTCTTCATCAGAAAGATCATGGGCACCTCCTCAATCGGTCTAGGATACAAGCTGAAGATGCCTATTGTCGGCAGGGTGATTCGTTGGAACGCAGAGAAGATGATCCATTCCGAAAGCCGCAACAGAAACCCTTTCAGGGCAGATGGTCACTTCGGTCAAGTCCTCCCGCTTGAAGACGCAAAGCTCGTCTTTTCTGAGCTAGCCCAGGAACCGATCATTGAGAACTACTGCATGTGCCGCGCGATGCAAAGAGGGATCAAAGAAGTCTGCTGCTTCAATTTCGGCGTCTTATCCGGCGTAATTGAGAAACTCCCCCGCTTCATACCGAAGAATACGAAGCTTCGACTCGACCGCGAAGAAGCCATCGCCAGACTCGAGCAACACAATCGAGCTGGGAAAGTGGCGACGGTCTGGTTCCAGCCCGTGCCCTACGTGAACGCAATATGCTCATGCGAGACACCACAGTGCGGCGGTCTCAGACTGCGAAATGACTTCGGCCTGAAGTCGGTCTACAAGGCGGAGTACGCAATCCGCTTGGATCCTGACAGGTGCCAAGGATGCAAGCTATGCGTCCCCATGTGCCAGTTCGGTGCACTAAGGTTCAGCCCGTCACTCAAGCGAGTACTCGTGGACCCCACGAAGTGCTTCGGATGTGGCCTCTGCCGCCACGCGTGCAATTTCGACGCTCTACAGCTCGCCCCAAGAGAAGAAGTCCCCGGACTGAAAGGTCAGTACTAGATGAGAGTGGTTCTGCTTGGGTAAGACCAAGATCACAATCGACTATTCGAAGTGTGGAGACGGCGTCGGAGTCGACCCGCGAGACTGCAGCAAGTGTCTCCGAGCATGCGAACCGGCGATCTTCCTCTGCCATGAAACCCTAGGTGTTCCACAGGATCCGATTGATCCGCAGACATGGCGAGTCACTGCGGTGTGGTTGGATCTTTGCAATCATTGCATGAAGTGTGTCGAGGAATGCCCTCAAGGAGCCATCACGGTTTCCTGAAGGCTCCAGTCGGCGCGCGCGATGCTCTTACGAGACATCTACTGACGATGAGATCCGGCCGATTGCCTCTTGCATGAATTGATTATTGTCGATTGAGATCTCAATGGCCTTCTGAGGACAGACGTCGACACAACGACCGCAACCCCTGCACTCGTTACTTTTGACTGCACGATTGTTGATTATTCGGATAGCGTCGACGAAGCATATGCCATCGGTACATGTTCCGCATCCCACGCACCGATCGGTTACTGTCACCTTTACGCCAGGCATTCTCGTGATCTTGGAACTGATATCGGGGGCAAGATGCGGCAACACTCGCCAAGGCAACAGCAAGGACAGCAGTTGCATATCGTGAGGAGTTTGTTTCCTGGCTCGACCCTAAGCCATACTGCATCTAGCTTGTTTCGTCCGATCAGGTGAACCAAGCCTGCTTTGCGACATTTTCGTACGTGCTCGAGCGCCTCTTGTTTTGTCGCGCGATGTCCGATCCTCGGATCGATCTTCAGCGTCGCTTCTCCGAGGAAGAGGCAGCCTAGATCAATTGGATAGTCCTTGCACTTCGTAGCGGAGCGGCAGATGCACCAATCCATTATCCAATGATAATTCGCTTTCTCGATGAAATGCTCCAGGATTTGTGAGGGCACGACCATTTCGCCCGGGTTCTCGATGGGTTTGTTCATCTGGATCACCTGGTCCTTTGGCAGGTACATCATGTCGTCGCCTTCGAAGACCATGTGATCAATGAGTCCTCCGAGGATTGGAGTCTTAGTTAGTTTGGCGATCAGAAACCTGTTAGGAAAGGTCCTCTTGAGAAAGCGAACTAAGAGAGGATCGCCCATTAGTCAGGCCTCCACGTTCCAGAGATTTCTGTAAAGGGACGATTGAAACGGCCGCCTTGGCTCCTTGGGTTTCGTATCTGCGGAGTAACCTATCGGCAATATCGTTTCGAGCTTGTATTCCTCAGGTGCATTGAATAAGGGTCGCACGTTTTCCGGGTACGACGGGGTGTACGTCAGCGTGGAGGTCGATCTCTCTTCCAGAGCGAGTATTGCGTAGCCTATTGCCAGCCAGGTGCTCTCAGTAGCGTACGGCATCGCTTGGTTAGAGAACACCGCTAGGAGCATCGGGGCCTCCGTTAGGAACGGTTTCTGCCACGTGATATTCTTCGACCTGAACCATTGCTTCAGGTTCTCTTCGACGCTTGCGTGATGACGTTTCTCTTGCTCTTCACATGCTGCACGGATTCTTTCCTTCGTTTTGGAATCGTCGACGAGTACGAATTTCCATGGCTGTCTATTTGCTCCTGAAGGGGCTTGAGCGGCAGCTTCGATGCAGTAGAGAACGTCCTCAAGCTTGACGGGAGTCTTGGAGAATACTCGAGTTGTCCTCCTTCTTCTTGCTAACTCAATTACTGTCAATGGTGGTGATGTGGTCAACGATACAGATCGCCTACGCACGTTTCGGATGCTGCTTACGCTGCCAGTTGCTTCTACTGCAGTACGCTGATACTTGATAGAGATCTCCCAGGCTCGTATCTGACTCCATCAACTGTTCTGGGTGATTCGAGCCGTTCCATGAATAATTCAGTAATCGTGATACGGCAATCCTTTTTGCCTTTGGGCTCAAATCCGCCTATTCCCAGGATCGCTCGGGCATTGGCGACTGTGTCTCTGGATTCGCCGTAGAACTTCTCTATTACATTCACAATGGATGAGACCTTCGCTCCCGACTTCTCCACTAGCTGGACGATGGCCTTGCGTGTTTTTCCAGTGAAACCCACATCATCGAATATGATCACGCGATCGTCGGGACCTATTGCGCCTTGAGGGATAGCGAAGTAATTCTCTGTTCCCTTCGTCGCTGATCGGACCTTCTCATCTCCTACGACGGCTCCACGCCAGCTTGCTGGCACCTGCGAATGGGATTTGTCATATACCTTCACGGCGCGGACAAAGCTTAGACCGGCCATGCTCGCGTAGACCGCTGCCAAAGGTGGCCCTGACGCTTCCGGCGAAATGACTTTTGTCGCGTCTCTGCTGAGCTTCGGCCTCAGCACATACCTGACGATATCACCGAAAAATGGTGCATCAAAGCTCTGGTTGACGAACGGAACATCCAAGCCACCATCGCCGAGTACACAGAATTGCTGCGGATCTCTAAGGCGGGAGAAGAGCGTTTCTTCTAGCTTCACGATCCTCTCTTTGAACTTGGCTAGAAGTGTAACTTCGTTCGAGGCCACGAGCATCGAGTCGCCGATCTTTGGGAAATAGACTTGAAGAGCTAAGCCGAGGATCTGAGTCTCTCGAGGCTGTTTGACCAGTTGTTGGTAACGGTCAACCGCGATAAGTGATTCAGACACCTGTGCTGGCTCGCTTAGAAAACGGTTGACTTTCTTTACGGTTCCGACCTCACCTCGAATAGTTTCAGGTGCGAGCACAGCGTCGTCGTTCACCCTCACCTCATCGCCTTCCTTGAAGTACGCAAAACCTGATTCTCTTCCGCCGATCTCACCGGGCAACTCACAGGCCTCACCGGTAAAGTCCGTAGGCTTGTTTAAGAAACTGTTGCGCGGTCGTGAGAATCGTACGCGCTTCTCAAGCATCCTAATGGATGACCAAGAGTCTCTCTTAGGCGATCTTCTGTCCACAGTTCGCACAGAATGCTACCCCTGAAGGCAATGCGGCGCCGCACTTGCCGCAAAAACGCTGGTCTTGTCCGCGAGCAGGTTGGTAGTCTTGGATTATTTGCTCGAACTTCCAGCCGTTTGATTCAACTAACCCCTTCACAGGGCCACGGATCTTCATTACGTCAAAGTCATAGTCGTACACTCTACCGAAACTACCTGGATCGGCCGGTTTCTTGAAGCCAAAGGCTACGCCTTTCTCTTTCTGGAAGAGAACCTTACCCTTAACGAAGCTCTTCTGGAAGCTGAGTTTTGGAGCTGGCAGAACCCCAACGCTTTGATCCTGTTCTTGGATGATCTCCCTGTACTTCACGGTGCGTTCGGGTTCAACGAGCCAGATCTTAGCTGCGTATTGCTTCTTGACCTGCTCTTTCGAGGCTACTCCATAGTACTTTGAGTCAACGATTGTGTGTGCAAGATAGAGGTCACAGTCGTCGCCCGGACGAATGGTGAACAGGGGGTTTGACGTACCGAGGTCGATCAGTTTCTGTCGAAGAGCCGCAGACAATACTGAGCACCAAGGTTCACACGAAGGCAAAGGCCCACTTAAGCTATTACGGGGCTGGAATCCGACCGAACGTAGGCGAATCTGGCAAAAACCTTGGGTGTATTGCACCCTGTGTTCAGCGCAAGATATGAGCCGACATACGGCAAGGCAGCTAGGATCAACAGCATCTTCGTTCTTCGTGCCGCTAGAACGGCTTCAGATACGATCCTCGAGAATTGTACACGCCTTGTACGATGATTCCGTCCTGTTGAGTCGCGTTTCATATAGTAGACTCCGCTATTACGATTGTTGACCGCTGGTTCGGTGTCATGACGAGCCTTCGAGTCGGAATGGCGCAAGTGAACCCCACCGTTGGCGACTTGGACGGCAATGCGGAACTCGTAAAATCGTTCATGGAGAAAGCGGTGGAGCTCAATGTTGACCTGCTCGCATTCCCTGAGATGGTGATAACCGGCTACCCACCACTGGACCTTCTTCCTCCGAGAGAGATCCGAACCCAGAATGGTGACTTGCCCAGCGGACCGTTAGAGTTCATAGCAAAGAACAGATCGCTCACAGAACAACTTGCCGAGCAATCGCCGGAGCTGATTTCTGTTTTTGGTTTCGTCGATCATGATCAGTCCAACATCTACAACGCAGCCGCAGTCTGCCATAACGGGAAGGTCGCCCAAGTGGTTCACAAAACGCTTCTGCCAACCTACGATGTCTTCGATGAGCTGCGATACTTCAAGCCGGCTGCTCAGAATGATCCCATCACAATGGTAGTTGACGGGAAGCAGCTCACACTGGGAGTTTCGATCTGTGAAGATCTCTGGGACGAGGAGCTCCGGTATGAACGTCACGTGATCGGGGGCCTTGTGCAAAAGGGCGCTGGGATCGTCATTAACATCAATGCATCGCCATTCTATGTGGGCAAGCGACTTGTAAGAGAGAAGCTCCTCAAATCGAAGGCCACGACGCTGAAGCGGCCGTTCTTCTACGTGAATATGGTCGGCGGACAAGATGAGCTGGTCTTCGACGGTGAGAGCCTCGCTGTTGACAGCCGAGGAGAACTCGTCGGAATCGGCAAACCGTTCGAGGAAGACTTGATTGTCGCTGATCTCGAGATCGAGTCAGGGAGGGCACCAACGGTCAAGTCGCCGGCCTACAACAAGGATGAGTCCGTATTCAGGGCTCTCGTGCTGGGCGTCCGCGACTATTTCAGAAAGACGGGGTTCAAGAAAGCAGTAATTGGGCTGAGTGGAGGGATTGACTCCGCACTCACAGCCACGATAGCCGTTGAGGCACTCGGACGAGAAGACGTGGTAGGCGTCTCTATGCCGTCTCGATACTCGAGCGACCACAGCAAACGCGACGCCGAATCACTCTCAAAGAATCTCGGAATCACTCACATGACTATCCCGATCGATGAGATCCTCAAAGCGTACGAGGGGACACTCGAACCGCGTTTCGAGAAACGCCCCGCGGATGTTACCGAGGAGAATATTCAGGCACGGATCCGAGGGAACATTCTGATGGCGCTCTCCAACAAGTTCGGGTACCTCGTCCTAACGACCGGGAACAAAACCGAGCTGGCCTTGGGCTACTGCACCCTCTATGGAGATATGAGCGGCGGACTCGCCGTCATAGGCGACGTCAGCAAGTCCGAAGTCTATGCTCTGTCAGAGTACTACAACCGGCGTCGGGGATTCGACGTGATCCCTAGGAGCAGCATCACGAAGATACCGTCCGCAGAACTGAAGCCGGACCAGTACGACCCATTCGATTACTCGGTCGTTTCACCCTTAGTAGATGAGATAATCGAGAACCGCCGGTCCATAAAGGAGCTCGTCGATCTAGGCCACGATCCTAAGCTCGCGAAGAATATACTCGATCGAATAAGAACCGCTGAGTACAAGCGCCGGCAAGCGGCTCCCTCGATAAAGATCAGCCGAAAAGCATTCGGAATCGGCTGGCGAATGCCCATCGTCAACCGCTCCCGAGAAGACCCGTAGAGAAGAGAAACTCGGGCGCTGCCAACACGCATTCAATCGTTTCCTTGGTCTGTCCTTGTAGGTGAACAAGGCAAAGTTGCGTTTTGTGCAGATCCGGGCCCAGTATAGTTACCACAAACAGATGCAGAGAGCATCAAGTGATTGCAATTTGTCTTGGCGAAGGCTTATTCTTATTCTTCACTCAGTCTTGGGCGTCGTTGAGGAAGCATGTTGAAGCTATCTGTCAGGACGAAGTTGGATGCATTGGAAGCACTGGATCGGGCTAGCAAGTACTTTGAAGAGAACGGTCTTGCGCTTGTTGAGACAAATGCCCATCTTCATGGAAAAGGAGGATTCACTGAGATACGGGTATCTGGTGGGAAGTTGGTCGGCAAGCGTGAATATGACTCCAAGTTCGTCTTGGACGAACTCGTGAAGAATGCCCGAGATAGGTTCGGCTTTGAGCCGGTCTCTTTTGGGTTGCATTTTCACGCCCCGCTCGGTCACGTTGACGTAATGGTGTCGAACGAAGAACCTGCTGAAGTGGTCCTCGACAGCTTGGAGTATGACAGTCAGGTGAAAGAATTCGCTGGAAGGTTACCTAAGGCCTAGCCTTTCGCCTACCTTGACCCGCGCACATCTATGAGCGGGCACAAGTACACGGGCAAACAGTTTCAGCGCGTTAGATATCGGCGGTCTCTTCGTGCTCGCAAACGCCGTCATCCGGGTAGAGCCTACAGTAGAAAGGCTTGGTGTCGTGAATAGCGCATGAATAGAGTTCGCTCTGTCTATCCTTCTTCAGGAAAGGGCAACTCTTCGTGGTGAAAAAGCCACGCAAACTGCATGCGTCGCTGTAATCAATCGATAGACACGCGAGAATATCTTCTCGTCTCTCGGTTCTCCAACGAATTATGTCTTCGTGGGTGGCCTCAAAGGATCCCCAGTGAATGATGCAACAGTCTCCGGAGCGCCTGCAAGCATGTTCCAGCAACAAGCTATCAACCGAATCGATCCTTGAACATCGAAATAGTCAGGGAGACCGCGAAGATTCACTCAGTTGCCCTTCAGTCGTGGTGGCCTGCGGCGCCTCGGCAGGGGCTGGTTCTGGCCCGGCACACTTCGCGATGTGGTCTCGGTACTGGTCTAACCTCACATGAGCATGACAACGTGGACATTCCAGAGCCTTCATCTCAGTTCTGCCCTGGCTTCGGCCTCTTTTTCCGAACCTGCGCGGCGTTTAGTTCACTCTCAGAAGGCTCTCGTATGGACCGTGGGTATTGAAGCTACCTGAGGCCATGATGAGAGTAGCTTTCGAACCCCGCAATAAAGAGATCAGCACGCGGATTTGGTCCGCGGTCATGCTACTGATGGGATCTTACCACCGCAAGAAAAACAGAAACTAGCACCGAGCGGGTTCCGCTTGCCACACTTTGGGCAAAAGGGACCGCCCCGATCAGAGAGATCACTCCTGACATCCCTGAGGGCCTTTTCAACCTCTTGTCCGGCGATCTTCAAGGCTTCTTCGATCTCTGTTCCAGCAGTTCTCAAAGCGTCCGTAATGACGCCGCCCAGATCGGCTGCGCCATGTGTCGCTGCTCCGCACTTCGAGCAAAAGCTCGCAGCCTCCGCAAGTTTCGCTCCGCATTTGGCACAGAAAGGCATCGAACCACCGACTAGATCTTCACGGCGGATGTCGAGGAGCGAATACTAGGACCAGCGCCCGGGCAATAATTGAGATCCCTATCAGAATGATCAAACTGGCGATGAAGGAAAGCCACGAAAGCCCGCCCTGAGCTAGGACGCTAAGGATATAGCCTGCTCCCAACCAGAAAACAATGTCTGAGAGTGTCTGCGCTTTTCCGTGAGTCGACGATCCCCTAGCAAACTTGAGGCCGAGTATTACGATGTGCACTAGCCCGAAGGCATAGCAAAACTGTTCCACGGCGGCATATAGCACGGGATGATTAGTCGAAGGCACAAACCACCAAAAGTTCTGAAAGATCTGAACCAGTCGGAAGTCACGAACAAACGTTTCGACTTCGTGCACCAAGTTGGGTGTTCTGAGATAGATTACTGCAATGATTATCAGGAACGCACCAAACGAGATCCAGCCGGTGTCATCTCGCCTATGCTCGTCCCATGGCCGCCGGTTTGGAGTCTCAGAACTCATTCTATTCTCTCCTTTCAACCGATATCTTGCATTCGGTCACCAATGCAGCGATCGCACCCAATGCGGCGAGCCATGGTGCCAGTATGGCACCGATCAAACCTGCGGCAGCCGGCACCTCAAGCAGCAACTTGCCCTGTTGATCTCTTACGGTGATTCTGTTCACATTTCCTTGGTGCAGTATGTCCTTGACCTTCCTGACTAGATCATCAGAACTTACAGAGAACTCTTCCGTGTAGGCTTTGACACTCGATCCGCACTTGAAACAGTACTGAGCATCGGCGGGCAGATCGGTTGCGCATTTATCGCAGCGCACCAACATGTATCCCTCTATCAATGTGGTATGCCACGGGCATTTGAACTATTCACTAACGTCTGCCTACCTGAGGACGGGAGGTCGTATGATTGGGCCGCACACACCGAGACATGTTCTCAGACAGGGAGGAAGACGTTATATTCCATGCAGACATCGCTCATAACAAGAAGAGTGGTGTCAGCTTGGTCTACTGTGTCAGGTGTGGTGCAAAGAATCCTGATGATGCAGCAGTATGTGCGCAGTGTGGAAAACCCCTGATGGGCGTCGAAAGGGGAAGGACCAGGCATGAAGCGGAGATGTGTTTCGGCATGCCATCCCATTGGGGCAGCGTTCTCGTGGGATTGTTCATCATAATGATCGGTCTTTCGATCCTCTTCCGTAGCTGGTTGGGGTTGCAGGACGTCTGGCCGCTAGTACTCATCTTCGTTGGAATAGCCATTCTGCTCGGCGGCTTCTATCGATATTCACGACGATAGGTCAGCTCCGATGAGACAGGGAGATCCGCGACAGAAGCCAAAAGACAGCTAACAGGATTGTGAACAAATCACTCATCAAGTTCGCAGCTAACAGATCGGTAGCCAGAAGGATTAGGCTAGTTCCTAGAACGAACACAGATGCAGAAATGAATCTCGCCTTTGCACCAACGTCGGGCGTGAGAATCTGAAGCAAGCCTGTGATCACTGCAGCAACGCCGATGCAATACAGGAAGCACGCTGGGCTACCGTCGGCCCAACCTGACCATCCTGAGAGAGCAAAAGCTGTTATGATTGCAAAAGAGAGAACCGCACCCGTCAATAGGCCGTAGCAAGTTGCGCAGAAGCTTTTGCCGGTGATGAGTAGTTCATGTTTCGCTGAGTCTTCTGACGTATGATGCCCGTGCAAGATTTGGACGCCTAGGAATTCGGTTGCTCGGATTCCGAGCTGTTCTGGCGCCTGAGCGAGCGAACCCCGAACCCCCACGATCTTGGAACACGCAACAGGAAACAACACCGCCGCCATTCCGATGATGCAAACGAGATCGTAGGCGAGCGCCATCATGACTCTTCTGTCAGCCGATACCACGACGAAGGAAACGGGATTTCTCAGCGAAACACCGGAGATAACCAAGCCAAAGATCGAGACCACCAGTACAAATGCAAGATGGGTACTGTGCCTATCTTGACCATTCATCATCTGATTTGACATATCCGCTAGGCTTTGAGTTGAGAAAGCACAGACTGGCCTGCCATGAATCGGTATGTCTTTCTCTTCAGTTTGTTGGATGAGAAGATGCCGCGAAACCTCCTTGGCCATGAACCGTAGAAGGATCGGTAGCAGTCGACCAACTCCATTTGAAGTTCTTCTCTGCTCAATGCCTCAGTGGGCATGATCGGGTGGACCATGTCATAGTTCGCCCAGTTTGTATCCTCTATCCACCCATTCCTTCTAGCCTCTTCGTACACATCCGTTCCCGGAAATGGAGTCAAGATCATGAAGATCGCAAGATCCGGATCGATGCTATCCACGAACCCCCTAAGGTCGGAAAGCGTCTTGTGCGTATCGTCACGGTGTCCGATGACGAAAGTTGTCTGTGCAAAGATTCCGCTTTTCTTCATCAAACGAACCGCATCGCCCGTCTGATCCGGACTAATGCCTTTCTTCACGCTACGAAGCGTTTCCTCGCTGCCACTCTCAGCGCCTGTCAGAATCCACATATTCCCGGCAGAACGCATCTTTGGAAGCAAATCGCTGTGACGAACCATTTCGTCACAACGCGCCTGCACGAACCACATGATGTCCTCAGCGATCCCGCGGCTGACTATCTCATCGCAGAGTTGCCGAGCGGACGGGCCAAGAGGAAAGTTGTCGTCCGTTAACCATAGAAATTCAGCTCCGTAGTTACTGCAAAGGAACTCGAACTCATCGGCGATCCGTCTTGGCGATTTCGACCGATAAGTGCCTCGCCAGTGCTTCCATTGCGAGCAGAATGTGCAGCGGTGCGGGCAGCCTCTCGAGCCTTCAACGAGTGCGTAGATCGCTTTCGATCCAGCCATCATTGTGAAGTGATACTTGCGAATGTGATCCTTGACCAGATGGTACGCGGGCATTGGGAGTTCATCAAGGTTCGAAACTAACTGTCGATCGGGATTGTGAAAGACTCTACCATTTCTCTGGAAAGATATGCCCCTAATGTCGGCAAATGGCCTGGAGTTCTTAGCCGCGTTCACTATGTCCACTAGCGTTAGTTCGCCCTCACCTCGAACAATCGTGTCAATCTCAGGGTACGTGCGTAGCGATTCGTCTGCCGTCGCTGTGAAGTGTTGGCCGCCGGCTATGGTCAGGATCGAGGGATTGACTTTCTTTGCTGTGGCCAAGGTCCGAGCAGTCGTGTAGGCGTTGCACGTAGCGAGGCTGCTGGAGGCGACGATGTCAGGACCGGAGGATTCGATGGATTTCTCGAGGCCATTCCACTCAAGACGGCTTGCCTGACAGTCAAGCACCTCAACCTCCACATCAGGCATCTTGCTCTCAACGCATGCGGCAAGTTCCAAGATTCCCAAAGGGGGAGGGAGGTACTCTCCCATCACAAACCAGAAATGCTTCGGCGGTTCGACAAATAGGATCTTCACACTTAGTCCGTCCGAACTCTATCGTGCCGATCTCACAGCTACTCTTTGGATCTTTCCCGAAGGATCACGATCCACTGCCTACTAGACGACCCTAACCATTCCTGCCTCTTGCGGGCCTGCAAACAGGATCGTGCTATGTGCTGTGACCAAATCCAAATACAGCCTCAGGTACCGTTCCTCTTCAGCTCCCTTGAGCACGACGGCATCGTCATATGCACAGATAGCTGCCAGCGGGATCTCGTGTTCTCTATGCAAAGCTCGCTCATACAAGACGAGCTCGTTAATCATGTTATGCTTGAAGAAGCAGGCCATCTCACCAGCGACACGGAGCCCATCGAAACCTCTTGCGACCGCTTCATTCCGTGCTTTCTTCCACAATGAAATTGTCCTGTGAATATTGAATTCTCCTCCGATGATGTACCAGTCTGGGTAATCCACTATCCTTAGAGCACCCTTTTTCTCATGGTGTTTGACATCTAACCCGAAATCATTCATGGCTTCCCTTATCTCACTTGAGGATTCATCGCTTGCAACGTAGACTGCACCTTCACCGGCATCCAGCCCGGCCTTCAAGTACGTGAAAAGAACCAGATGCTTGTCCCTATGATTTGTATAGAAGAAGATTACGTGATCTCGTGCCTTCATTTTTCGAACGAATTCCAGGATCTCGTTCTTGCCCAAGATCAGCCCCCCTCTTGCGCCAATCTAGCCAACGATCATGTGTGTATGCCTGCACCTTGTTTATGTCACTTCTCACCGTGATGCGTCGGCACCCCTAGATCTTGGGCGGCCGTTGATGTACCTTGCCATTCCGATTGTAAGGACCGCCGGTTCATAGACAAGGCTAACGCCGCTGGAACAGCGTGGACGAGGAAGAAGATGAGGTCCTCGCGTTGTCGAGCCGCTGGAACCCTGGACTAGACTTTGGTTCCACAGTTATGACAGAACTTTGCGCCAGTCGGCAGTATCTCGCCACACTTCGCACACTTCTGCGAAGGCACTTGGCTTGGCTGTTGGGGCATCGCAGATATGCTCTTGCCGCAGTTCGGGCAGAATTTCGACGTGGAAGGAATCTGTGCACTACAGCTCGGGCATACGACTAAGGCTATTGTGGGCGCTCCAGGGGTTGTTGAGGTCTGAAAGAGCGGTGGCATGAGGACCATTCCAGTACCTAGGCCCGCGCCCGATGACTTGCCAAGTTCTTTTGCGGCTTCCTTGACGGTCTCCATCCTGAGCACTCCTTCAGGCGTCATTCCACCCTGCTTAAGCCAGAACAGCCTGTCTCGGTACTCGGGAGTGGTGTCAATTCCCTCGAACTTGAGATCGATTAGCTGGAGGCCGATCCTGCGGAAATACTCAACGAGTGAAGCCTTCACTTCGCCGGATGTCTCGTCCAGTTTTGTGAAGACTGTGACTAGATCGTACCTCGAGAGTTCGTCGATCATCTTCTCATTGATGAAACCTCTCAGGAAATCGTTCACGCCAGGAGTCGTGTACGCGTTCTGTCCCCCTACGACCTCATTAACGAATAGCTGGGGGCTCTCCACCTTCAGCCAGTAGGATCCGAACGTCATCAACGGCGCCAGCTCAGTAGTCTGAGCCTTACTGCCGAACTTGCCTGCGAACTGTTTCGTTGAGACGAAGATGACCGTTGCCTTGAAAGGAGTCTCTGTGAAACCCGCCAGACGTGAGAGCGCAGCGGTCAGCTTAGGTAGGTTCAACGTAGTGAGCATGTGCCTTCCGGGGCCGAAACTGTCATAGCTCTTACCATCGCGGAAGAAGACTGCAGTCTCATACTCATGGACGACCAGTTGTGCACCCCACTGTATGTCTTCAGCCGGATATCTCCAAACAATGTCCTCAGGACCCGCGCCAGTCCACTCAACAACTTGCGGCATGGCTAGTCAAACTCCACTTCTTCGATCGAATCCTTCCTCTTGTCAAACGCGTTCTCGAATTCTTCAACTGTCCTTCGCAGCTCGCCTGCAAAGACTTGAAGGTTATCGAACTTGCCGGACTGCACCTCATTCTTGAAGTCTTGCACTCTCTGAGCAAGCCCCTTCGCGCCGTCGACAAGCTGCGTGTCAAATTCAATCATCCTATCAAGGTCATCCTCATCTATCTTGACCGCATCAAAGAAGCCAGCATATCCATACGAGGCGTGGTTCACCTTCTCGGAGACTCTGTCAAAGATTGCCGTCAGCTGATCGATTGGATGAAGAGCCTCAGGGATTTTGCTGTCTGCTACGGCCTGATAGATATCTTGGAGGTCGTTCCTTGCCTCCTGAAGGTTGGAATAGATGAAGTTGCGAATGAGCTTGTCTGCTTCTCTTCGCTGCTCTTTTTCCTTGTAGCCCCTAAATCCTGGGACAGCAAGCATGATCTTTTCAAGGAGCTTTTCGTCTTCCTGAATCCTTTGCAGGGGCGTTTTCTTGCTCAACTCTACCCGCTCACACTACACTGAACCTCTAATGGGGATTTCGCTATTAAGCCGTTTGAAATCATGAACCCTAGAGCAACTTGAATTCCGGAGGCGGTAAGTCTCCCTTTATCACTTCGCCGGTCGCTCCGTCTATGAGAATTCGGTATCTCTGTTTCTTGTATGCGTAGTTGACAAACCAGATTGGGCTGTGTAGGTAGAGTGTGCTCTTGACATTGAAGTCCGTGTTCATCTCAATTATCTTGTCCACACTGTCTTTTGCAAGGAACTCGTGTAGATTGCGGATCTCTCTTTGGGCAATCTCAGTTGCCTCATTGGCGTCCAGCTCGGCATTGAGCACCTTTGCGCTCCCGTCGATCTTCGTGAAGTCGTATGGTATCTTTGCCTCGAGAGGCATCTCGTACGACCTCGTCGGGAAGTCTGATCCGCGCCTAGCCAAGACGAGCCAACTGTAGTTGTTTTGAGTATCCCATTCCTTTGTGACAGGTGGGCTGATTCTCTCGAAGATCCCCTTGCAGTGACTGCTTGCCTCCGTGACAATCACCCAGAATGGAAGATAGAACAACTCGTTCTCAACGACCGTCGCTTTAGAACCAAGATCTCTCGGGGCAGCGAAGCTGCCATCCATCCAACGTTTTGCAGATTCCGCCACCTGCGCGCTCGCGTATTCGTTGACAATTAGTGAATGCTCGAATTCGAATGGCTTCCCCGTCTCTATCAGACTGGTGAATCCGCAGTACTTGCAGGTAACAAGAATTTCACCGGGCTTGATGGAAAGAGGACCGCCACAGTGAGTGCAACTGATTTCCTTTACTATATCGCTCAAGCCCAGTCATCCTAACAGGGATGCGTCTCATCGCAATTCGGCTTTAAGTCATTCTCGTCAGTCGGAGACCCGTTCTTGTTTCCCAGCGAATGCCGTCAAAGAGCGCCGCTTTTCTGACTCGCATGGAGAGGCACCTAAGGTCTAATTCTCTTAAGGAGGAAGACGGTCTAACTGGTCAAGGTCAGCGTGGTTCACCTTGAAGGCAGTGGTTCTAGCAGGGGGAAAGGGAACGCGACTGAGACCGCTGACCTACACGAAGCCGAAACCACTGCTTCCACTGGCTGGAAAACCAACAATAGGCTGCCTCATTCAGAAGCTGGCTCGCGAAAGAATCGACGAGATCATTGTGACGACAAACTACTTCGCCAAACAACTGCACGCGACGCTGGGCGACGGCTCAGACTACGGAGTAAGAATCCATCATGTAGAAGAGAAGACTCCGCTCGGAACCGCCGGCTCCGTGAAGAATTCGGAGTCCCTGATTCATGAGACGTTCATAGTGATCCAGGGTGACAATCAGTTCGAATTTGGTCTAGGCGAGATAGTGAACCTCCACAGAAAGCTTGGTGCAATAGCCACGATGGCACTCGTGAGAGTCGAAAACCCGTCAGAGTATGGCATAGTGGAGCTTTCTGATGGCCGAGTCGTCCGTTTCCAAGAGAAGCCCAGTCCACAGGAGTGTTTCAGTAATCTGATCAATACTGGCATCTATTTGCTTGAACCTGAGGCGCTTAAACTCATACCCGAAGGAAAGCCGTTCGACTTCTCAAGAGACTTGTTTCCTCGCATGCTGAAGTCCAAGATGATTCTGGCAGGCTTTCCTGCCAGCGGATTCTGGGTCGACGTAGGTAACCCTCGAAGCTACCTCAAAGCGAACGTCTGGGCGCTCGACAATCTTGAACCAAAAGAAGCGAAGACATGGAATAGCGTCACAGAAAGGTCGGACAACGCGATCTCCGAGGCAGCGACTCTCAGTAGACCAATTCATCTCGGAAGGAATGTGACAATTGAGAAAGACGCGGTGGTAGGGCCTTACGCATGCATTGGAGATGAATGCAAAATCTCAGCAGGCGCGAAGATTGCTTTCTCAGTAGTCTACGAGAACACGCAGATCGGAATGAACACAGTCCTCGACACATGCGTTGTAGCTGAGAACTGCAGGATCGGAGATCGCGTGCAGATCGAGCGTGACACAGTTGTCGGCGCGGGAACGCAATTGGGAGACGGTTCTCACCTGACAGCTGAATCGAGAGTTGGGCCTTTCGTTGTTGTCCAACCAGACACAGTGGTGAAAGGCACCGTGACCGCGTACGAGAAAGATATAGAACGAATATGTGGCGTTCTCGAGAAATCACACGCAGGTTTCGGATTGACGAACGAGGAAGCAAAAGTGTGCGGTGCCTTGTGTGAACTGGGCGAGGCTGACCCAAGGACTGTTGCACGCTTTGCCGATATTCCCTACTCAAGAGCACTCTCCATACTGACTGGATTACAGGAACGTGGAATTGCAGTTTCATTCGGAAGTATACCTAGGATGTATGCTTTGACGCGAGAGGAAGTCAAAGACGCCCGAGGCTCAGCCTAGCCGCATCATATGCCGTGGATGATCAGCTGATGGGTGTCGATCCTGGGCGCAGCACGGTTCTGCTTGGGCGTATCGTGAACTCCAGCGTAATGGGAAAGTGTCTTATCTCCACTTCCATGGCGTATCTGCATTGAGAAGGATCGCTCGTCAATGCCGCAGGGAATGGCGCGCTCCAGAGCAAGTTCGCTTCTACTCTTGACCTTCACACTCCTGATGCTGTTTTCTCTCCCGCGTCTGACACAGAACGGAACGGTCACCGTCATGCACGTGCTTCAAGCTACCACCGTTACGGTGTCAATAGTGGGTAACACGACATCAACGAGCGTAACAGACAATCAGACAAGTTCTACAGGCACGGCCTCATCCCTTCTGCAATGGGATCTGGTGATTCCTTTGTTGGTGATCGGGATTGGAGCGAGTCTTACGGTGATTGTCGCAGCCGTAGTAGCGGTCAAGAGACGGCATGCGAGAGTCATGCCAACGATACAGCTAGTTTGCCCGCGATGCCGAGCATCGGTCAGCCCATACGACGCGGCCTGTCGGAACTGTCGCACCCCCCTTTACCACCCGTATAGATACTATCAGCGGCGCCAGTAAGTCTCCAAAGTCGCCGTTCCCGACATGCTTACTCTCAGACAGCTTGAATACCTTCACTCGTATCCCTGTGAGGATGATTGGCTTTGCGGATAGGGATTGTCGGCGGAACCGGAAGCATGGGCAGGGGACTCGCGCTACGCTGGGCGCTGATGCATGATGTCTGGCTTGGATCCAGGCGAATTGAGAAAGCAGAGGCGGTCTCACGTGAGTACGAATCGGTAGCCCGTGGCTTCCATGGAGACCGAATGAAAGGCCACATCAAGGGAGTCGTGAACTCCGACATTCCGCCTCTCGTTGAAGTGGTTGTTCTCACCCTCCCTCCCAAGTTTGCGATTGAGACGGTGAGGCAGATCAAGGGCAAGCTGACTTCACAGCATGTGGTTGTCTCAACAATCGTCCCGATGGCTAGGGAGGGAAAGCTCTTCACATATTCTCCTGTCGTCGTCGGCGGCGAGACTGCCTATGAGAAATCGGCTGCTGAGCTGGTGGCCGACGAAGTGGGAAACATACCGGTCGTATCGGCATTCCAGACAGTCCCAGCATCCTATCTGGGAGACCTCGACTCGGTGCTGAATGTTGATGTCCTCATTAGCGGTCAGGATGAGCATGCGCTGCAAACAGTCACGAAGATGGCTCACGACATACCGAACTTGCGGGCTTTACGAGTAGGGCCTCTATCGAACTCCAAGATGGTGGAATCGATCACGCCGCTTCTCGTGAATGCGGCGATACTGAACAATCTGAAGGATCCGTCGATCAGGATAGTTCCTTGGTTCCCATCAGACTTCGCTGAAGAATAGGACTGTCCTTCATCTCAACGGATACGACATTCATTGGACCGGCTGGTATGAAGTAGATCGCCCTGCCATAGTGGGCAAGGTTTCTCGAATGTCCTGGATGTCTCGCTTGGGTGGGCGGTTACCAGAGCGAACTTGGGTCTTTGCTGAGGCAAGGTATACCGCAATTTACTTACCCTCAGACGAATGACTCGACCGTTTGAGTGCCTTCGTTTCGAGCTGCCGATGCAAGTTCAGGCTCACTCGGGCTACTGCTCAGAGCTGTGCTTATCGAATCAACTGGAAGATAGATCTTTAATCCGTGTAGAGCACATCCTAGCTCATGCGACGCCTCTCTTGCGATGCCACCGGAAGTACAATGGAGATCAGCGTCCGACCGGCAAAGAAGCAGGAATTGCCCGCGCTGGCTAAGCTTTTCTCGGAGGTTCTGAAAAGGCTTCCCTACTACAATGCCTTAGCAAAGAGGTATGAGCTGAGGAAATATGCACCCAATGAACTAGTGCAGAAGCAGACCAAAGATCGCTATTCCGTACTCGCAGCTCTAGACGAATCTGATAGGATAGTAGGGTTCTGCTTTAACCACTTCGACGACTTCACAATATGGATCGATTGGTTTGGAGTCGATTCTTCCGCCAGACAGAAAGGGATAGGCATGACCATCTTGAAGTCTACTTTCGACAGCGCCCGGAAACGCGGAGCTCATAAGGTCTGGTGCGATAGCCGCGCTTCCAATGAGCCGTCAAAGAATCTACTGCGAAAAGCTGGCTTCAGGGACATAGCCGAAATCAAAGATCATTGGTATGGGCAGGATTTCATTCTCTGGGAACGATTTGTTTGAAATCCGAGAGCCACGTGCGCCGTGCATTCAAGCGCATTGTCCTAGTTGAAGCCGGCGTGCTTGGAGCTATCTCCGCGTTAGCGCAGATTCTGCCCTTAATTCAGTGGCAAATCTAGCTCACCGTGTTCATCCTAGTCGGCATGTCGTCTGCCATCTTGGTCTGGAGGAGTACCAAATCAGTGCATCTCCCTGAGGAACTTGTTCTAGATGCTGTAGCAGTAGACGGAAGAGTTGTCGTGGAGGTCCCTGCCTCGCATGATATGCTGGTCGTTGCCAATAAACACGCACGGATGCTCTATGGACGAGACTGCCCGACTCTGACAGAGGTCGAACGTTGGTGGGGACGAAATCCTTGGGTTTTCGCGGTACTTCGCTCCGAATGGGGGGATTATTTGGGCTATTTCGACATCTTGCCGCTCACTGAAGAGGGAGCAGGACTTGTGGAATCAGGTGAGATCGAAGAGAGAGATATTCGTCCTGACCACATACTGTCACCAGCTGAGATGAAAGACGCTCTATTTGTCGGGCCTTGGCGTAAGAGATGCAGGAACAGAAGTAGGCAAGGCCAGAGCTGCAAAGATAGTCCGAGCGTTGGTTTCGTACATAGAGCAGTATTACGGCCACGTTTGTCGTCGTGTTCTCGCGCTCGCTGCAACTCCGGATGGGGAACGATTACTGAAGGGAATAGGTGCAAGGATTTCTTGCGCCGCCGAGGCTCGAAGAGACCGTCGTAACCTGTATGAGATCTATGTGACAGGTGAGCTACTTTCTCAGGTGAAAGCCAGAACGAGCGGGCGAGTCACACCTCCAAAACTGAAGATGAAGTCACTTACTAGGCAAAACTGGTAGCGCACATGAAGCTGGCTAGAACGTCACGATAGAAGCTTAGCATGGTCATCTTGTTCTTCAAGAGCAATATCCGACCTGTCGCAGGGAAAAAGTCGCGTCTTGGTCTCGCGTAGTCATCCGTTTCCGCAATTTGTGCGACTCATTGACCTCGCACCTTCGCGCAACCATCTCCCGCGGAATGAGCTCAAGTGATTTTGTAAGAATCAGTATCCAATTCGGCGACCTATTGTCTTGACCTGGTACTCGGAGCATAGGCGAATTGCCCTAATCATCAAGTGTTTGCTTCCGGGCAAAAGCTGCATGACAGAGCAGGCTCATCTCAGGTCTTGATTCATAGACGAATTTGAGAACCGCCTCACGGTGAAGAATCGGCTCGCACATAGACGTGCAGTGCGGCGACCGGCACTTTCTCGAGAAACTTCCTCCTAGTAGAACCTGCGTGTTTCGGTGAAGTGTTCCTCGACTCTGATCTTTCTCCTGCCG
>Ga0315281_10003009_pt1 | contig 24825 bp, 31 predicted proteins | sample YL17G07_0_MG_FD_204540 | JGI IMG/M metagenome (GOLD analysis project Ga0315281, IMG submission 204540) | Sediment microbial communities from Yellowstone Lake, YNP, Wyoming, USA - YL17G07_0 | ecosystem: Environmental > Aquatic > Freshwater > Lake > Sediment | place: USA: Wyoming | collected... | reverse complement strand
AGGGCGACATTATTTTCAGCGATGAGTTAAACCATGCAAGCATAATCGACGGCTGCAGGCTGAGCAAGGCACGTACCGTCATTTACCGCCACGCAGATACGCAACACCTCGCACAACTGCTGGAGACGGAGCAGGGGAACAGGAAAATAATAGTCACCGACACCGTGTTCAGCATGGACGGCGATATGGCACCACTAGATAGGATTTATCAATTATGCAGGCAGCATAACGCGGCTGGTCAGGATGATGAGGGAAATTTCAAGGTGCTGCTCTATATCGACGACGCACACGCAACAGGAGTACTTGGAGGGGGAAAGGGTTGCCTGGCGCATTTCGACCTGCCGCCCGAACCATGGCTTATCCAGATGGGCACCTTTTCAAAAGCCCTGGGCTCCATGGGTGCTTTCATTGCCGCGGACAAAGACACCGTTGACTGGCTCATCAACTCAGGCAGGGGCTTCATGTACTCAACGGCGCTGCCGGCCTGCGCGGCAGCAGCTTCCTTGCAAGCGCTTCAACTGGTGCAAAAGGACCCGTCACTTCTGAAGCGGCTATGGCACAACAGGGGAAAAATGTTCACGGGACTCCAGGCGATGGGACTTGATACACTGCAGAGCCAGACTCCCATACTGCCTGTTGCCATGCCTTCGTCGGAAGAGGCGCTGAGCGTGGCGGAACAACTGTCGCAGCGAGGCATATACGCGCCGGCCATACGGCCGCCCACAGTGGAGATACCACGGCTGCGGCTGACCGTCACCGCAGGGCATAGTGATGAGGACATAGATACGCTGCTGGAAGCGTTGAGAGAAGTTATGGATTAAATGGAAACATATTCATTATGGCTTTGCAAGACTTGATCCAAATGATGTATTGGAGTTATTTATAAATATCTCCTCTTGGGCCAATAGCTTCTATAAGAACGGTATTATTATTTTCATCAATTCTATATATTATTCTCAAATCGCCGATTTTACATCGATATTTACCTTCAAGCTTGCCGCAGAGTTTTTTGATATTCTGCCCTTCGTGAGGGTTTTCGCTTATCCTCTCTACAGATTTGTTGATTCGCGCCGTTTTACCTTCTCCCAGGGAATGAAATCTTCCATTTTGTTTTTTCTGAGGGATTTTTCGGCGTCTGCTATCCGTGCCATAATCTCACTGCTTGCGAGGATTTCAAGGGTCGTCTCGGATGTTTCCTTTCTTTTAAGGTATTGCAGAAAGTCAACGGCAACTTTTATTTTGTCTTCCGACAACTCTTCTATGGCCCGCTTGGCCTCTCTCTTTAAGGTTGTACTATGCATGTAAAGCCTCCTGCAAATATCTCCGGATTATTTAAAACCCTTTGCTAAAAGTATAGCAAAAATCCCATCTAAAGGGGTATATAAAGTCAGCAGTTGAAAGGTTATTGAATAGATTTCTCAGGGTAAAGCTACGGCAGGGGCAGTAGTATTAAAAAGGGGCACTGGCCCTCGCCTTTGTCTTAAGTGTGCGGGGACGGTCAGCACACCGGAATATTTCACGATCCGGTGTATAGACCGTCCCCTTTGCTATACGTTATAAAGAACTACGGTACGTTTGACTGAGCCGGTAACAACCAGGTTGTCGTTGTCCCATCGCCTAACTGACCGAAACTGTTAATTCTCCATTCCCATAGTTTCCCTGACCCAAGCAATCAGTATGGTGTCCCCGGATTTATTGTGGGGCCGAAAATGCAGCTTTAAGGCCGATACAAGCCCCCGTTTCCAGCTTTTCATCCACCGGATCAAAGTGTTACCTTGGTCCGACCCCAAGCACCCCTGTTTGACACGTCTCCATTGTTTCTATTAGACTTTAAGCAAAAGTACCGGAGGTCCCGTATGTCCAGGGCTCTTGAATTTCCCGAAATAGAATTTATAACCACACCGGAAGGCAAGCCGAAATCAGTCATTCTCAGCATCGCAGACTGGCAGAGAATAAGTGAAACTCTGAAAATTGTCTCCAGCAAAGAGCTGATGCAGTCCGTCAAACGGGCTAAACAGCAGATACGCAGGAAGACGAGGTTGCTATCTTTTGACGACGTGTTCGGCAATTTATAAGCCATACTTCTCCCCTGAATTTTCAAAGCAAGCTGAAAAATATCGCAGCGTAAAGAAGCTACTCGCCAAAAAAGTAATGCAGTTGACACATAATCCGTACACAGCCTGCAAAAGCGAATTGCTGGCAGGCGAGCTTAAAGGTCTCCGTTCCTCTAGAGTTACAAAGTCTTTCAGGGTCATATTCTCGGTCTGCGAAGAATGCAGGGCAAGAAAGTTACAGAAGCTTGTCGGCTGTCTGCCTTCGTTTTGCGAACAAATGGAATCCAGAACCATAATCTTTCTCACTTTCGGGCCTCACGATAAGGCGTATTCATAGTTCTTGCAAGAAGAATGAGGGCTTTGCGTACAAAAACGAATGAAATGCAAATATACAAAGCCTGACACTCCCCCCTTTCCCGTCGGTAGCGCTCGTGGGAATCCTGACCTCCGGCACCTGCGGCACGGACAATAATCAAACCCTCTCCTCTACGCCAACCAATCTTTGCTCAGTCGGCAATGCGAGCAGCGTCACTGGATCAGGAAATCCATGGAGCTGGACCTGCGTCGGCACCGACAACGCGCCCGTCTCGTGCAGCGCAACAAAAACAGTCTCAATCGCACTGGAGCGCTCCGTACCGACGACGCACGGCACTTGCGGCAGTGATAACAACCAGACCCTTTCAGCTACGCCGACCAACCTCTGTTCCGTCGGTAACGCGAGCAGTGTCACGGGCAGCGGTCCGTGGGGTTGGACGTGTGTCGGGGCAGACAATAACGCTACTCAATGCTCTGCATTTAAAGCCCCTCCAAGTATTCCCGTCAGTCTCCCTGTCGGTGTCTGCGGTAGTGCAAATAACCAACAATACTCTTCGCTCTCTTCGACTTCCTCCGGACTTTGTAGCGGCGGCGGAGTAATGGGATTCATCGCAAATACGGATTTCTGGAATTGGACATGCACTGACAGCGGCGGTAGTTCTGGAACGTGTACAGCATCCAAAAAAATTGATGCCGCGTGTGGTTCAGCGAATGGTCAAGCATTCCCCACGAAGCCGACGACAAATCTCTGTAGCATAGGTTTCGCCTCCACTGTGACCGGCAGCGGTCCGTGGAGTTGGATCTGTGAGGGCACGAATGGCGGCGCGAATTCCAATGTCTGTAACGCCACCGTAGGAGATAATACGTCACCGACCATCAGCAATTTCCGTCTCGCCGGTGGTGCGCTCTACACGAATTCCGCGACAGTGACCATCGCGGGTACGCTCTCCGAAGCGATTCAGAAATACATTCTCTCGGAAAATAATTCGCAACCTGCGTCAGGCGACAGTCGCTGGATCGCGGGCGCCGCTCTCCCCGGCGCCTACACGCTCGGCAGTCTGACCGACGGACTCCACACGATCTACAGCTGGGCGATGGATCTCGCGGGCAATATCTCGACGAGCGCCGCGTCCGACAGCATCACGGTTGATACGACACCACCAGTCATAAATAACACGAGCATCTCACCGACGACGACGTACGCCACGAGCCGCAGTGTCACGGCTACGAGAAACAACACCAATGAAACTTTGTCTTATTACAGCACTACTGGCACAACCTGTAACACGAATTTGAGCGATTCACTCTTTACCGATTACATTAATCCACCTACTTTCAACTCTGCAGGTGACAATGGCAAGCGTGTCTGTTTCTTACTCCGCGACGTAGCAGGTAATAAAACTTACTCACTCTCAGATCCGATCTCGAACATCGTCAATTGTTCGAGTGGCTACAATCTCGATACGACGACCGGTCAGTGCGTGTACGTCCCGCCGTCTTATACGCTGGGCGGTACGCATCCAAATGGCGGAAAAATTTTCTACTGCGATGATGTCAATAACTGTACGAGCGGATTAGTGGCACAGCAAGCAGATGCGGCATTGAGCGTGACTTGGGATACAGCAAATAACACCTGTAGCGCCGCAGGTTGGCGATTGCCGACGAGCAGTGAACTGGATACGATGTACAGCCAAAAAGCCAGTATCAGCAGTCTGCCGCAGAGTAGTAGATATTGGGGTGATCAAGTTGATTCGCTGAAAGCAAATACTAAGAATTTTGCTACGGGAAGTTCAGCCCAGCAGTACATGAGTGGTGCTTATAACACTCGCTGCATAAAAAGTTTTTAGAAATCAATAAAAGAAAAGCGGGATATCCTGTAAAATAAAATACAAGAATCTCCCGCTTTGTTGAAACAACGACAAGGTTTTGTGAATTTAGAAGTTGATGCCGTTGATCATGAAGTTGTATGTACCGGTGGCACTACCGGTTTTTGTGATGATGAAGAGGTCGGACTGAGCATCGTTGTAGACCGTATAATTTACGCGTATACGGTTATTGCTTCTGTCCACTACCCAGTTGGACTTATTGGTCACACTCGTCTGAGTGCAGCCGTTATTACCAACAGGATCAAAAGCAATCGTCAGCAGATCAAGGATCTGCGCGTCCGTTAAGAGCGACGTTGAGATCCCTGCGAGCGCGAAGTAGAAGTAGTGACTTCCGTTCGATACGCCGCCGATGTTAGCAGCCTGGTTGCCGAGCTCATTGATGATGTACGCGCCCAGAGTTGTGGTCTGGGCGGTGACATTGAAGTCGAAGTCCATAGTGGCGGACTTCAGCTCACCGCTTGATCCACGTGACAGACACGATACAGACTGTCTGTCTGCCCCGATACCAGTCGACGTGCAATACAGCAGCGTCTTTTTGGTATCATCGTCCGTCGCGCTTCCGTCCGGCGTGCGAAATTCGCACGACACCGTGGAAGTTGTGTTCGAGTCTTTGTGTGAGACCGAGAACCAAACCGCGTCGCCGTCAGGATCCGCGCAGAGCACCGCAGGGTCAAGCAGATTGTAGCTGTACGTTGCAGGAACCGAAAGATTCCCTGACTCCGCAAAGGTAGCAGTTGTGACCGTCTTGTTCAGATCCCAGACCGGACCGTAATTATCGGGTCCTGTGGTGGTCGTGCTGCTGCCGCTGGTGCCGCTGGTGGAAGTTGTGCTTCCGCCGCTGCCGCTGGTGCTACCGCTGGTCGTGTTTGCGGCGCTGACAGATGTGCCAGCGTTGTTGCCGCCTCCGCCGCCGCCGCCGCAGGCGGTGAGGAGCGACAGCGCAAGAGACAGTGCGATTATCGCAGCAAAGTTTATTTTTGAGCAATTTCTCTTCAAAAGCTTAAGAAGTCCGGCAACCTTCATGATACCTCCCTTTTATTTGCGATAACAAAACCCGCTTGATTGATTTATAGGATTGTTGCCCCTACTTTTTCATAACATCACAAACAAATTAGAACCTTGGACTCTCGGTATACACTGCAGTATAAGTCGGAATTCTTAGTTTGCCGTGTGCAGCTTTTACCTTCCTTAAATCGTCCTGCATACCTTTTACAATTCGATCATATACGTACGTTGCGACTTTCGCCGGCCCCTTCTCAAGAATTTTGTCAATATCAGGCACTATTTCTTTGAGTTTATCAACGATATCTTTAGCGCGAGTAGCAGCCTCAACATGTTCACGCAGCAATCTTATCTCAGAGTTCTTTATCTCATCAAAATGCTCTATAGTTCTCTGCCTAATCTCAAAAGCTTTCTTGATGTGGTTCTCGTACCCTTTCATATCTGTGTTGTTTATGCATTCCCTTGCCAGTTGCAGTTCGTTGATCGATTTACTATTATCTTTAACAACATTTTCCCATACATTCTGGTGCCGAGCCAGGTCTCCTCTCATTGGGGTATATTGATAAAATGCTCCTATATCGGTTAACGGGCTTGTTGTAATAGTTCTGAAGTTATCCTCTATCACATTAATATCGCCTAAAAGTCTTTGTTTGTCTGATGAACTTACTTGCAACTCATTTGCTTTGTTATGTAATGGTGTTTTATTTGGGCTATTCTTATCTTTTCCCAAAGCCGTGCTCATATCAATCAATACAAATGTTCCGATAAATAATAACAATGTCACAACTGATTCAGTTATACATTTACTCTTTTCCATAATCTTTCTCCTTTGTCGTCTAATCATGCAAATTCAGCGGGCTATAGATTACTTGATCAGACCTGGGAACATATGTTTAAAAGTGTCTTTTACCGACTCATATTTGCTAAAGTTGGCCGAACCCGGATCGGTCTTGCTCCCTTTCAGTTCATCCACCGAATAACCGGTTTGCAGCACAGAATGATAGTTTGCTTCTGCATGTCGTAAATTCTCTACGGCCATCTCTTGTATTTTCCAACAGGTACTGGCTGCCTTTTCGTAGTTCGTAGCCCTAGCCGCATTACCCTTCTGACGTTCCTCACCTAATTGCTTATCCAGAGTCACACATCTCTTAAAATCATCCTCTGCCAATCTTTTCCACCGTTCTATTTGCGCTTTATGGGAGTTCGCCTTTTGCTGCTTCAGACTTTCGCTAACCGGTGGGTGTCCCATTGCAACCTGCATATCAAACACAGTTACAACAACAAGAGCAAGCAACAACGTCAAAACTTTATTTGCCTTAAACATAGTTTTAATCCTCCTTAACAATGGTTCAAGCAAAAACTTATATCAGAACATTATTTTTTCGATTTCCCTGTCTTCAACACCTCCGCATACAACGCCACAAGGTTACCTAATTCCTCAATCTGCTTCGGAGCCTTTTCTACAATATGCGGCAATAAGCTTGCCAATGCATCCTTGAGCGGGCTAATCTTTTCACGCTGTTTGATCGCTTCGGTAAAAGAGAAAGAGGATATCGTTGTTTTAACATCCTCCAGGAGAAGCTTTGCTTCCTCGGGAATTGCCTTGTCGTGCTTGAGAGCTTCCTTGAGATGCCCCTGTATTGCCTTGGCGCTCTTTAATTGAGGAACATTGGACAAAGCGGCTTTGAGTTTTGCTTTTGTGTCCCCGGCGTTCAGTATCTCGCTCAACTTTGCATTAAGCGCTTCAACCTTTTCCCATTTGTCGGAAGTATCTGTGATCCCATATGCCTCTTTCAGCCTGTTTATAAACTCATCCTTGGACTCAAGACCACCGATAAGGTTTGCGGTCTCAGTTTTTGCATCCGTTATCTCACGCAATGCATTATCAAATCTGCCTTTGATATTATCAACCCTCGTAATCAGACCATCGAGGTCCATCTTATTATCAGCTTTTGCTACCTTCTCCTCTTTATCCTTCCCGAATAAATCCAATGCATGCGAATTACTGAACGGAAAAACAACTACTAAAGAAATAATCAATGCCATCTGCATTATTCTTGCTGTCATATCAACCCTCCGTAATTTTAATTTATGAATCTCCACCCCGATTATCCGCCTTTGCGTTATCGTCCCCTTCCCCACTCACCCCCTCTGTTTATCACAGCCTTATGTCCGACAAAGGCTGATCCTACTCAAAAAGCATCTCCAGCATCTTCATCGCTTTTTCCCTGTCTTTCTCATCCTTTTCAGACAGCAATCCATCAATAAAGCCGTCAAGTCTCGGAAATAGTGCAATAAAGAGTGTTTGTCTTTTATATCACAGTGCTATAATTTTGTAAAGGTAATATTCACACCCTGTAATTGTCCGCCCATATCACGCTGTTATACCATAGGTCTTATGGAAAGAATGAATACTGTGGGTGACAATATCCGGGAATTCAGGGAGATAGCCGGTTTTACCCAGGAGGATTTGGCCTTACGCAGCGGCTTATCGCAGGGCTACATAAATCAGCTTGAGCACGGTAAGAGAAAATATACCCAGAAATCGCTGGAGTTGATTGCAGCGGCACTATCGAAACCGGTGAGTGATTTCTTCAAAGAGGAAGGGAAAGAGCAGCCTTCAGCCATCGCGGAACAAATTTCACCGTATAAGACTAAAAAAGTTTACAAGAAAGAATTCCTGACCGTCCTTAACGACCTGCCGGAAAATATTATCGACCACTACCTCACCCTGCTGAAATTGGAACGGGAACTGCTCAGGAAGTCCAAAGGAAATATCCCGCAAAAAGAGTAAGGCGGCTTTACGGCGTCCCTTCATGCGCGTTCCCTGATTTTACTATCCTCCCGCTTTTCTGTTATATTTTATTCTTATGAGTTATCCAATGGGATATATATCCGTCATCGGGGCCGGGAGCTGGGGGACAACTCTTGCCTCCGTGCTGGCTGAAAAAGGCTACGGCGTCATGCTCTGGGCTTTAGAGGAAGAGCTCGCTGAAGAGATAAACAAGGAAAAAAGAAATTCTGTGTATCTCCCCGACACTCCCCTGCCTGATGACCTTCTCGCCACCTCCGATATTTCCGAAGCCGTTTCCCACGCACGCTATATCGTCAGCGTTGTGCCCACACAGTTTATACGCCCTGTATTCATTGAGGCTGCTGCCTCTATCCGGGATGAAGCTATCCTCGTGAGCGCCTCCAAGGGCATTGAAATCACCACACTAAAGACACCCTCCCAGATTCTCAAGGAGGTCCTTGACAGGCCTGTTTCCGTGCTCTCAGGCCCGAGCTTCGCAAAAGAAGTGATGGCAAAACTTCCCACCGCCGTCACTCTTGCGCTGGACAATACCAAAACAGCCCTGCTCCTCCAGGAACTCTTCAACACCGAGTATTTCAGGGTATATACCCACGACGATATTATAGGCGTGGAAATCGGCGGGGCCCTGAAAAACGTCATTGCCATCGCCTCCGGAATATGCGACGGTCTCGGCCTCGGATACGATGCAAGGGCCGCCCTCATTACGCGGGGACTTTCGGAAATCGCCAGGCTGGGGATGAGCATGGGCGCAAAAAAGGAAACTTTCTCCGGTCTGAGCGGCATGGGAGACCTCGTGCTCACCTGCACCGGTCCGCTTTCAAGAAATTACACCGTGGGCCATAAGCTGGGGCAAGGCATGAAACTGTCTGAAATAACCGGCTCAACCAGATCAGTTGCCGAAGGGGTCACCACAACCTATTCCGCACAAGAGCTTTCAAAGAAGTATGGGATCGATATGCCCATTACCGAGCAGGTCTATCTTGCCCTGTACAAGGACAAGCCCCCGGCCGAAGCGGTGCGTGACCTTATGAACCGCTCCCTCAAGGCGGAGTTCGGCGTCTAGGCTGATAAATACCATGGATACCGCAGCTCTCGAAACGCTCATAAGCGATATCAAAAAAGGCAGGGTCTCCCCCGCCGAAGCGTTGCGCGCACTCAAACACCTTCCTTATGAGGACCTCCATTTTGCAAAGGTAGACCACCACCGGGGCTTAAGAAACAACATCCCCGAGGTCATATATGCACGAGGCAAGAAGAAGGAAGAGGTGGTTGCCATTGCACATGCCATGCGAGAAAAAAGCGGCCGTTTTCTCATCACAAAGGCCTCTGAAGACATACACAGCGCCCTGGAACTCTCCAAAGCCAGGTATTACCCGGCCTCACAGATAATAGCTTGCGGTAGCGCCCCACGGAAGAAGGGCTCTGTACTCATCGTTTCAGCGGGGACATCGGACATTCCGGTTGCCGAGGAGGCCGAAATCACCGCATCCTTCCTGGGCAGCAGGACCGACCGGCTCTACGATGTGGGTATTGCCGGCATTCACCGCCTCTTCAGCAAAAAAGAGGCTTTGGACAAAGCGAAAGTCATCATCGTCGTCGCGGGTATGGAGGGCGCCCTGCCCTCGGTGGTGGGAGGAATCACGGACAGGCCGGTGGTTGCGGTGCCAACGTCAGTGGGTTACGGAACAAGCCTCGGGGGACTCACTGCGCTCTTTGCCATGCTGAATTCCTGTGTGCCCGGGCTCGCGGTGGTGAACATCGACAACGGTTTCGGCGCGGGATGCCTTGCGCACAAAATAAATATGATGGGTATAAAAAGTCGGAAGTAGCCCTGATACTGCCAAGCGACCGCTTAGCAGGCAGGACCTCAGCCGCCGCCGGGACTGTGAAAGCCTCCAGAGCCGCCGAAGGACGGCGCACTGCCGCCCCCTGATGAGCAGCAACTGAAGGACGACATCCTTTTTACCACATCGTTGGAACTGCATTTAGGACATGTCGTGTCCTTCGCAGTAGCGGTTATGCTCTGGAACACGGAAAAGATGTTATCACACTTCTCGCAGGCATATTCATAAATGGGCATAAACAAACCCTCCTTGACTCTATAATTCAACAGCACTCTTTAATTAATAATCACACACCATCTCATGTGTTGTCAAACGTATATGCCAATACATTTAATACGGCAGACCCGGCTGAAAAGCACTACCGGCCTGATGTTCACTAAAAACCCTTTTTGTCACATCACTATATTATTTCGGGTATACTATGTCCATATGAAAAGCGGTCCCCTGAGCGTACTCCGGGCGTTCAATCTCCCTTGTCCGCTAATTTTGCACACGAGGAGGTGTTGAGTATGAAGAGCAACAAAAAAAGCATGGGCCTCCGTGCTCTCCTTGCAGTCATCGCCATGCTCATTATTCCATCCCTTGTTTTCGCGGCACCGGCAAAGAGAGGCTGGAAGCGCCATTACCGTATGAAGAACGGGAGCGCCCAGGAACTGCTCATAGCATGCGGCTACGGAAATATAAAGGCCTGCTATACATACCACAGGAAGTATATTCTGACAGAGACCGGCAAGCCTGCTGATAATTAGCAGAAGACAAAAGAAGCTGTCAGCGCCAACAAGAGAAGGTAAAGACTCCGCTATAAAATCGATCGTAAAAGAATAAAACATAACCTTAAATGGAGGGACCATGATCAGGGAATGTATCACTTTTGCCTTGGCGGCTCTTCTCTTCACAGCCGGAAGCGCGCTCGCTGAGAACACCATCATCTGTGCATCCACCACAAGCACCGAGAACTCTGGCCTCTTCAGCCATATTCTCCCGCTCTTTGAAAAGAAAACGGGCATTAAGGTCAAAGTGGTTGCGCGCGGCACAGGGGCGGCCATCGAGATGGGCAAGCGCGGCGACGCTGATGTCGCTTTCGTTCATGCAAAAGAGCAGGAAATGGCTGCAGTAAAGGAAGGATATTTTGTGGAGCGTCACGATGTGATGTACAATGACTTCGTGATCATCGCCCCCCCGGACGACCCCGCTAAAATAAAGGGAACAAAGTCCGCTGCCGACGCATTCAGAAAGATTGCCGGATCATCCTCGTTCGTTTCCAGGGGAGACAATTCAGGTACGAACACCAAGGAGTTGTCCCTCTGGAAGAAGCTGGGCATGGAGCCGAAGGGCCAGAAGTGGCATATCGAAGTGGGACAGGGCATGGAGAAGACCCAGCGCATCGCCAATGAAAAGCGGGCCTACACGCTCTCTGATAGGGGCACCTGGCTCGCAACGAAGGACAAGGACAAACTCGAAATGGTTGTCGTCCTTGAAGGAGACCCCGCTTTGTTCAACCAGTACGGAGTAATGGCGGTGAACCCCAAGAAGCACAAACATGTGAAGTACAAAGAGGCTATGGAGTTCGTGGGCTGGGTCATCTCAAAAGAAGGACAGGAGGCCATTGCATCGTTCAAGGACAAAAACGGTAACGCCCTTTTTATACCTAATGCTAAATAACAATTGATAGGGCACTCTTTGTGCTTGAGGCAGATGAATTGTATAACACCCTGCGCCTTTGCGCAGGGTGTTTGTTTTTATAAACGTGACGATTAATATTAAGTTGTTGTAATATAAAACCATTATGCCGCGCATTTTCGACAACATAGGGGAAGAACTTCTTCCCGCCTAAACCGGATTTATCCTACGAAATCAAGTACCGCATAGAGCGGGATAGCAGGAGGAGAAAACATGACATTTGAAATCTCCAGACATGCACGGGAGGAAATGGAACGCAGGGCAATTCCTCTGAATATCGTTGAATCTGTCCTGCAAAACCCACAGCAGATTGTAGATGAATATGGAAACAAGAAGGCGTTTCAGTCCATAATGGATATAGGAACAGGAAAGGATTATCTTGTAAGGGTCATCGTAAACGATACTCTTGATCCGGCAAAGGTAGTCACCGTTTATAAAACAAGCAAAATCATGAAATATTGGAGGCAGCCATGAAAATTACCTATGACCCTGAAGTAGATGTTATGCGCATAGTTTTCAGCAGCGCGCCTATTGAGGAAAGCGACGAGGAAAAGCCAGGAGTAATTCTTGACTTCGATAAGAATGGGAACGTTGTTGGAATGGAAATACTGGACGCCTCAACGCGGATGGAAAATCCGAGAACAGTCGAATACGCAGTGGCAAACTGATTGCCGCACTGTTACAGACATAAGGGCATGACACTTGGATACGGGCTGAAGTTCCGGCCGGAAGAGTTTCAGAAACTCAAATCGGCAAACCCGCATATTTCAATATTTACCGACGAGGGCCTTTAGGGCGGGTTTTAGTTTCTTATGCACTATCTTATAGACGCTTTCCATAAAGCCTTCTCGCTCATCATCCATCTCAACGTCGGGTTGCTGGAGATTATCCTGCTCTCGCTGAGGGTTTCCGGCACTGCGCTTGCTCTTGCAGCCGCCGCAGGCCTGCCGTTGGCCGTCGTACTGGGAATGAGAAAGTTCATGGGCAGGGACACCCTTATCAGCCTCCTCAATACCTTCATGGGCCTGCCCCCAGTAGTGGTTGGGCTGTTCGTTTATCTCCTCCTTTCGCGGAGCGGTCCCCTCGGATTCATGGGCTTGCTCTATACGCCCTCAGCCATGATAGCGGCCCAGACTCTCCTGGCGTTCCCGATTGTTGTTTCCCTCTGCCATTCCGCCATTGTAAGTGTAGACCCCGTCATACGGCAAGCTGCGATAACTCTGGGCGCAACACCGGCGCAGGTTGCGGTAACGGTGATGAACGAGGCCCGGTATGGTATCCTCTCCGGCATCATCGCGGCCTTCGGAAGGGTAATGGCGGAGGTGGGCGCCATCCTCATTGTAGGAGGCAACATTGCCGGCTACACGCGGGTGATGACTACCACCATCGCCCTGGAAACCGACAAAGGCAATTTCGAACTGGCCCTGGCCCTTGGCATCCTGCTCCTCGTGATCTCCCTTGGTATTAATTTTATTCTCCACGCTGTCCAGAAAAAAGGCATGGCGCGCTGATGGGCCTTCATCTAAGAGCACTCCACATCAAAAAAAGCTACAACAGCGAGCCGGTGCTGATAGAATGCTCCTTCACCTTCGACAGGAGCGGCATCTTCGTACTGACCGGTCCAAACGGCAGCGGCAAGTCCACCTTTCTGAGGATATGCGCCCTGCTTGAAGAGCCTGACAGCGGGGAGATCGTCTATCTTTCCGGGGATGAGGCGACAGAAAAAGACCTGGAACTCCGGCGCAGGACTACCCTCGTCTTGCCTAAGACGGGCATATTCAACACCTCGGTTTTCAACAATGCAGCTTACGGTTTGAAAATACGGGGCATGGAAAAATCCGAAAGGGAAGTAAAGACAGCCGCTGCCCTAAAAGCCGCGGGACTGCTGCACAAGGCACGGCAGAACGCGCTCACCCTCTCAAGCGGAGAGGCCCAGAGACTCGGCATTGCGCGGGCCATGGTGCTGGAGCCTGAAGTGTTTTTTCTTGACGAACCCACCGCATCGGTGGACAGGAAGAACACCTCGGTAATCGAGGAACTCATTGTGCGGTTTCAGGAGCAAAGCAGCGCCCTTGTGGTCATGTCCACCCATGACAGGGAGCAGGTCCGGCGGCTTGCAGGCAAGCGTCTTGCCATGGAAGACGGCGGGGTCATACCCGCATAGCTACATGCTGCCCCGGCTTTTTTTCGTTATGCGGTCGGCCCTCCGGGAGAGCCTCGCCCCTTCGGCAAACATTCCCTCCGAATTATAAACCGCCGCCAGCCTGTATAGGCTCCGCGCCAGCTCGGGATGGTCGCGGCCCAGGGTCTTTTCCTGTATCTCTATTACTCTCTTGCACAGTGGTTCCGCATCGCCGTATTTACCCGCACTGAAGTAGAGCTCCGCAAGATTGCTCAGTCCTGACAGTAGCTCAGGGCTCTCCTTGCCCCATGCCTTTTCCCGTATCTTGACAGCTCTCAGGAGGGCCTCTTCAGCCTCCTCATACCTGCCGGAAGCAGCATACAGGGCCGCAATGTTGTTAAGGCTCTGCGCCACATCAGGATGGTCTTTTCCAAGCACCTTCTCACGTATGTCCAGCGACTTCCGGTACAGTTCCTCCGCCTTTGCATGATTGCCGGCACTGAAGTACAGGGCGGCGAGATTATTCATGGTAAGGGCCGTGTCGGGATGTCCGCTGCCGGAGAACTTCTCACGTATCTCAAGCGATTTCAGATAATAGCGCTCGGCGAGGGACTTCTTGCCGGCCGTATCATAGAGTACCGCCAGATTATTGAGACTCCTGGCAACCTCTCCCTTCTCCTTGCCGAAAGCCTTTTCCCGTATAGTAAGGCTCCGCTTGTAGAAGAGTTCCGCTTCGTCATATTTTGCAGCGTAATAATAGACCTCGGCGAGGTTGTCGCAGGTGGCGGCCACCTCACGACTCTCCTGTCCCGAGATTTTCTCCTGCAGCTTCAGCGCCCTCTTGTAATACTGCTCTGCTTCCGCATAGCGCTTCATTGCCTTGCAGACACCCGCAAGATTGGAAAGCGCTACAGCGGTGTCCGGCGCTCCCATACTGAGCACTTTAATGTCCACTACCCGCTTGTACAGAAGTTCCGCTTCGGCATACCTGCCCATTGTTTTATAGACAACCGCAAGACGGTTAAGGATATCTACAACCGCCGGATTCTCCCTGCCCAAGCTGCTTTCACGGAGCGCAAGAACACGTTTATAGAAGGCTTCCGCTTCAGCATATTTCCCCGAAGTCTCGCAGAGCCGCGCAAGAATGATCAGGGTATCGGCCACTCCGGGATGCCCCCCGCCCAGGAGCTTTTCCTTTACACCCAGCAGCTTCTTCGCCTGAATAATGGCTTCCTTGTATTTCCCCTCACTGCTCAGGTCCGCCACACGTTCGCTCAAATAATCCGCGGTTTCGCCGGCTTTAGCCTGATCGGCAATTTCTTCGGTTTTCACCTGCCCGGCACTACCTCCGGCCCCTTCCGAAAAAGCTCGCGTCGCCAAACCGGCAAGGACCAGAAACGCCGCGGCAAGCACCTGCATTACCACTACTATCCTTACTCTCTTCATTATTATCTCCTTCTGCCAAAACACTAAAGGGTCTTGCCACCGGCGGAGAGTTCTTCCAGTGCCTGCCTGTCGCTCAGATACAGGAGATAGGCCGCAAGCCTTCCCGGGACCTCTTTAATCGATCACCTCATCACGCTGTTCCTTCGGGAGACCGTGAAAAAGGGGGATCGCCGCAATCAGTTCAGGAAGACCCATAAAATAGTCCGACTCCTCATACTTTTGTTCAGGATTGGCCTCAGAAACCAGCGCCATGACCCTAATTGTACCAGTATTGCTGAAGAACGGGCAAATAGGAAGCCGGAAAATAACTTTTTTTGATATAAGTCAAAGACCTCCTGTGCAGTAATCCGATAAACTACATTAATGAAAACAAACGGTAAAGATAAATACCGTATATAATTAAACCATCAAATAGGAGGAAGTACCATGAAAGCCACAAGGAAAATTGTAGAAATCAATGAAGAACTCTGTAACGGCTGCGGACAATGTATAATCAACTGCGCCGAGGGCGCGCTCCGTATTATTGACGGCAAGGCCCGTCTGGTGTCCGAAATCTATTGCGACGGGCTCGGCGCCTGCCTCGGCAACTGTCCTGTGGACGCCATCCGCGTCATAGAGCGCGAGGCCGAGGAGTTCGATGAAGTGGCCACCGAACATTATCTGAAGGAAAAGGCCGCGGCCGAAAAAAAGGAGGCTGCCCATGCCCATCACGGGGGAGGTTGCCCTTCGGGCCGCCTCCAGGTATTCGGGAAATCTCCCTGCGACATGGCCAACAAGCCGGTTGCGCATACGGACAACGTTTCGGCCCTCACCCACTGGCCGGTGCAAATCCGCCTGGTTCCTCCGACGGCTCCTTTTCTCAAGGGCGCAGACCTTCTCGTTGCCGCAGACTGCGTACCGGTGGCATACCCGGACTTTCATGCGGAATTCCTGAAGGACAAGGCGGTGATGATAGGGTGCCCCAAGTTCGACGATGCCGAAGCGTATATCGCCAAATTCGCGGACATCTTCAGCACTGCCGATATAAAGAGCGTAACCGTGGTGATCATGGAAGTGCCCTGCTGCTCGAAGCTGCCGGTGATCGTGGAAAGAGGCCTCGCCGCATCAGGCAGGAAAATCCCCTTTGAGGTGGTGGTGGTCGGCACCAGGGGGAATATCATCAGTCGCCGGAAAATGGAGGAACAAATCCATAATGACAAGCGCTGAAGACAGGCAACACCGTGGCATCCTGATTAAAATCGCCCGCAGGGTCATGCTTGAGAAAGGGTTGCTCCCGGATTTTTCATCAGAGGCGCTCGCAGAACTGGACAGGCTTCAGTCGCCTGCCGTTGCGTTCAGCATGCAGGTCCGTGACCTGAGAAACCTGCTCTGGGCCTCCATCGACAACGATGATTCGCGTGACCTGGACCAGTTGACTGTTGCAGAGGCGCTGCCGGGGGGCATAGTGAAGGTTTTTGTAGCGGTGGCGGACGTTGATGCGGTTGTCGGAAGCGGCTCCGCAATAGACGGTCATGCGAGACATAATACAACGTCCATTTATACAGCCGCGATGATATTCCCGATGCTGCCGGAAAAGCTTTCGACGGATATCACCTCGCTCAATTACAATGAAGACCGTTTGGCCGTTGTCATTGAAATGAGCATTGATCAGGACGGGGTCCTGCAGAGTTCCGATGTATACAGGGCGCTTGTCCGCAATCATTCAAAGCTCGCCTACAACGCTGTTGCAGCCTGGCTTGAAGGCAGCGGTCCCCTGCCTGAAGGAATTGCCGGGGTCGGCAAACTTGAGGAGAACCTACGCTTGCAGGACAGCGTGGCGCAGAAAATGAAGACCTTCCGGCATGCACACGGCGCCCTGAGCCTTGAGACCATTGAGACGAAACCGGTTTTTCATGAGGACGAACTCAGGGAGCTTGAAGTGGAAAGAAAAAACCGTGCCAAGGATATTATCGAAGACTTCATGGTCGCGGCAAACGGTGTGACTGCCCGGCGCCTGTCGGCAACGAAATTTCCTTCCCTGCGCCGTGTGGTCCGCATACCGAAGCGATGGGAGAGGATTGTTGAGATCGCCCGGGAACACGGGACCTCGCTTCCTGCGCTGCCTGATCCAAAAGCACTCGAACAATTCCTTATCAGGGCCAAAGAGGCTGATCCGGTCCGCTTCCCTGACCTCTCACTCTGCATTATCAAGCTGCTGGGAGCGGGAGAATATGTTGTCGAATTCCCCGGAGAGACCGCGCCTGGCCACTTTGGCCTTGCTGTCAAAGATTATACCCATTCCACAGCCCCCAATCGCCGTTATCCTGATCTTGTCACCCAGAGGCTGCTCAAGGCTTCATTGGCAGAGGGGCCTGTGCCGTACAGCAACGACGAACTGGTCGAACTCGCCGGGCATTGCACCTATCAAGAGGATGTCGTCAACAAGGTGGAACGCCAGATAAGGAAATCAGCTGAGGCGCTGCTTCTTCAATCGAGAGTAGGGGAACGGTTTGACGCCATTGTTACCGGCGCCCTTCCCAAAGGCACATGGGTCCGTCTTTTGCATCCTCCTGTTGAAGGCAAACTGGTCCATGGGTTCGAAGGCGTTGATGTCGGCCACAGGATACGGGTACAACTTATGCATACTGATATTGATCGGGGATTTATTGACTTCAAGCGGATTGGACATTAGCCCCGCAGCCACGAGGATAACCTGCCTCGAGGTCGGCTATTTCCTTGCATACCAGTCGCCGAACTTAAGCATGGTGTATGCATCCTGCAATTTGGCATACTCGGCCTTTGATCGTTCGTGTTCAACTTTGAGAATCTCATGGTCAACCATAAGAGCATCATAGGTAATCTGTAACTTGTTATGATCATCGGTATTATGTGCCGGGCTGCTGTTTTCCTCAAGCTCACGGAGCTTATCCGACAACGTACTGATTTTACCCTGCATTTGCTCATATGTCGTATAGGTTTCCAGGAGTTTGACCGGTTTGCCGTCTATCCCGGCATAGATATGGTCCGGCACCATTAAAGTTACGGTCTTGAAACCATCAAGCTTCTTTCGTTCACGGTAGGCCTGCTGCCTCTCAGCGTCATTCAGATATATTTTCTTCATAAGGCCACTATAACATGCAACCAATTCTTGATAGATGAGCCCTTGAAATAATTATACATTTTCACCTCAATATGTAACTGGTTACGAGCCTGCTATTCATAGGTTACCTGATGCCAACACGCTGTATCAAGGTAATATTCACGTCGTGGAACTTTGCCGGGATTGCACTAATGTGGGATTAACTTGCAAGCGTTTTTTTTCAGACCAGGTCCGCCTTTAAGCTCTTCCTGCGCTGCATGAAGAACCTCTTGAGCAATAACGCACACTCCTCTTCCATCACCCCTGGGACCACCTCCACCCGGTGGTTCAGCCGCGCATCTGAAAGCGTCTGGTAAAGGCTCTTCACCGCGCCGCCCTTTATATCACGGCATCCGTAAACGAGTCTGCCCAGGCGGGCGTTGATCATGGCGCCGGCGCACATGAGACAGGGCTCCTTCGTCACATAGAGTGTCGCGCCGGTGAGCCGCCAGCCGGCTATCTTCCGGCACGCTTCGCGCATAACGAGAACTTCGGCATGGGCGGTGGGGTCGAGGGTGGTTTCCCGCGTATTGTGGGCAGCGGACACTATTTCGCCGTTTATAACGAGCACCGCTCCCACCGGCACTTCTCCTTCGGCAAAGGCGGCTTCTGCCTCCGCGAGGGCGCGCCTTATGAAATCAGGGTCCTGAGCCAGCTCGTCCATTTATCGATACCTTCGCCCGTCCTGCAGGACACATCGAATATCTTCATGGAAGGATTGAGGGAGAGTGCGTCGCGCCGGATCTTCGCCGGATCGGCGTCGATATACGGGGCCAGGTCCATTTTATTGATGATCAGGGCGGAGGACTCCTGGAACATCAGGGGATACTTGAGCGGCTTGTCGTGTCCTTCGGCAAGGCTCAGGATCATCACCTTTATATGCTCGCCCACTTTGAACTCAGCGGGACAGACGAGGTTGCCCACGTTCTCGATGAACAGCATGTCGAGGTCCCTGAGGGGAAACTCTTGCAGCACCTCGTTTATCATATTGGCGTCGAGGTGGCACGCCCCGCCGGTATTTATCTGTACAACCGGAACATCCAGCGCCCCGATCCTTTCGGCATCATCGGTGCCCGCTATATCGCCTTCGATGACCCCTATCTTCAGCGAACCTGAAAGCGCCCTGATGGTCTTTTCTAAAAGAGAGGTCTTGCCCGCGCCGGGAGAACTCATGAGATTGATGGCGAAAACCCCGGCGTCCTGAAGAAGTTTTTCGTTCTCCCTGGCAATTCTCTCGTTGGCATCAAGAATTTTGGAAACGACTTTGAGCTTCATCTACTCGACCTCCAGTTCCGTTATGTGCAATTCCCGGCCCGAACACAGGGTGAAGGCCTGCCCGCCGCACAATGGACAACAGAGGACATACGCCTCCTCCACGGAAAAATCGGCGGCACAGTCGCTGCAGTGCCCTGATACCGGGACTTCCTCTATGACAAGCGACGCTCCCCCGGCAATGGTCCCGGCCTTCATCGCGTCGAAGGCAAAAAGCAGGGCCTCCGGCATAACGCCGGAGGCCCTGCCTATGCTTACCTTTATGCTTTCTATCGTACTGAAACCGCCCTTCCCGCACTCCTGCCCGGCAATGCGAAGGAGGCTGTCAGCGATAGAAACCTCATGCATCGTTTATTTGTGGACTTCTCTGTCGTACGCCTCTTTACCCGCTTCAATGGCCGCCGTAAGGACGGACTTCTTCTCTTCGATATAGCCCTTGCCCTTTTCCACGGTTGAAGAGACACTGTCCTTCGCCTGCGAGACATAGTCCGATGTCTTTTCCTTTACATCATCGGCCAGTTCCCTTATCCTGCGTCTCGTTTCCGGCCCCGACTGGGGAGCGAGGAGCAAAGCAAGCCCCGCGCCTACCATGCCGCCCAGAAGGAAGGATAACAATACTGACCCCGAACTGAAACCACTATCCTCATTTCTCATGATGTGTCCTCCTTTCTTTTATCTCTTTTATCATGGTAAAAAACGCAGCAGTTATACCAGCTTTCACTCCTGAAACCATCGTCGTTACACCCGACCCTGCGGCATTTGCGAGGAAGCCGAGCGCCCTGAGATTCACCGCCAGTTCCCGGGCGGCATCGGAAATGTCCTTCACATTGTCCGTTACGCTCCCGACATCGTCGCTGATCTTGCGGATGCTCCTCATTGTCTGCTCGGTTTCAGCAAGGACCGGGGAAGTGTTCGCCTCCGTCCTCTTCAGAAACTCCTCGAGTACAACGGCAACCCGCCGTATCTCCATGATAGCGTATACAAGGAACCCGACCGCAGCCAGGATGCCGAGCACCATGATGAAAAAGCCGAAACTCAGGAAAATAAGCAGGGTATCGTTCATTGTTAGCCTCCTTAACAGTATATCATATACGGTGCATACGGCTTCACGCCGTTAGAGTGCTTTCTATTCATAATCGCTTCAGCCATTATTTTTCAAGCCCTTAACCCCTTGAATTCCTTATTATACTATTATTTATTAAAATATTTTTCTTTTTCAATTCTATCATTCTTGCTGTTGTTCCTACTTACTTATGACAGGCTATTGCAGGCTATTTTTAGCCTACAACATGTTTATTGGATATTCTGACGAATCCTGCCACCTATTCCTACGGAAAATTCTACTTCCTGAAAGCCGCAAATTATTAAAGGTCAATTTTTTGAGGAGTACAACTGGTAATCCTCGGAGCCAAGAATGCAAAAATACTATGCCCCTGCTGTTCGTTACAAGCAGGTCTTATTTTGTCGGACGCTCCGATTGTCTTACGAATATTTCATGAGCCATGTCCGCATCAATTGCAAACTCAGAGTATCCGATGCGAAATATATAGGAAGGGAAATTCTGTAAAAGAAGAATGCGATTCCCCGGCAAAACCCCCATTGCCATAAGTTTATGCATTTTTTTTGAGTCTTTAGTTTGAATAAAGGCTATTTCACCTTCCTCATTTGGTTTCAGTTCAGTCAACGGTAACACTCCCAGGTTTCCGCTTTTCCTGGCCTCACTACAGCAATCCCCTTGCGGTATCGGCTTGCCGTGGGGACAAGTAGAAGGATGGTTCAGCATTATACATATCTTTGTATCGACCCCTTCTTTCAGCAGATGCTCAAACTGGCACGCTCTTTGGTCTCCCTCTTCACCCCGTATATCTAATATATCCATTATGAGACGCTCTGCCAAGCGGTGACGGCGAATAGTCTGGCGGCCTTCTTCTTTACCTTCTTTGATGAAATAAGCACGTCCTTCCTTTAACTCAATAAGTGCAAAATCCGTAAGTTCGGCATATGACTGGTCTTCCGGATCTATTCCAATCTTTTCTATTTCAGCAAATCCTTCCCCATTTTCCTCAATAGCAATCCACATTGCTTCCAATATCTCTTCAGCCTTTTCCGAGAGTTTCATGTGATCATCTCCTTTTCGTTTATTGGTCCGTTAAAGTGTTTGCACTCTTTTGTTCAGGATTTTTTTAATCTTCTTCACCCAAAAGGGCTCAGGAGGGTTTTCATAGTTACATTTAGGGCATTTTATCATCTTGCAGCCCGCGGTCATCGGACAGTTTTTACAACCTTTAATCCCTTCCTTTTCTTCAAAGTCATAGCCGCAAAAACCGCAGTGCATTACAATATCTCTGTTATAATAAGCATTTTATTAAGAAGATAACCGCTCCCGAATGCTATAAAGCTTACAATAATACCAATCAGTAATGCAGTTGTTAACCCTCGTTCCTTTTTCATTATAAGAAATTGGGCCACGCACGGAATAAAAAGTGTCAAGGTCACTGCTGCAACAGTTAGTTGCCGGGCATCTAGCAACCCTTTTGTCTGAAGATCGAAAAGCCCTGCAGCTCCGTAATCCCGCCTGAAAAAACCGAAAATAAAGGCCACGGCTGTTTCTTTCGGAAGACCTAGTGATGCCATTACCGGGCTGAACCATTTCACCATCTTCTCTAATAAATGTGTGATCTTTCCAAACCATAAAAATATCGAGATCAGAATAAATAGTGGAAGTATCTCAAAGAAATACCACTGCATCCTTGTATACGTCTTTGTCAGAATGTTGGACAATTGTGGCAATCTCATAGGAGGCAACTCCATATAGAACATTGGCTTGTCTCCCGGCATTACTTTAGATGCAAGGAATCCAACTGCCCAAAAAACCATAAGCATGAATCCGCCCCAGATGAGTGTAGCCCCTTTCGCCTTTGATAAAAGGGCCAGAATTACTCCCAGTTGTGCGGAACAAGGAATTGCAAGGGCAAGGAGAAGTGTTGCAATAATCCTTTCCCTTACGGACTCAAGTGTCCTTGTAACCATGGTAGCCATCGTATCACACCCAAATCCAAGCACCATGGGGATTACAGCGCGCCCTGAAAGACCTATTAGTTTGAACACGCGATCCACAAGTAGTGCCAATCTGGGGAAATAGCCGCTGTCCTCAAGTATGGAGAAAAAGAGGAAGAAAGTAGCCACAATCGGAAGTATAATAGCGACTGCATAGCGGATTCCCAAAGTGATTATACCGTATTCACCGACAAAGAGTTCCTGAATAATTTCCCAAGGGATAAGGTTCTTAATCACCCCAGTAATCCAGGGGTTGAATATCCCTTCGAATACCTTTTTTTCCAGTATATCCACGACTGTCCCGGCGCCGAAAACCCCAACAAACTGATAGAGCCCGAAATAGAGGACAACTAATAGAAGTGGTATCCCCGTGAGCGGCCTGACAGTCCACCGGGACAGCTTTTCGCTGAATGTAACTTCTCTCTTAGCTGGAGTTCCAATGACATCTTTTATCAGATCTGTTACAACCTTTCGTCTCTCCATGGAGAGGTCAAGGTGAAATGACTCCCTTTGTTCGAAAATCTTTTCCTTGACCTTCTCAGACAGCCCTTGATAGCCCGATCCTTCGACACGCTTAACCAGTTCCGTCACTTCATTGTCCCTTTGCAGTAGCAGAAGGGCAATAGATTTACGTGAAAGCCTGTAATCACTTTTAAGCAATACGGCAATCTCCGAAATGATATTTTCAAGTCTGCTACTGTAATTGAGGCTAACATCTTGTTTCGGATCGAAATCAACGATGCTTTTTCTTATTTCCTGGACACCTCTTTTTTTAGCTGTTGCCGCACCTATTACCGGGATACCGAGTCTTTCACTAAGGCGCGGAATGTCGATAATAAGTCCAATTCTATCCGCCTCGTCAATAATGTTGACTACCAGTATGGTCGGCAGTCCGGCCTCTATCAGTTGAAGTGTCATTGGTAACATACGCTCTAGATTCCGCGCATCGAGTACATGAATAACGACCTCGGGTGATTCCTTTAAAAGTATCTCCCTGGCCACACGTTCTTCCTCTGTTATGGGAAGGAGAGAATACATACCCGGTGTATCAATAATTTCAAACTGTTGCCCTTTAATTGCTGACACCCCGCGTGTAACTTCTACCGAGGTTCCGGGATAGTTTGATACTGTTACGTATGAACCTGTTAATACGTTGAAGAGAACACTCTTACCGACATTCGGATTTCCTACCAATACAACCTTCCTTTTATTTGATTCCGACCCGGATTGCATGGCATGGCACGATTTATTTTTACTAAACAGACTCATTATTGCTAGCCTCCTAAATTGCTATTGCAAGTGATTATTATTATCAACAATAATACAAAAAAAACTATTTACACTCTTTGCAGATTCCGAATATTTCCAACTTATGTTTAATTGGAGTGAAATCGTTCGCTTCTGCAAGTTTGTCTTGTAGTTTCTCTATCTTTCTGTCGCTGACCTCTATGAACTTCCCGCATCTCAAGCAAATAAGATGGTCATGATGCTCCTGTCCAAATTTAGGTTCATATCTGGCCTTTTGCCTTCCGATCTTTATTTCATCAGCCAAGCCGCATTCACATAGCAGATTCAAATTTCTGTGGACAGTTGCATAGCCTATTGCAGGGTTTTTTATTTTGATTTGGCTAAAAAGTTCATCGACAGTAATATGCTTGCCCGCGGAAAAAAATGCAGCCAGTATGTCTTCTCTTTGACTGGTATTGCGCAGACCTTTTTTAATCAGATAGTTTGCAAATATCTCTCTAGGTGTTTCTATGGTCATACCATTCCTTATCGATAATGATAACTGGTATCAGTAAAGCATGGTAAATTGACTATTGTCAAGCTATTATTATTCGTACAAATAATATTACGCCATTTTTCAGCAGTAAAATACGACATTGTCAATTGCTTGATGTATTTTGTATGTTCAGTAGGAGAACGGCTATCCGGATAAGCTTGCTGATTTTGGCGGGAGCTGGCGTTTTATAAGTATCTTTGCCACAATCTTATTTCTATGGATAGCCCTCAACTCTATCGTATTATTATTGAAACCTTTTGATCCATACCCTTTCATTTTTCTCAACCTGATACTTTCCTGCCTTGCCGCTATTCAAGCACCAATCATCATGATGAGTCAGAACAGACAGGAGGAGAGGGATCGCTTGCATGCAGAACACGATTACCGCATTAACCTGAAAGCAGAGTTGGAGATTCGTCATTTGCATGACA
>Ga0315281_10003008_pt1 | contig 24826 bp, 22 predicted proteins | sample YL17G07_0_MG_FD_204540 | JGI IMG/M metagenome (GOLD analysis project Ga0315281, IMG submission 204540) | Sediment microbial communities from Yellowstone Lake, YNP, Wyoming, USA - YL17G07_0 | ecosystem: Environmental > Aquatic > Freshwater > Lake > Sediment | place: USA: Wyoming | collected... | reverse complement strand
CCGCATATTCGTTAAGGACGGTAACATGGTAAAACTCTTCCACCTTATCAGAATTTGCCTCATCGCAGCCAGTCTCTTCAGTGCGTTCTTTTCCCTTGCCTCTGCACAGCCGGATGAAGACAGAAAATTTCTCTTAATGTATTTTAAGGAGGAAGAGCTTGTCGTGGAGTCGGCAACGCGGGGCCAGAAACCCATAACCCAGGTCGCGGAAAACGTCACGGTCGTCACCGCGGAAGATATCAAACTCATGAACGCACATACGGTGGCGGGCGTGTTGAATTCTATCACCGGCGTACAGGTGTTCATGACCGGCGGGCCGGGCAGTATTGCGCTGGCATCCATCCAGGGATCGGATAACAGGCACGTTGCGGTATTCATGGATGGCATCCCCCTGAATAGCTTGAGTGATAATGTTGCGGACCTCGGCGCGCTTTCAGTCCAGAACATCGAGAAGATAGAGATCATCAAAGGTCCTGCTTCCTCTGCCTGGGGTTCCGCACTCGGCGGGGTGGTCAATATCATAACCAAGTCCGGGAATGCTAACGGAACGCGCGGCATGGTTTCCGCTTCCTATGGTGAGAAAAATACCGGAGATTTCAGACTCGAAACCTCGGGCAAGCAAGATCGGCTTGGATACTACATCGCTGCCGGGAGGCTCCAGGCAGAAGGGTTCAGGCCGCATAATGAATTCTCTGGTAATAATGCATACACAAAGCTGAGCTATGATCTCACGAAAGACACCAGCGTGCTTTTCAGCCTCGGATATGACAAACTTAAAAGAGGTACGGTCGATCTCCCGGCTTACGATCGTTTTATCAACAATACCGTGGAGGCGGTTAAGTCAACTGTGGCCGTGAGATCAACGCTCACCCAGGAGATCGAAGTCAGCCTGTCTCTTTGGCAATTGCAACAAAATTACGCTTATGACAACCTCCAGTTAAGCACCGGCCAGGAACTTTCAAAAGACATATACAAAGATAAAGGATACGGTGCGAGCGCAAACCTCTTATGGAAGCATCAACAGCATAATATCGTACTTGGCGCTGACTTCGATTCCAAGAAGTTGGAGTCGGGTACGATAGCAGGCGGAGAACAGGGACAGACAAAATCGGCCCTTTATGCCAATGACACCCTGTCCATCGAACAATTGTCCATAACCCCGGGGATCCGGTATGACACGACTAATACGAACGGAAATTATACCAGCCCGAGCCTGGGTGCGACATATAAATTAACGGATACCACGCTGCTCAGGGCCTATTCCTCGCGCGGGTTCAGTATTCCGCCACTTGCCTTCACCTATGGCGACACTTTTTTCAATATCGCCAATCCTGACTTAAATATGGAACGGGTGTGGTCCTATCAGGCGGGGATAGAGACGACCGCTCTAAAGTATCTTTGGTTGAAACTATCCCTGTTCAGGAATGATATAAAAGATGTTATTGTGAATGAACAGGTGTCAGCGACTGCATTTATGGCGAAGAATAGGGGAAGAGAAAGACGGCAGGGAATGGATGTTGAGATGAAGACCGAACCTGTCTATCATGTATCACTTTCCGCAGGAGCGGCGTTTATGAATGCTAAAGACCGGGATACCAACGAGACGATACCGAATGCGCCCCAGCGGACCTATGATGTCGGTCTTCAGTATGATGACAATTCTTTAAAAGCACTGCTTAAAGCGCATTATATTTATTGGAATTCCGACCCTTCAGTTGAAGGGAAATATGATGCATTTATTTATGATCTGCATGTGATGGAAAAAATATATTCCCATGATGATCAGAGGCTCGATGCTTTTGTCGACGTTTATAATGTGTTTCATGGTGCTCAGTATCCTCTGGCCATATATAAAAATCCGGGACAATGCCTTGAAGCAGGAGTGCGCTATACATTCTAGGAGTAAACTATGTCAGAGGGCGAGCTTAACAAGAAAGGAGGGTAGAAATGAAAAAACGTATCGTGATCTTGAAAAAGGCTGTTGACAAAAAAGCAGTAGGTGAAGGTTTCTGTTGTCATGGGTCGATGATCCCGCTCAATATATAGAACTGACCTATCGGGAGGGAGATTTCATAGTTCTCCCTCCCAACTCTCTTTTATACGAAAGCGCTGCGACATAAAATAAAGTGATGATACATAGCCATGCACTTATCGAAATACTCCAAAATCTATCCCTCCATGGAAGACAACAATTCCGTGATTTTGTATTCCACGAAAAACGCCGCCGCTGTCCTCGTTCCTTCCAGCCTGATCCAGGACATTGAAAAAAACTGCCTGTCAGACGAAGAAGAACAATCATTAACAGACCTTGGATTTCTCGTACACAACCATGCGCAGGAAAAGCAGGACATGCTTGGCTTTATCCGGGACCTGAATTCCATGAATAGGTCGCTCAACTACGTCCTTGTTCTGAACCTGGACTGCAATCTTGCCTGTACCTACTGTTTCGAGGGCGGGCGAAAGGGCAAGTTCTATCTGTCCGATGAAACAGCCGATCAGTTCGTTGACTTCGTGAAACACAAGAGTATGGGGAAAAAAGAGCTCAAAATCACCTTTTACGGGGGCGAGCCGCTCTTAAGCATGGAGCGCATCGAGGGGATCTCGAAAAAACTTCTCCTGTTCGCGGAACAGCAGGGACTTGCCTACGGGTTCTCGCTCGTGACCAACGGCACCCTGCTTACACCCGGGAATGTAAAGCGCCTAACATACCTCGGCCTGAAAAGCGCCAAGGTCACTCTTGACGGACCTGGGCGTATCCATAATAGGTTCCGGCCTTTCAGATCCGGCACAGGGTCCTTTGACACGATCATGAAGAACATCAAGGACGTGTGCGGGATGATGCGTATACAGATCGGCGGTAATTACACAGAGGAGCATTATCGCGAGTTTCCCGAATTGCTCGATGAGCTTATTGCCAAAGGCCTCGGGCCTGGCACGATCCCTATGATTAAATTCGATCCAGTTGTGAACGAAAGCACTGAATTTGCACCAAGTGATTTCAATGATGGGTGCGCGTCGATCAACGAGCCATGGATAAGCGAAGCGAGTCTATATTTGCGGGAAGAGATATTGAAGCGGGGATACAGGACGCAGAAGATCATGCCGTCTCCCTGCGCCATAGAGCGGGAGACCAGTCTGGTCGTCAATTACGATGGAACGCTTTACAAGTGTCCGGGGCTGATCGGCAGGACGGGTTGCCGCGTCGGCGATCTCAAGAGCGGCTTGAACAACTACGGTAAATCGCATGACCTCGACGCCTGGAAAAACGAGGAATGCCTTGCATGCGAATATCTCCCGCTTTGTTTCGGCGGGTGCAAGTATATGAAGCTGATTCACGACGGTACCATGCACGGCATCAATTGTCAAAAAGAGTATTTCGACCGAAGCCTTGGCGAACTGGTCCGGCAGGATATCAGGTACGATCTCTAAAGCGGCTGCAACGGATATTCATGGTTACCTTTCCCCATACTTATCGATCAAATACAATGACCCTTCTCATCGTTGCAGCGGCGTGCATAGGGCTCTTTGTCGCCCGTCCCGGTTCAGCGGATGCGTGCGAGGTGCTTGTTGTCAAGAGCGTGGAACTGAAGCCCTATCAGGACGTGGTCCGGGGCCTTACGGACACCAGCACATGCGCAGTCCGGGAATTGAGACTGAGGGACAAAGAGGGCATTGAAAAAATCCTTCAGCGGCCGGCCGATGTTGTGGTCGCCCTAGGGACAACGGCATTCAGAAAAGTCAAGACGATCAAAAACTTCCCGGTGGTCTATGCGATGGTGATGCCCACGGAGACAGCCCTCTCCCTGCCTCCCAACATCTCGGGCGTGAGCATGACTGTCTCCCCGGAGGCCTCTCTCTCCGCCATCAGGGAGGTGTTTCCCCAGGCGAAACGGATCGGGCTTATCTACGACCCCAAGCACACTGCCGAGTTCGTGGAGGAGGCGGCGCGGGCCGCCCGGGCCGCGGGGTTCGAGCTTGTGGTGAGACAGGCGCACAATCCTTCAGAGGTCCCCGGCAGCGTGGATTCGTTACGCGACCGGATGGACGTTTTCTGGATGCTTCCCGACCCGACCGTGGTTACCGTTGAAACGATCGAATATCTGCTCCGTTTTTCTTTTCAGTACAATGTGCCGGTCTTTTCTTTTTCCAAAAAATACGTCGAAATGGGGGCCGTAGCCGCTTTGGATCTGGACCTTTACGGTATGGGTGTCCAGGCTGGAGAAATTGCTTCAGTGCTGGCCAAGGGAGGGACAGTACCCGTGCGGAGTTACGCGCGAAAAGCGCACTTCTTGATCAACGCGAAAGTGGCGGCGAAAATGGGTCTTGAGATCCAGGATGAGGTCATGAAGAAGGTGAAGAACCTTGAGTAAAAAATTCCGGTTCATCGTTAAGGACAGCTTCGGTTTCAAGATTGTGGCCGCGTTCATCATGGTCATCATTGTCGTGTTATCGGTGTACACGGTGTTTGCCGTTGTCAGTGAGATCAACAAGGCGAGAAAAAACCTGAGAGAACAGGGCACAATGCTGGCGGAGCTCCTTGCCTATAGCTCGTCTGTCGGCGCTTTTGCGGAAAACGAAAAATTGCTCGCCGATGCAGCACAGGGAATCATCGCCATGAAAGAGGTGCTCTTGGTATCGATTTATAACGTTGAGCTGAAAAAACTCTATTCCAAAGGCAGGATAGTGCCGGGGAACGATGCCATTTCGGTTCTGACTAAAAGAGCTCTTCCCGGGGATGACGCCCGGCCGGTGAATGTCGTGGAAACCGAAAACACCTTCGAATTTATCATGCCTATCGTGATCAAGCCGGTTTCGGACAACGATGAATTGCTGTATTTCGGACGAACGGCCGGGAACGGCACAACGAAGGTGATAGGATATGTTCGTGTGACGATGGGCAAAGACTCCTATTCAAAGGAGATCCTGTCCCTCGTGCTGAGAAACGCCGTTATTATGATTGTTTTCATCCTCTCCAGCATCGCCATCGTGTATGTTGCCGTAAAAAAAGTCACCCGTCCGCTTGAGCAGCTGACCGAGAAGGTGAAGGCCCTTGGAGGGGGGTTGCCCGTCGAGCAGGTCCCGATCGAAACCGGCGACGAGATCGGCAACCTTGCGTCGGCCTTCAATGTCATGGTCATCGCGCGCGGTCGGGCCGAGGAGTCACTTCGGAGGTCGGAGGAAAAGTACCGCTCGCTCGTTGAAAATATCGGAGATGTCCTGTATACTCTGGACACCTCAGGCCGCTTTACCTACATCAGCCCCGCTGTCGAGCGGATGTGCAAATACGCTGTCCGGGACTTTCCCGGAATAGCGTTTATTGATTTCGTGGAGCCCGCCGACAGAGCGGCGGTCCAGTCGTTTTTTCTGCAGGCGCTGAACGGTCATGCGGAACCCCACGAATTCAGGGCACGGGACAAAGACGGAAGGACCTTCTTTGTCCGCGCTTCCAGCCTTCCTCTCCGGGGAGACGACGGCGCTGTCATCGGGCTTTCCGGCGTGCTGGCGGACGTCAGCGAACGCAAACAGGCGGAGGAAAAACTCCGAATTTACCATGAGCGGGTGGCGGCACTGGCGGTGGAATTGTCCAGGACCGAAGAGCGGGAACGGCGGCGCATCGCGAACGATCTGCACGACCATATCGGCCAGATCCTGGCGCTGTCGAAGATCAAGCTGGGCTGTCTGAAGAAGGAAAGACCGGAGAGCGGCTTTCTCGGGAAGATTGACGAGATCCGGGACCTCATCGACCAGTCGATCCAGTATACCCGGACGCTTACGTTCGAACTCAGCCCTTCCATCCTCTATGAACTGGGACTCGGCGCGGCACTTGAGTGGCTCGCCGAAACGGTGAGCAAACAACACGGCCTCCCCGTGGCGGTCGAGGTCGAGGGAAGCCTGGACTCACTGGACGATGAAAAACGCATTCTTTTGTTCAAGGTCGTTCGAGAGTTGCTGCACAATGTGGTCAAGCACGCCCGGGCGCAGCAATCACGTGTGCGCTCCTGGACCGGTGACGGGCGGATATGGATCACGGTGGAGGACGACGGCATCGGATTCGACCAGTCGAAAACCGATTTTCTCTCAGCCAAGACCCGCGGTTTCGGCCTGTTCAGCATCCGCGAAAGCCTGAAACTCGGGGGCGGGAATTTGAACATTCTGTCAGAGCCCAACAGGGGAACGAAGGTGACCCTGTCAGTGCCTCTTACGAACTAAAAGCGATCGGAAATTTCAAGGGAGGATACCATGGGAACACGAGTCCTTTTGGCTGACGATCACAATATATTCCGGGAAGGCCTGCGGTCCCTGCTCGAGCGTCACGGCATGCAAGTCGTGGCAGAGGCGGAAGACGGACGGCGCGCACTCGCTCTCGTGATACAGCATGCCCCGGACGTGGTGATCATTGATATCGGCATGCCGGTCCTGAGCGGTATTGAAGCGACACGCCAGATATTGTCCGCATTGCCGACGGTCAGAGTAATTGCGTTGTCCATGCATGCAGACCGGCACTACGTGATGGGCATGCTGAAGGCCGGGTCATCGGGATATTTGCTCAAGGACTGCGTCTGCGAAGAACTGACGCATGCGATTCATGAAGTCCTTGAAGGCAGGATTTTTCTCAGTCCTCAGCTTTCCGACACCATATTGAAGGACTATATTAAAAATTCGCCGGATGAAAATAGTTCGGTTTTTTCACGCCTTACCCGGCGAGAACTCGAAGTGCTGCAGCTCTTCACCGAGGGAAGAACCACTGCACAGATTGCCTCACAGCTCTTCCTCAGCATTAAAACCGTCGAAACACACCGACAGAAGATAATGGAGAAAACGGATATGCACAGCATCGCTGAACTTACAAAATACGCCATCCGCGAAGGTCTGACCTCTCTTGAAGGCTGACAGATCCAGGTATTTCAAAAATATATGCAGAATTTTTGATAGGCATTATACGCCGAGAACACAGTGAGCAGCTTGCATTGCGGGAGTAAACGTCTCCTTCCCCTCTTTATGTCCTCACATACTTCTCCGGTTTTTATAAAACTATCGGCGATGTGATTTTTTCCACTACCCGTGATATTTCCTGATTTTGCTCATATTTCCGAACATTTTGACAGTCGTGACTTTTTGCCGTATAATGCCCACTAAGACAACTATTCGATAAGGAGAAATGATATGAAGCTGAAACCGTTGAATGACTGGGCTGTAATACGACCGACCGATGCGGCGGAGAAGACCGCGGGCGGGCTTTACATCCCCGATAGCGCGAAGGAAAAACCTAAGGAAGGTGTTGTTGAGGCGATTGGGCCCGGCGCGTATGAAGAGGAGAAATTCGACAAGAAGAAAAAAGACAAAAAAGACCGGCGGTTCATCCCGACAAGTGTGAAGCCGGGAGAGCTTGTGATTTATGAGCGATATGCGGGCCAGACATATTCCATCGGCGGTGAGGACCTGGTCCTGGTGCGTGAGCGGGACATCCTCGGCATTCTGTCGGGCACGGGACAGAAAAAACTGCAGATCCCTGATTCCACATCGCCCAAGGGAACAACAGCAATCGTAAAAAAGGGAACAACAGCGGTCGTAAAAGAAGAAAAAAAGGCGAAAAAATCTCCGGCCAAGAAATCCGGCGGCAAGAAATAGCGTAGAGAGACCGATATGGAAGATGAGATGGCAGCACGGGAGAAAAAGATCCTGTCCATCCTTGAGCAGGAGCTCGAGGTTGGAGAAGGTCTGGCCGCGGAGACCAGAAAGATGATATCCTTTCTTCTCGTGGAAAAAAAGGGATATCAGCCGGCGGATATTGAGAAGAAGGTGCTTTTCGAGGTCAAACTCGGCCAGGAAACCGTGTCTTCTTCCGTCGATTTCGTTGTTTCTGTCGCAGGGAAGAGATTGATGATCATCAAGTGCGCTTCAGGCTCACTTTCGTCCCGGGAACGCCAGGCAGTTGCCGCGGCCCGTCTGCTCGGCTCTTCACCCGTGCCGATAGCTGTGGTGGCGGACCCGGTGAACGCCGAGGTGCTGGATGTCGCGACGGGGAAGGTTATTGGAGAAGGATTCGGCGCTATCCCTGTCAAGGAACAGCTGGTCCGGATGGTTTCTGAACGCCCTCCCTTTCAGCTCTCCCTGGAACGGATAGAGAAAGAAAAGCGCATTTTGCTCGCCTTTGATGCCATACACTGCTGTGTGCCGCAGGGCGCGGATGGCGGCGTTTCACTCAAGGAACCGGGGCATTAGGAACAGGGGCAGATGAGCAGATTCGCAAGAGGGTTTATCCTTTTTATTTCCCAGGGGGCCTATGCCGGGAGATTTCCTGTTGCACCGGGCACCGCAGGCACGGTTGTCGGCCTGCTTCTCTTTCTGGTGATAAAGAGTCTTGCACCGGGGTGGTATCTTTCAATATGCGTTTTCCTGTTCCTTGTGGGGACGTGGGCCGCTGGCCGCGCCGAGAAAGTACTCGGCTGCACAGACTGTCCCTCGATCGTAATTGATGAAATAGCCGGGTATATCGTAGCCATGTTCATGGTGCCGACGTCCTGGGGTTTTATTATTGCCGGGTTTATTCTTTTCCGTGCATTCGATATCGTGAAACCCTGGCCGCTCAAGCGGTTGCAGGACCTTCATGGCGGTCCCGGCGTGATGCTCGATGACATCGGAGCGGGGATTTATACGAATATCGCACTGCAGACAGCGGCATTTTTTATCTCCCGATGAACCAGATAACCGAAGATACTTTCGAACAAACCCTCAAGTCCTTTATCCGATCGGAACAGATCGATCTCAGCAAGGTTTCCTTTATTGATCCCTACGGCATGCTGGCGCTCCTCGAAATCGGCGAGCTCTGTCTGCTTGAGGATGTGAAGAAAAACGTCATTCTTCCGCAATCTCCCGAAGTGTGCGCCTACCTCGACCGCATGGACTTCTTTCCGTTTGCGAAACGTTGCTTCTCCCTCGACTGCTCTCCTCCCGTTCCATCCGAAAAATATCACCGCAGTTCCGATTCAGACGTCCTTCTCGAAATAACCCCGATTGAGAAGTCCAATGACATCCACACCATCGTCGGAAAGGTGAGAGACCGGGCCCAGGCCATTCTCGCAACCCATCTTCATTACGACGAGCGGGCCATCAACGGTTTTATCGTGGCATTATCCGAGGTTTGTCAAAACATCATCGAGCACAGCGAGACCACGGGATATGTAGGGATACAGAAGTACCGGTTTCAGAGCATGAATAAGAATGTTGTGAAGATCGCGGTCATGGACGTGGGAATTGGATTCAGGAAATCTCTCTCCCAGCGGTTCAAGCTGAAGGGAGACCTTGACGCCATCGATCATGCGCTGTTGCACGGCGCATCGCGTTATGAAGACGAGGGCAGGGGCCATGGACTCGCCTCGGTCAGACGTTTTGTCGATCAATGGCAGGGCAAACTTTCCATCCGGTCAGGTACTGCCCGTCTCTCCATCATTCCGCAATGGGCCAGGGGCATGGAACAGGAACGAAATCTCATCGCTTTTCCAGGAAGCCAGATTAATATTATGCTGCCGGAAATGTAATTACTTTACTTTTCAATATCTTTTCACAAATTCCGCGAATGTGGAAGTCAGCCTCTTTTTTTTCTGAAATTTCAACTTGACAAATATCTTGAAATATGGTTCAATTGAATCAATTGAACGTTAAATCTGCTGGGGAGCGTGTCTTTTCCCCAGCTGACTTGACTGCAAATAAACAGAACAGGGTGCACTATGGATATCTTTGAAGCTATTTCCCGCCGCATGAGCGTACGCACCTATGAGCCCGGACCAGCCTCGATGGACGTACTCGAAGCGATACGGCTCGCGGGCGAAAGGGCCGAGGCCTTGACGCAGGTTGAGATGAAGTTCCTTCTCCGTTCTCATGAGCAGATGGGACAAGAGGTCAAAGGAATAATAGGCAACTACGGGAAGACCATCCGCGCGCCGCACTATATCGTCCTCGCGTCGAAAGAAGGAGAAGGCTATCTTACGGACGCGGGCTTTCGTTTCGAGCAGATGGTCCTCGAAGCCACCCGCAAGGGTCTTGGCACCTGTTGGGTCGGCCTGATGTTCAAGGAGGCATCGCTTCGTTCCTGCCTCGGACTCAATGAGTCATGGCGCGTGATGGTGCTGACGCCGATCGGTCGTGCTGGAGAGCAGAACATGGTGAGCCGCTCGCTTCGGGCCATGGCCGGATCATCAACGCGCAAGCCGCTGGAAGAGCTTTTTTTCTGGCAGCGCCATGGCACACCGGTGCCGGCGAATGTTCTTGCGGACGAACGGATGGCCCGCGTAATGGAGGCAGCACGCCGGGCGCCTTCCTGGATGAACAGGCAGCCATGGAGATTCATACTTACCGGCCAGGAGATTCTGGTTTACAAGATGAAACACCAGGAACGGGAGGGCAAGGACTACCATTTGCTTGACAGCGGCATCGCCATGGCTAATCTCTGCACCTTGCAGCGCGGGCCGTCGGCATGGATGGGCACTGGGAGCTCTCGAGGTTCGAAGTCCCCGGCCAAGCCGATGCAGAGCCTGTCGGAAGATATGTTCTGAAGGGTGCAAACGTCTTATGACTAAGTACGACCTCTCCAAATTACTGAAAGAAGTACTCGGCAACGGTTCAAAGGACCTCGTGACCCGGCCTTCGGGCCAGGCGATCCGGGAGCGGATTGAGCGGGACATCGAGAACGAGCCCGATGGCGAGGTCATTGGCCTCGATTTTTCGAAGATCGGCGTGATCGACTATTCCTGCGCCGACGAGATCGTGACAAAGCTCGTTTCCCGTCTGCTCTCAGGAGAGTACGGGGAAAAGTATCTGCTCCTGATCGGACTGAACGAAAACCAGAAGGAAAATATCGAGGTCGCCCTTGAACGCAAGGACCTGGCGATCATGGCGGAAATGCAGGACAAAAGCAGAGTCGTATTGGGAAATCTCAACAATTATCTCAAGGACACTTTCGACTTTATCGTGAAAAAGAAGAAAGCCACCTCTAAAGACCTCTCTGATGCAAGGAAACTTGAGGCGAATACGAGCGGTACCCGGCTTTTGAACCTCCATAAAAAAAGGCTCGTGAAAAGGGTTGAAGAAGTGAGGGCGGACGGGAAGATTTGGGTCTATGAACTACTGTAAAAAGCAATTTTCATTGACTGTTTATGCATTGCGATGATACAATAACGGCCTGTCCGATAAGAACGTCTTTGAGAGTGACTATTCTATAATTATGAAGCAAGATTGGCGAGGATATGCGCGCTGAAATCATTGCCACCGGCACCGAATTGCTTTCGGGCGGCGTGCTCGACACGAACTCCCTCTTTTTGTCGGAAGAACTGATGCTTCTCGGCATTGAAACCGCGTTCAAGACAGTGGTGGGGGATGATGAAAAGGACATGGAAGAGGCGCTTCAAAGGTCTCTTGCCAGGGTGAGCGTCGTAATCGTTACCGGCGGGATCGGACCGACGGAGGATGACATCACCCGTAAGGTTGTCGCAAAGATCGTCAAAAAGCGTATGGTTCTGAACGAGGACGCGCTGAAGGCAATTCATACACGTCTTACCGGAAGGGATTACGGGACGACGAACGACCGGCAGGCACTCATTCCCTCGGGTGCCAGACTTCTTCAAAACCCCGCCGGAGTTGCGCCGGGTTTTTTTATCGACGAAAGTGAATTGTTCATCGCAGTTCTTCCCGGTGTTCCGAAGGAGATGCGCGCCATGTTCAGCGAGGGGCTCAAGCCCGTTCTTGCGGAACGGTTCGCCAACAGGATGTTCATACGGCGGCGGCTCGTGCGCACCTGCGGAATGTCCGAGTCGGCGGTAAATCAGGCGATTCAGGATACGCTGAAACGCGATATTCCAGTCGTTGGTCTCACGGTTAAGGAAACGGGTGGTGTGGATATTCGCATTATCGCGCGAGAGCCCAATGCCGATCAGGCGCAGACACAGGTGGACAGGACCGAAGCGACAATACGGGGAAAGCTCGGCGACGCGGTGTATGGTGTGGATGGACGGGAACTGGAAGAGGTGGTCGGTGCGCTCCTGATGCAGCGAAGGCTCAAACTAGCCGTTGCCGAATCATGCACCGGCGGTTTGATCGGCGGCCGGATCACGAGCATTGCAGGAAGTTCCGAGTATTTCGAGCGCGGCGTGGTGGTGTACAGCAATTCCGCCAAGACCGAAATGCTTGGTGTGCCGCTGGACCTGATCGAGCGTCACGGCGCGGTCAGCAGTGAGGTTGCCGCTGCCATGGCCTCGGGGATACAGAAGGCCGCGCGCACGGACCTGGGACTTGCGGTAACGGGCATTGCCGGCCCAAGCGGAGGAACAGAACAAAAGCCCGTGGGGCTGGTCTTTGTTGCGCTTTCCACGGCACAGGGCGTTAAGACCGCGGAATATCGGTTTCTCGGTGACCGGGAGCAGGTGAGGTTGAGGGCTTCGCAGATGGCGCTCGATATGGTGAGGCGGCATCTTATAGCATAGAAGTATGACGTACAAAATAACCCTGGAGAGCCGCGCAGCGGCGAAAGGAGCGGAAGCATGGCTGATAAGGACAAATTGAAGGCATTGGAACTGGCGGTGGGCCAGATAGAGAAACAGTTTGGGAAAGGTTCCATCATGCGGCTGGGCAGGGAGGAAGTGCCTGCGGGGATCCCCGCTATATCCTCGGGTTCTCTGGGCCTCGACATAGCCCTGGGCGTGGGCGGCGTACCGCGCGGCAGGATCATCGAGATCTACGGTCCCGAGTCATCGGGCAAGACTACGCTCGCTCTCCATATTATCGCCGAGGCCCAGAAGGCCGGCGGCCAGGCCGCTTTCATCGATGCGGAACATGCGCTTGACGTGACGTATGCGCGCAAACTCGGCGTGCATACCGACGATCTCCTCATCTCGCAGCCCGACACCGGCGAGCAGGCGCTCGAGATCACGGAAACTCTTGTTCGGAGCGGCGCCATTGATGTGATCGTTGTCGACTCTGTCGCGGCGCTCACGCCGCGGGCCGAGATCGAAGGCGAGATGGGCGATGCGCATATGGGGCTCCAGGCCCGGCTGATGAGCCAGGCGCTCAGAAAGCTCACCGGCGCCATCAGCAAATCGGCGACGACGCTCATTTTCATCAACCAGATCCGCATGAAGATCGGCGTGATGTTCGGGAACCCAGAGACCACGACGGGCGGCAACGCGCTCAAGTTCTACGCCTCGGTGCGGCTTGACATCCGCAAGATCGCGGCAATCAAAGAGGGCGAGGAAGTGACCGGAGGCAGAGTGAGGGTCAAGGTGGTGAAAAACAAGATTGCACCTCCGTTCCGGTCGGCTGAATTTGATATAATGTTCAACGAGGGTGTTTCAAAGATCGGCGAGATCATCGACATGGGTGTGGAAAAAAATATCGTGGAAAAGAGCGGCGCCTGGTTCTCCTACAGCGGAACCAGGATCGGACAGGGCAGGGAAAACGTGAAGGCGTTCCTCCGTGATCACCTTGAGATGGCTGCCGAGATCGAGGCCAAAGTGCGGCAGGCGGCTGGACTGACCGGTTCCGGCGCCTCTGCTCCGGTGACAGCGGCGGCAGCGCCTGAAAATGAAGCAGCAGCGCCTGCGGAGAAACCGGCGAAAGCGTCAAAAGGGAAATAGGGAGGTATTTATGGTTCTGAACGATCTGCTCAAAATAACGTTTGATAAAAAGGCTTCCGATCTTCATTTGAAGGTCGGCGTACCGCCCATCCTCAGGGTTGACGGCAGGCTGGTCCCGATTGAGACTGAAAAACGGACCACCCAGGAGGACGCCATTGCTATTGCCAACGGGATGATGAATCCCGCGCAGAAAGCAAAGTTCCAGGAGAGAAAAGAACTCGACATGGCCTACGCCGTGCCGGGGCTCGGCCGTTTCCGCGTGAATGTATTCCAGCAGCGGGGCAGTATCGGCATGGTCTTCCGCCTGGTTCCCGGCAAGATCCTGACCTTTGAGGAGCTGATGCTACCGACGGTGCTCCAGAAGATAGGCAGCGAGCAGCGCGGCCTCATCCTTGTCACGGGCACGACGGGGAGCGGTAAATCCACGACCCTTGCCGCGCTGATCGATTACATCAATACTTCACGGACCTCCAACATCATCACGATTGAAGATCCGATCGAATTTTTGCATCGGGACAAGAAGAGCATCGTCAACCAGCGCGAGATCGGCGCGGACACCTTGTCCTTCGGTGATGCCCTGCGGAGCGCGCTCCGTCAGGACCCGGATGTGATCCTCGTGGGTGAAATGCGCGACTTTGAGACCATCTCAATCGCCCTGACCGCGGCCGAGACCGGCCACCTGGTGCTTTCGACCTTGCACACCGTCGATGCCGCGGAGACGATCAACCGCGTCATCAGTGTGTTTCCGCCGTACCAGCAGAAACAAGTGCGGATGCAGTTTGCCGCGGTGATCAAAGGAATCATATCTCAGCGTCTTGTTGCCAAAGCCGACGGCACCGGACGGGCGCCTGCGGTCGAGGTAATGCTCGGCACCATGTCGATCCGCGAGGCCATCATCGACGAAACCAAGACCCGGGGGATACCTACGGTCATTGCCGGGGGACAACTGCACTACGGGATGCAGACCTTCGACCAGTCGCTCCTCGGGCTCTATAAAAAAGGGGTCATTACCTATGAGGAGGCGCTTTTGACGGCGAGCAATGCCGACGACTTCGCTCTCAAGGTCAAGGGAATTCAGTCGACGAGCGATATGACGCTGGAAGCGGATGAGAAGAAGACTTCCCCGGGGTTGAAAGGCACCATTGGCGGCACGAAACCGGCGGCACCCAAGCCGGCTGGCGGAACAGAATTCAAAATAGACAGGTTCGGCGACAAATAGTTCATTGCGGATTACTGAATGGAGAATGCGGAATTAGACGGCAAAGTCCTGACACGTGCAAAAAATGTTGCCTACCGTTTTCTTTCCTACCGGCCCCGGAGCGGCGCGGAAATCGAGGCAAAGCTCCGTGACAAGGAGTTCGATGACGGCATTGTCAGCCAGGTGCTGGCTGTGCTCGGCAGGCTTGGGTACGTGAATGACCGGCAGTTCGCTCGCCAGTGGACTGAAAGCAGGACCAGGCTAAGGGGATTCGGCAGGCGCAGGATCGAGCAGGAACTCAAGGCCAAAGGGGTAGACCGGGAGATCATCGCTGAGGTTTTTGCGGAGGTTTTTGGAGATGGAATGGAGCTTGAGACCGCGAAACAGGCGGTTGAAAAAAAGTACCCTCTCATGAAAGCTCTTGACCCTGAAACCCGGCGCAGGCGTCTTGCCGGAATCCTGGAGCGCAAGGGGTTTTCATTCGACATAATCAGGACTGTTTTAAGAAGCATGGACCGGTTCGGCGCTGCAGTTGACCAAACGTAGGAATTTCGGACGACTGGCGTTAACACCTGTGCATCCTGTAAATCACGATCGTCCCTCATGCCGTATTCATCGGCATTCATATGCAACACTATTGAAAATATTTCATACAAGGAGCAAGACTTGAAAGCGAACGAATTGCGGAAACTGTTTATCGACTATTTTTCCCAGCAAGGCCACAAGGTTGTCCCGAGCTCATCGCTGGCGCCAAAGAACGACCCCACGCTGCTGTTCACGAACGCGGGCATGGTCCAGTTCAAGGGAGTGTTTCTCGGTGAGGACGTGCGCGACTACAAGCGCGCGGTCACCAGCCAGAAATGCGTGCGCGCGGGCGGAAAACACAACGACCTCGAGAACGTGGGACATACGGCACGGCATCATACCTTCTTCGAAATGCTCGGCAACTTCTCGTTTGGCGATTATTTCAAGAAGGAAGCCATCGAATACGCCTGGGAATTTCTTACGAGGAAGGTCAACCTTCCGGCTGACAAACTCTGGGTGACGGTTTACAAGGACGACGATGAGGCTTTCGAACTGTGGCGGACCGTCGTGGGCATTCCTGCGGAACGCATCGTGCGGCTCGGCGAGAAGGACAACTTCTGGTCCATGGGAGACACCGGTCCCTGCGGACCGTGTTCCGAAATCCTGATCGACCAGGGGCCGGAGATGTCCTGCGGAAAACCAGGCTGCGCGGTGGGGTGCGACTGCGACCGGTACCTCGAGATCTGGAACCTGGTGTTCATGCAGTACAACCGCGATGAGACGGGCAAGCTCACGCCGCTTCCGAAGCCGAGCATCGACACGGGCATGGGTCTTGAGCGCCTGTCCGCTGTTGTGCAGAAGGTGCGAAGCAACTTCGAGACCGACCTCTTCCAGGCCATTATCAAGCAGATCGCCGCTCTCGCCGGCGTGCCCTACCATAAGGACCCGCAGGCGGACATTTCCTACCAGGTGATCGCCGATCATCTGCGGGCCATGACGTTTCTTATCTCCGACGGGGTACTGCCCTCGAACGAGGGCAGGGGATATGTGCTGCGGCGGATCCTTCGAAGGGCCAGCCGCTACGCAAAACTCATCGGCATCAACAAGCCGATCTTGTACAGGCTCACCGGCGCCGTGGTGGATGAGATGCGTGAGGCCTATCCCGAGCTTGTGGACAGCCGCGAGCATGTGGCAAAGGTGGTGCTCCTCGAGGAGGAGCGCTTCGCCACCACGCTCGATTCAGGTCTTGCGCTCTTGAATGAGGCTGTTCTTAAGCTTAAGGCCTCGGGCAAGATCATGATCCCCGGCGACGTGTTGTTCAGGCTCTATGATACCTTCGGGTTCCCGCTGGACCTGGTGACCGACATGGCCAGGGACATGCACCTCGAACTGGATGAAGAAGGCTACCGCCGGGCCATGCAGGAACAGCGCGAAAAGGCACGAGCTTCCTGGGCCGGGTCGGGCGAGGAGAAGGTCAAGCCGATTTATAAGGAAGTTGCCGCAGGAGGGAAGAAGCCGCTCTTTGTCGGTTATGAGGTCCTCGAAGGAACCGCTGAGGTCGTCGCCATCATCAAAGGCGACAAGAAAGTTACGGAGGCCCATGACGGCGACGAGGTGGATATCATTCTTAACCAGACGCCTTTTTATGCCGAGTCAGGCGGACAGGTGGGTGACAAGGGAGAACTTCTGGGCGAGGCTTCGAAGTTCGAGATCACAGATACTATTAAACCGGTCCAGGACTTGATCGTTCATAAGGGAAGGATAAAGAAGGGAACCTTCAGGACCAATGATGCCGTGCTTGCGAAAGTCGATGCCGATGATCGCGCAGACATTGCCCGGCACCACACGGTGACGCATATTCTCCATGCAATGCTTCGCTCAGTGCTCGGCGAGCATGTGAAGCAGGCAGGATCGCTCGTATCGCCGCAACGGCTTCGTTTCGATTTTACCCATTATACCGCGCTCACGGAGCGGGAAAAGGAGCGAATCGAGGAACTGGTGAATGAACGCATCATTGAGAACCATCCTGTGGATACCGTGGTCATGGACATCGATCAGGCAATTGCAGCGGGCGCCATGGCGCTTTTTGATGAAAAATACGGTGACAAGGTCCGGGTTGTTACGGTGAAGGATGTGAGCAAAGAACTCTGCGGCGGGACCCATTCCCGGGCGAGCGGAGATATCGGGCTGTTCAAGATCGTTTCCGAGGCGGGCGTTGCTGCCGGAGTGCGCAGGATCGAGGCGCTTGCGGGAAAACGGGCGTATCAGGAAATGAAAAAAGAGGAGAAGAGCCTTCAGGAGATCGGTCAGATGCTGAAGGTGTCGGACCAGGAGGTTGTTTCCCGGGTAGAGCGTATTATGATCCAACTCCGGGATGCTGAGAAGGAATTGGACAAGTTCAAGCACAAGATGCAGACCTCGCAGGCCGGCGATATCGTTGCCGAAGCGAGGGAAATCAATGGCGTCAAGGTGCTGGCAAAACGGGTGGACAACCTGGAACAGAAGGAGCTTCGGGACTTTGGGGACAAGCTTCGGGACAAGCTGGGAAGCGGCATCCTTGCCCTTGGATCGTCGAAGGATGACAAGGTGAGCCTGATCGTCATGGTCTCAAAGGACCTGACAGGGCGGTTTCAGGCCGGTCAGTTAATCAAGAATATGGCGGCCCTGCTTGGCGGCACCGGCGGGGGGAAAGCCGATCTTGCGCAGGCCGGGGGAAAAGCCCCGGAAAAGCTGGACTCGGCGCTTGAGGCGTTGTACGACTCAGTACAAAAAGCAATTGGATAGGTCTCACCAGTAAAAAAAGTTTCTCCGCTTTCCGCTTTGGTCTTTGTCTCAAGGGCACTCACCAGGCTGCGAGTTGTGTTATAATTGAAGTAACCTAAACCAAGGAGGAAATTATGACTGTCGCAGAGGTTTTGAAAAGAGCTATGCTCGCAGGGCTGGGAGCCCAGGAAAAGGCCAGGGAACTGGTCGATGAACTGGTCAAGGCAGGGGAACTGTCCAAGAGCGACGCCGCTATGCTCGCAAAGGAGTGGGCATCCAAGGCCGAGGAGAGCACCAAGGACATGGACCACAAGGTCAAGGACGCGATCGCGGGAGCGTTTGAAAGGCTGAATATCCCGACACGCGATGATCTTGAAAAGATGGAGAAGAAAATACAGGGTATCGCGGCCCGGCTTGCGAAACTTGAAAACAGCGAGGGGAATGGCGGGGCATAAGCCCGTCCCCGGAGCGTTAATGTCTCTTTTTGGCAACAGGAAAAGACATTTGCGGGATCTCCCGCGGATGGGACGTATCCTCGCGGTTGCGTCCCGTTATGGATTCGGCCATCTTATTGAACAGATGGGCTTGGAGCGTTTTGTTTCTTTCAGCAGGCGCATTCTCACGTTCAGACCCCTCCCGTCGCTTGAGCACCGGCTGAGCGCTCCTGAACGTCTCCGGCTCATGTTCGAGGAACTGGGTCCCACCTTCATCAAACTCGGCCAGGTACTGGCGTGCCGGCCGGATATGCTGCCCATCGAGTACTCCCGCGAACTTGCCAAATTAACTGACGCTGTTGCCCCTTTCCCCTCCGAAAAAGCCAGGGAAATCATCGCGCAGGAACTGAAATGTCCTATTGAGCGCATCTTCGCGGCCTTTGACGACATCCCCGTGGCTGCGGCATCCATCGCCCAGGTCCACCGGGCAACGCTCCTTGACGGCGCCGACGTCATGGTAAAGGTCCAACGGCCCGATATCGACAAGATCATCGAGCGTGATATCAGTATCATGCGCGGGATCGCAGGCCTCATCGAGTCCCAGGTGCGTGAACTCGTTCCGTACAATGTCCCGGGGATTGTGGACGAGTTCTCCCGTACCATCAAAAAGGAGCTCGATTTCAATATTGAAGCTTCGAACGCGACCCAGCTGAAAAACAATTTCGAGAAGAGCACGGTTTTGTATGTTCCCCGCATCTTCGTTGAGCTCTCGACCCGAAGGGTTCTGGTGCTTGAAAGGATCGGCGGCATTCGTATCAATGATTTTCAGCGGCTCGATGAGGCGGGATTCGACCGGCGGGAGCTCGCACACAAGGGCGCAGGCGCCTTTTTTAAAATGGTGTTGCAGGACGGGTTCTTTCATGCCGACCCGCATCCAGGGAACATCTTTGTGCTTCCCGACGGCAGGCTTGCACTTGTCGATTTCGGCATCATGGGCAGGGTCACGGAAGAGAACATGGAGTATTTCGCGAATGTCTTTGTCGCCCTGCTGGAACACGATTACGAAGCGCTTGTCCGGCAGTATGTAAACCTTGGATTTATTTCCGAGGAGTCCGTGGACATTGAAAAGTTCGAGCACGATATGAAAGACGACCTTGCCGAGCTGCTCGAACCTTATTACGGCATGCAGGTGAAACAGATCGACTTCGGCGCCTACATCGACCGTGTCACGCAGCTTCTGGTCCGGCACAAGCTGAGACAGCCGGCGAACCTGTACCTCATGGACAAGACGCTCATCACCCTCGAGGGCCTCCTGAAACAGCTCGACCCGGGGTTCAATTATTTTGAAGCGGCGCAGCCTTACGTGGCCCAGCTTGTTCGCCGCGGAAGGAACCCCCTCAGGGCGATTCAAGGCGCGGGAAGGAACCTGTCGGAGCTGCTCGATGCCTTTACCCAGCTGCCGAGACAGATGAAGGCAACGTATAAAAAATTCATGCACGGCGATATCCGGGTCAACCTCCATCACGAGGGCCTGACTCACCTGGTCAGAGACCTTGACAGATCGAGCAACCGGCTTTCGTTCAGCATCATCACCGCATCCATCATCGTGGCATCGTCGATCATTATTCATTCGAACGCGGGGCCGATGCTTTTTGGCTTGCCGATGTTCGGGTTGATAGGGTATATTATTGCCGCGCTTCTGGGGTTGTGGATACTGATCGGGATTTTGAGGTCGGGACAGCTTTGACATGCGAACATCCACTCCTTGGCGATAGCGCATAATAACAATGAAGGTACGCGGCTCGTACGGACGAATATGAGATCAGCTCTCGAAGCCCGTATATAATATCTCATAAATGAATGGAGTGGAATGCAGATTATAAGAACATGGCTTACTAAAAACCCGTGGTTATCCTTCCTGATAGCCACGGCGACGCTTACCGTTGTTATTCATTTTTTCATTGCCCTCTTCGTTCCACCGTCAAAGGAAAAGGCCTGGAAGGAAATCGAGGTGACCGAGGGAATGAGTTTCAAGGCGATCTCGACCACTCTGCAGAAGGAAGGAATTATCCGGTACCGGGGCTACTTCGAGATCATCGGCAGGCTTCAGGGCATCAGCCGCAAGGTCCGCGTCGGCTTTTACGGGTTGAACACGAGCATGAGCCTGCGGGAGGTCCTTGATACGCTGCGTAAAGGCAAAATCATCGAATACCAGGTCGTGATCCCCGAAGGGTATAATCTTTACCAGATCGGCTGGACGATCTCAAAAACGCCGCTTATTTCCCATCCAGGCCAGTTCATTGATCTGGTGAAGAACAAAAAATTCGTTCATAGTCTCGGTATTGATGCTAATACCCTCGAAGGCTATCTTTTTCCGGACACCTACTATCTCCCCAAGGGCATCAAACTTGAAGATATCCCCAAGAAAATGGTCTTGCGCTACCAAGCGGTCTTCAGCAACGCCTATCGCGCCCGTGCCAGGGAACTGGGTTTTACGGAGCACCAGGTCCTCACCCTTGCGTCGATCGTGGAAAAAGAGGCTAAGGTCTCCTCGGAACGGAAGCTCATTGCCGCTGTTTACCATAACCGACTGAAGCAGGGGATGAAGCTCCAGGCCGACCCGACAACGGTTTACGGCACCAAGGCGTGGATCTCGAATGTAACTTCTCAGGACATCAGGCGGTCTTCACCCTACAACACCTACCTCCACAAAGGTCTTCCGCCGGGCCCGATCGCAAACCCCGGTGAAGGAGCAATTCTTGCCACGCTTTATCCCGAAAAGGTGGACTATATTTATTTTGTCGCCCAGGGGCAGGGTGACGGCAGTCATTTCTTTTCAAAAGATTTCGGCACCCATGAGAAGGCCATTAACAGGTACCGGACGAACAAGAGAAATGCGAAGCGCGCGGCGAAGATAAAAAAAGAGGAAGAGGAGTGAGCAAAACATAGCCAGAGGCCAGTCCGCTCTTATGTGGCAATAAAGGTGTACGAAGAAAAATATTATTCCCGCTGTCTCGGATCGAGGGCGTCACGGATCCCTTCTCCCAGAAGGTTATAGCCGAGAACGGTAATGAGGATGGCGAGGCCGGGAAAGGCCGAGAGCCACCAGGCAATCTCGATATTGTCCTTGCCGGATGACAGCAGGCTGCCCCAGCTCGGGGTAGGGGGTTGCACGCCGAGGCCGAGAAAGCTCAGCGCTGATTCGAGAAGGATTGCGCCGCCGATGCCCATGGTGGCGGACACGAGGATGGGGGAGAGGCCGTTCGGCAGGACGTGCCTCAGGATGATGCGGCCGTCTGAGGCACCCATGGCGCTGGCGGCGATCACGAACTCGCGTTCTTTCAGCGATATGAACTCAGCGCGGATGAGCCGGGCAGGCTCCATCCAGCTGGTGAGGCCGATCACGATCATTATGTTGATGATGCTCGGCTCGAGGATGGCGATTACGGCGAGCACGAGGAAGATCGTGGGAATGCTCAGCATGATATCGACGCTCCTCATGATCGCGCTGTCGATCCAGCCGCCGTAATAGCCCGATATCGCGCCGAGAAAAATGCCGATGATCGTGGCGATCCCGACCGCAACGAAGCCCACCTCAAGTGAAATTCTTCCACCCCAGATCATACGCGAGAGAACGTCCCTGCCGAGGTCGTCTGTACCGAGGGGATGAGACAAGTTCGGGCCGATGAGAATGTTCCTGATGTCGATGGTTGAGGGATTATAAGGAGCGAACAGCGGCGCGAAGATGGATATGATGAAGACAAGCAGCACCAGTATCCCGCCGATGACGGCGAGCCTGTTCTTCATTAAATAATGAAGCGTTTGTGCTGTGAAGGATTCAGTGTTGTTCATGGTATGGTTCTTCGATTCTTCTTAATTTCCCCGAATCCGCAATCCGCCCTAATGAAGCCTGACCCTCGGATCGGTAAAGGCATACCCTATGTCCGCCAGGAAGTTCCCGAGCATGGTCAGAAATGCAGCCGGTACCAGGATGCCCATGGCGAGGTTATAGTCCCGCGACATGACTGACTGGAACATGAGCTGACCCATTCCTGGAATGCCGAAGACCTGCTCCATGATAGCGCTGCCTCCGATGATGCCGGGGAGGGAGAGCCCGAGGATGGTGATGACCGGCATAAGCGCGTTCCGGAGCGCATGCTGGTAAATGACCACGTTCTCGGAAAGTCCTTTTGCGCGTGCTGTCCGGATGTAGTCCTGGCGCATCACCTCAAGCATGTTGTTGCGAACATAGCGTGAAAAGCCAGCCAGTCCGCCGAAGGCGGAGACGAAGACCGGCAGGACCAGGTGATGGGCCTTGTCTGTGAGCTTTCCCCAGGCCGAGAATTCCGTACTATCCAGACTCTGGATGCCCGAGATGGGAAGTATGCCCCATTGGACGCCGAAGAGATAGATAAGCAGCAGCGCCAGCCAGAAGGAGGGCGTGGAGAACCCTATGAAAACGAACATGGTGGTGAACCGGTCGAGGAGCGAGTATTGCCGCGTGGCCGACAGGATGCCGATGGGTATGGCGATCAAAAGCACGAGGCCGAGAGAGAGCAGGTTGATGGTGAGGGTGATCGGAAGGCGTTCGAGGATTTTGTCCTTGACCTTCCGTCCGTCGGCAAAGGCAACGCCGAAATCAAGGGTCACGAATTTATTGAGCCACGTGGCGTATTGTTTATAGAAAGGCTGGTCCGCGCCGTAGAGCTTGCGGAGACGCTCCCTCGCCTCGGCTGACGCTTTTGCCGAAAAATCCATCTGCGCTTCGGCAGGTCCACCCGGAGCCAGACGCATGACACCGAAGCTCAGCACGGTGATGCCGAGCAGTATGGGAACCATCAGGAGGGCGCGTTTTATTATATACGTGAGCATCAGGTGGCGGTCAGCCCGTTACCTTGTATACGAGATCGAAGGGTTTTGCCTGCTGGGAAAGCTTGATGCCGGTGAATTGACCGCGAACAGCTTTCTGAACCGGCTTGTGGTCGAACTCCATGGAATCGATCTTTTGGGTGAAGTCGGAGCTGTTCCCCTTTATGCGGATGGTATCGCCGACTGCGAGTTCGCCGAAGTCGAGTTTGACCGCCGCGAGGGAGGTTTTGTCGAAAAACCTGATCACCGATCCTATTCGTTCTTCCATGGGCTAATCATAGTATAAAACCCGCTCCATTTCAAGAGAAAATCCGGTCTTGCCGACCCTGTCGGGCAATCGGGCAAAAAGAGCGGAAAGGCATATGTGTCGGGCACATAGCGCTTGACAAGAGGGGGGAGTGTGAGTATTATAGGCCCACCGAGTCAGGGGTAGGCAGTGCGGTGATACCTCGGGGCGTGGCGCAGCCCGGTAGCGCGTCTGCTTTGGGAGCAGAAAGCCGGAGGTTCAAATCCTCTCGCCCCGACCAGTTATTAGTTCATGACTGATCGTTTTTAACCATGAGCAAGGAGCTATGAACCAATCCGCGCCTGTAGCTCAGCTGGATAGAGCAACAGCCTTCTAAGCTGTGGGCCATGGGTTCGAATCCCGTCAGGCGCACCAAAAAATATATAGTAAAAATTTAAATAGAAAAAATAGATATTTTAATGTAATATGTTCCTTCGTTTGGTTGTCATTTTATTTTTTAATTTAGATTACATGGTGGGCGTAGCTCAGTTGGTAGAGCTCCAGGTTGTGGCCCTGGTGGCCGCGGGTTCAAGCCCCGTCGCTCACCCCAATTTTCGATCGTAGAGACGGTCATTTCAGCCGTCTCTAAAGCTTTTATGAAGTGTTTTTTGCTGCGCCCGTAGCTCAGCTGGATAGAGCGTCGGACTTCGAATCCGCAGGTCGCAGGTTCGACTCCTGCCGGGCGCACCACAACGAGTGCGGAATGCGGAGTGTAGATTGCGGAATGGAAAGCGAATCTAAAATCCGAATTCCACATTCCGAAATCCGCGATTGATCCGCGCCCGTAGCTCAGCTGGATAGAGCGTTGGCCTCCGAAGCCAAAGGTCGCAGGTCCGACTCCTGCCGGGCGCACCATTTTTTCGCACAGGGTAGAACGAAGGAAGCATTCGCTTCCATCATGGTTTTATCGCCTTTCTTTCATTATTTTGTTGCATCCGGCGGCAAAGATAAGTATAATGTCCCCGTTTTGCATCTGGCAGTCTTATCCTTTATGGGCCGTTAGCTCAGTTGGTAGAGCAGCTGACTCTTAATCAGCGGGTCGAAGGTTCAACTCCTTCACGGCTCACCATAAAAACCTCAGGGAGCAGTGAGCAGCAGGCAGCGGGTCGCGTAAGCTGCTTCAAGT
>Ga0315281_10003007_pt1 | contig 24828 bp, 21 predicted proteins | sample YL17G07_0_MG_FD_204540 | JGI IMG/M metagenome (GOLD analysis project Ga0315281, IMG submission 204540) | Sediment microbial communities from Yellowstone Lake, YNP, Wyoming, USA - YL17G07_0 | ecosystem: Environmental > Aquatic > Freshwater > Lake > Sediment | place: USA: Wyoming | collected... | reverse complement strand
GAAATTGATGTGAAAAGTGCGATTTTTCGCTTGACAAAAGAAAGCGTTTGGTTTAGGAATGAGGCGTTCAAATTAAAAAATTCACAAGTTCTTTAACACCCTTTCCTTTTCAACCGAGTCAAGGGATGTAAGTTTATGTTCCTCAAGGTTTCCTTATATATTTCCCTGGTCATTTTCCTGATCGCTTTGATTTATAAAGTATCGACCTGGTTCCGATACAAGATCGGGATAGGGGATAAAGAGATTCCAACCTCCACAAGGTTTTTTTCAGCCATCAAGGGAATCCTCTCGACACTTTTCAGTGCCAAAATTCTTACATTCATTAAGGTCTTTATCCTTGATGTGCTCCTCCAATTCAGGATATTGAGGGAGGACTTTCTCAGGTGGATCATGCACATTTTTATCTACGGCGGTTTTATGTTGCTCCTCCTGATGCATGCCCTGGATAAAACCATCACCGTGGCCATATGGAAGAACTACTATTCCACGGTCAATCCCTTTATGTTTTTAAGAGACCTCTTCGGCGCCATGGTCATCGTTGGAGTGCTCATTGCGATTTATCGCCGATTCATTTTAAAGGTGCCACGCATGTTCACCAATGCCATGGATATTTATACCATCCTCATTGTGGCAGTCATCATGCTCTCCGGTATCTTCTTAGAAGCTTCCAAAATGGTCGCCTACTCCGATTATAAGAGGATGGTGGATGAGTATTCTGGCTTGAGCGACCCAGAAGAACTCAAATCTTTGGAAGCCTATTGGGTGAAGGAATTTGGAACGGTTTCTCCAAATATAAAAGGGCCCTTTGATGAAAAAATCTTAGAGAAAGGCAAAGAACTCCATCAATCGAGTTGTGCGGAATGCCATGCTCGGCCCCAATGGGCATTTACCGGTTATGGAGCAGCCAAGATCATCAGCCCAATCGGCCTTAGCCTTGACAGGGCTCATCTACCTCGCGTGCTTTGGTACATCCATGTCTTAGCCTGTTTGGTAGGACTTGCTTATCTTCCCTTCAGTAAAATGTTCCATATCTTTGCCAGTTCAGTAAGCCTCCTTGCCAATGGAGTCATTGGAAAAGAAAAATTAACTCCAGCGAACCGGGCCACTCTTCAAGCCATGGAACTGGATGCCTGCACTCATTGCGGAACCTGCAGTTTGAGATGTTCGGTAATCATGGCCTTTGAAGAAATTACAAATATGAATATTTTTCCTTCTGAAAAGATCGCTTCCATTAAGAGGCTTGCCTCTGGCAAGGAATTGAGTCCGCAAGAACTCAGGCATATTCAAGAAGGAACCTATCTCTGTACCAATTGCTACCGTTGTACCGTGGTGTGTCCGGTAGGAATCAATTTGCAGGATTTGTGGTTCGACGTAAGAGAAACTCTCCTTCAAAAGGGATACCCAGAATTTCTTGTTCTCTCCCCTCTTTCTTTCTACCGTGGATTAATGAAGGAAGAAACGGTTCCGAAAGATTACGAGAAGCCCTTGATCCAAGCGAGAGAAGCGATTGTGGCTCAGTGTGATTTAATGAAGAAGAAAGATAAAGTTTTACCTCTGACTCCCACAAACAGAAAATTGCAAAGTGGACTGAACCTTTCTGCTCAGGCAAAGACCTTCTCCGTTTGCTTTGGCTGTCAGACCTGTACGACCGTCTGTCCTGTGGTGGGTAATTATGAAAATCCTCAGGAAGTCCTGGGGCTACTGCCCCATCAAATTATGCATGCCGCTGGTTTAGGGTTGAGGGATCTCGCCTTTGGTTCAAATATGCTTTGGGATTGTTTGACCTGTTATCAGTGTCAGGAACAATGTCCGCAGGGGGTCTGCGTCACGGATGTGCTTTACGAACTTAAAAATTTGGCGGTCAAACAAGTGAGAGAAAAGACCCTGCAGTTCATGGAAAGAAAATGATGGAATTTGCCTTGTTTCTCGGCTGTATTATTCCAGCCCGTCTGAACCAGTACGAATCTTCCTCCAGAGCTGTTCTCGAGAAGCTCGGTGTGGGATTGGTCGATATCCGAGAATTTAACTGCTGCGGATACCCCTTGAGGAATATTGACTTTAAAGTTTTTATCCTCTCTTCAGCAAGAAATCTGGCCCTGGCGGAGAAGAAGAATCTCCCTGTGATGACGTTGTGCAAATGTTGCTATGGCAGCCTCAAGAAAGCAGACTACCTCATGGAAGAGAATGCTTCTTTGAAGAAGGAAGTAAATGCAACCCTCGAGAAAGAGGGCTTGAAGTATGAGGGAAAAATCGAAATCAAACATCTTCTTTCTGTCCTTCACAAAGAGATAGGCATCGAAGCGATCAAGGGGAAGATGGTGGCGACCTTTAAGAGGCTTAAGATCGCCACCCATTATGGATGCCATGCCTTACGCCCCAGCCAGGTCGTCGGGTTTGATAATCCGGTGGCGCCCTCCCTATTTGATCAACTGGTTGAAGTGACGGGCGCCGAGAGCATTGATTGGCCGATGAAACTTGAATGTTGCGGCGCCCCTTTATGGGGAATCAATGACAGGCTCTCCATGGATTTGACTTTAAAAAAATTGACAGATGGGAAAAAGTCTGGTGCCGATTATGTTTGTGCAGCCTGCCCATACTGCCACATCCAGTTCGATAAGGTCCAGAAGATGATTCTCTCTCAAAGAAATGTGAACCATCCTCTTCCCTCCATTCTTTATACACAGCTCCTGGGATTGAGCCTGGGGATTGATCGAAAGGCGCTTGGATTGGAGATGAACGAAATTCCAATCACCGGGATTGAGGAATCATTATCAAAGGAGACAGAATTAGCAGAGGAAAAAGAATTAGCCGAGCAGAAAGAAACCAAAAAGGAGACAGAATCAACAAAGCAATAGATAATCTAAAAATTTCCTCCCCCATCGAGGGGGAGGGGAAAGTTTGCAATTTTTTATGGTTCGTGGGTGACAATATTATCATGTAAAATTCGGTTTTAGAAGGGTGGGGTCAAGATGGCACAGAATAGAATCGGTTCAGTGATGGTAGTCGGTGGAGGCATTGCCGGGATGCAGACCGCATTGGATCTGGCCAATTCCGGCTATTATGTCTACCTTGTGGAAAGGTCCTCCTCCATCGGGGGCGTCATGGCCCAATTGGACAAGACCTTCCCCACCAATGACTGTTCCATGTGAATCCTCTCGCCCAAACTGGTCGAGGTCGGCCGGCATCTTAACATTGAACTCTTGACTCTCTCGGAGGTAAAGAGTGTCTCCGGAGAAGTGGGCAACTTTGAAGTCAACGTGGTTCAATCCCCGCGCTATGTGGACCCGGCCAAATGTATTGCTTGCGGTCTCTGTGCGGAGAAATGTCCTACCAAGATCGACAGTGAATATGATGCCGGTCTTGCCAAGCGAAAATCTATCCATGTGAAGTATGCTCAGGCCGTTCCTCTGAAGTATGCCATTGACCCGGTCCATTGTATCTTTCTTATAAAAGGGAGATGCAAGGTCTGTGAGAAGCTCTGTCCTGCTAAGGCTATCAATTTCGAAGATAAGGAAAGGGAGTTGACCATCCAGGTAGGGGCGATCATCATTTCACCTGGATGTGAGGTCTTTGATCCAAAGGCTTATGATGTCTACGGTTACCAACGTTCCCCCAATATTGTCACCAGCCTCGAATTTGAAAGAATGCTTTCTGCCTCGGGTCCCTATAGTGGACATCTGATCAGGCTTTCAGATAAAAAGGAGCCGAAAAAGATCGCCTGGATTCAGTGCGTGGGTTCGAGGGATGTGCACGAAGGGGCGAAGGCTTACTGCTCTGCAGTTTGCTGTACCTACGCTATCAAAGAAGCCATTGTTGCTAAAGAGCATGCGAAGGGGGCACTTGATACAGCCATCTTTTATATTGATATACGAACCTTCGGCAAAGATTTTGAGAGATACTATAACCGGGCCAGGGAAGAGGCGGGGGTACGTTTTATCAAATCAAGAATCACCCAGATTCTTCCGATGAGTGATACAGGCGATCTTCTCATCCGCTATACAGATGATGCCCAGAAAAGAATTGAAGAGACATTTGATTTGGTCGTCTTATCTGTGGGAATTGGCGTTTCAAAGGAAGCGGTGGACTTAGCCAGAAGATTGGATGTTCAACTTAACCACCATCATTTTGCGTCCACCAGCAGCTTTGAACCTGTTTCAACCTCAAAGCCCGGTATCTTTGTCTGCGGAGCCTTTCAGGGACCCAAAGATATTCCTACTTCTGTCATCGAATCGAGTGCCTCGGCTGCCATGGCTGAGAGTATCTTAGCTGATTCCCGCTGGTCCATGACGAAGACCAAGGTCATCCCCGAGGAAATCGATGTCCGGGGCGAATTTCCACGGATTGGCGTATTTGTTTGCAAGTGTGGAACGAATATCGCTGGCGTTTTAGATGTTCCAGCCATTGCTGAATATGCCCGAACTCTACCAGGGGTCGTTTATGTGGAGGAAAATCTCTTCAGCTGCTCTCAGGACACTCAAGATAAGATGGCCCAGGTGATCAAAGAGCAAAAGCTGAACCGGGTGGTCGTGGCTGCCTGCAGCCCTTTAACACATGAAGTTCTCTTTCAGGAGACCGTGATCAATGCAGGCATTAACAAATACCTCTTTGAGATGGCGAATATTCGAAATCAGTGTTCCTGGGTACACAGCGGGGACGCAAAAGCCGGTACAGAGAAAGCCAAGGATCTTGTGCGTATGGCCGTGGGCAAAGTCTCTCTCTTTGAACCCATGTCCGAACCTCAAATCAAGATCAACCAGACAGCCCTGGTCATCGGCGGCGGCATTTCCGGTATGAGCGCTGCCAAAAACCTGGCAGTACAGGGCTACCGCACCTGTTTAATTGAAAAAGAAGGAGTCTTAGGAGGCCAGGCTCGAAATCTCTATCAAACCTGGAAGGGTGAGAATGTTCAACAAAATCTAGCGAGACTCATTCAGGAGGTTCAATCCAACCCGAAGATCGATGTCTACCTGAATACTGAATTGAAGCAGGTGGAAGGATTTGTGGGCAATTTTAAATCCACCATTCAAACGGATGGAAAAGAGAAGGCATTAGAGCATGGGATTGCCATTATTGCTACCGGCGCTTCGGAGTTAAAGCCGGATCAATATCTCTACGGAAAGGATCCTCGTGTTCTGACCCGACTAGAGTTAGACCGGAGATTTATAGATCAGGACTTCTCTCTGGGAAAGATACGTTCAGCTGTTTTTATTCTGTGTGTGGGGTCGCGAATCAAGGAGAGGCCGTACTGCTCCGAGGTGTGCTGTACTCATTCTGTCGTGAGTGCTCTCAAACTGAAAGAGATCAACCCCGAGATGGATGTCTTCATCGTTTACAGGGATATGCGCACCTTTGGACTGTTCGAGGATCTTTATCGTGAGGCACGATCTCAAGGCATTGCCTTCATCCGTTATGATGAGAGCAAAGAGTTAAAAGTCGCCAAGGATCAGAATGATCTTCAGGTTCTCTTCACCTCCTCTGTCCTGAATCGAGAGATGGAGATTCGGCCGGACTTATTGATCCTGGCCACGGCCGTCGTGCCTCCAAAGGAGAACCCTATTGCTAACTTGTTCAAGGTTCCGGTAAATAAGGATGGTTTTTTTGTGGAAGCCCATGTCAAGCTTCGACCCATTGATTTCTCTACGGACGGGGTTTTTCTCTGCGGCCTTGCCCATTCTCCAAAGGCCATGGATGAATCGATCGCTCAGGGTCTGGGTGCCGCGGCGCGAGCTGTGACGCTTTTGTCCCAGGAGGAGATGTTCGGCAATGCGATTGTGGCCTTCATCAATCCTGAAAGCTGTGTAGGCTGTCAGGGATGCTTAAAGGTTTGCCCCTATGAAGCCATTCGATATTTGGAAGATAAAAGAATCTGCGAGATCAACGAAGTGATTTGTAAAGGATGTGGGGCCTGCGCAGCCACCTGTCAGTCAGCCAGCGCACAGCTCAAGCGTTTCACCAGCAGGCAAATCTATACTCAAATTGAAAAGGCCATGGCGGCCTAAATAAAAACGCTAAGCGCTTAGCGCTCTGCGCATAGCGGGGAAAGGAAGTTTTTTAATGGCAGAGGAGTTCAGACCGAAGATCATTGCTTTCCTATGTACCTGGTGAGCCTATGCTGCCGCTGACCTGGCTGGGGTCAGTAGAATGCAGTATTCGACTTCGATCCGGGTCATTCGAGTCATGTGTGCCGGGACGATATCGCCTCACTATGTCCTGAAGGCCTTGCAGGCAGGGGCGGATGGCGTCTTTGTAGCCGGCTGACGTCTCGGTGAATGTCATTACCAGTCTGGTAATGTCATGGCTAATAAAAGGATGACTCTTTTGAAGAAGTTGCTGGAATTTTCTGGCATTCACCCCGAGCGTCTTAGAACGAGGTGGGTCTCTTCTGCGGAAGCGGTGGAGTTCGTTCACGAGATTTCAGAGTTTGTAGAGAACATTAAAAAGTTAGGGCCGAATCCTTTGAAAGTGAAAGCAAAGGAGGCTGCCTGACCATATAAAGCTAAGGTCAAGGTTGAGGTTTGTAGCCGCAACCTTTAGGTTGCGGCATTTTCGCTCCGGTATTTGCCGGAGCGGCTACCATTTATGGTTTGTAATTGTATTTCGGAATCACTCTATTAGGGTGAGATTGAGAAACGATGGGCACTAAGATTAAAGAAACTGTTCGAACCCTTTTGACCGGGGGGAAGATCAAGGGATTTCTCGGATTGAGAGAAGACAACGGCAATATCATGCCACATCTTTTCTGCGATCCTAAGGAGCTCGACCATCTCTCTTTGGGTGACTGGAAGAAAGCGGGTGATACCCGTTATCCCCTCAATCAGTTGATGATTCGATTGACCATGGAGTATCCTGAGGAGATCTTTGCTGTCCTGGTGAGAGGTTGTGATGAAAGGGGACTCAAAGAGCTCTTCAAATGGAAACAGTTAAACGAAGAGAAGATTGTCCTCATTGGGATGGGTTGTCCTGATGAACTGGCCAAAGCTTGTGAATGTGAAAAACCATTTCCAGATAGTTTGATAGATGGTCCAAAGGGAGAAAAAGCAGACAATCAGAAAGTGGCTCGCATTGACGCCATGGATCTGGATGCTCGACTCCAGTTCTGGAAGGCGGAGTTTGACCGATGCATCAAGTGTTTCGGGTGCCGAAATATCTGTCCGATGTGTTTTTGCAATGAATGCTCCCTTGAAGAGGATCAATTGGTGGGGACTGGGGAGATTCCGCCTGCCAATCCTACTTTCCATTTGGCTCGGGCCATCCATATGGTGGGTCGTTGCATTGACTGTGGCTTGTGTGAAGAGGCCTGTCCAGCAGATATTCCTTTAAGAACGCTTTATAAAAAGGTGGGAGAGATTATCAGCAAGGAATTTGGATATAAGACGGGCTTCAGCGTGGATGAAAAATCACCCTTCAATATCATTGAGGTGAAATAGTTCCATGGAATTCAAAACGGTTTTAAGTTTCTGTCCTTACTGTGGATGTGGATGCGGATTGCTCTTAGAAGTCCTCGATGGAAAAATCGTTGGGACCCTTCCTTGCAAAACCAGTCCCGTGAACCAAGGAAAATTGTGTGTCAAAGGATGGACCGTCCATGAGTTTGTCACGAGCCCCAACCGATTGACCAAACCCATGGTTCGCAAAGGGGATGCTTTGCAAGATTCCTCATGGGATGAGGCACTCAATCTTGCTGCCACACGCCTGAAAGAGATTAAAGAAAAATATGGTCCGGATAGCATCGGTGTGTTGACTTCTGCCAAGTGCACCAATGAGGAAAACTATGTTTTACAGAAGTTTGCTCGGGCAGCTATCGGGACGAACAATATCGATCACTGCGCCCGGCTCTGACACTCCTCCACGGTGGCCGGGCTGGCCGCAGTATTTGGCAGCGGAGCGATGACCAACTCCATTGAAGAGATCGAGGATGCCGATTGTATCCTGATCATCGGCTCCAACACTTCGATCGCCCATCCCCTCATTGCCACACGTGTCTACCGCGCGAAAGCCAAGGGAGCGAAATTAATCGTTGCGGATCCTCGCAGGATTCCAATTGTTCTCCAAAGCGATGTACACCTTCGTCAGAATCTCGGAACGGATGTGGCCCTCATCAATGGCCTGATGCACATCATCTTGAAGAATGGGTGGCAAGACCAGGCCTTTATCGATGAGCGTACGGAAAAGTTTGAGGAGCTGAAAAAGGTTGTTGAGAATTATACTCCTGAAAAGGTATCGGAGATCACCGGGGTCCTGGTAGCTAATCTGGAGAAGGCAGCAGAATATTATGCCAAGGCCGAGCGAGCAACCATTCTCTACACCATGGGCATTACCCAGCACACCACAGGTGTGGATAATGTCAAGTCCCTTGCCAATCTGGCGATGCTCACCGGAAATCTCGGCAAGGAATCGACAGGCATCAACCCACTGCGAGGACAGAACAATGTCCAGGGCGCCTGTGACATGGGTGGGTTGCCGAATGTTTACACCGGTTACCAGGCAGTGATCGATCAGGCAGTGCGACAGAAATTCGAAGAGGCGTGGGGAGCTAAACTTTCAGATAAAATTGGATTGACTGCGACCGAAATGTTTCCTGCTGTTCTGGATGGGAAAATAAAAGCCATCGTTATCCTGGGTGAAAATCCAGTGGTGAGTGATGCAGACTGCCTTCATGTGGAGAAGGCGCTCAAAGCCCTTGATTTTCTTCTGGTCATTGATATCTTCAAAACTCCCACTTCGGATCTGGCCCATGTAGTTTTGCCTGGGGCTGCCTTCGCAGAGAAAGAGGGGACTTTTAGCAACACAGAGAGAAGGGTTCAGTTACTTCGAAAGGCTGTGGAACCTCCTGGGGAGTCGAGACCAGACTGGCAGATCATCCAGGAACTGTCGAGCCGTTTTGGTTATCCCATGGATTATGTATCACCCCGTGCCATCATGGAAGAGATTGCCAAGCTCACTCCATCCTATGGCGGCATCACTTATGATCGACTTCAGGGAGATGGGTTGCAGTGGCCTTGCCCCAATACCGAACATCCTGGAACTAAATTTTTACATCAGGGCCGATTTACCAGGGGCAAAGGTTTATTTAGTGCGATTGAATACAAACCCGCTGCAGAGACGGCTGATGAGGAGTATCCTTTCCAATTAACCACCGGAAGAGTTCATGTCCATTACCACACCGGGACGATGACAAGAAATTCTCCTTCCTTGGAACGGGAGATCAGGGAATGTTTTCTCGAAATGCATCCTGAAGATGCTTCTGAACTGAAGGTGGGAGACGGCGATTGGGTCGTCATTGCATCAAGACGCGGGTCTGTCTCATCCCGTGTGAAGTTGACCGATGCAGCAGGAAGAAAAACAGTATTCATGCCTTTCCACTTTCTCGAAAGCAGAGCCAATATTTTGACCAACCCAGCTTTTGATCCGATTGCCAAAATCCCAGAGTTTAAGGTCTGCGCAGTGAAGATTCAAAAGATGGATCCGTCAGACAAAAGCATTTCTTCCTCTACAACCGCTCATTAATTAGACCAATCTAAATAATTACAGATGTCTGCTTAGGATGGAGTAAAATCCTGAAGATCAACGGCGGGTGAAACAAAAATGTTAATTATTTCACTAACTTTTTTATGTTTTTTATCAAATTGGAACTTAAAACAAAATTGTTAAATAAAAACAATATATTAAGATAGAGCTAAAAAAAGTAATTTATCTTCAATTTCACATAAAATTTTTCTTGACAAAAAAGAGGCAATTTTGTAGTTTGGTCACGAACAAGAAACTTTTCACAAATAGAACCTCGTGGGTGAACGTCCGAAATATTATTGAAGGTCGCTGTGGGGGGACATCCCGGCCATGATAAAAGCTATTTTTTCTGTCGGGATAAGGGGGGAACATGCTAATTGAGTATCTTGCCATTCTCATCTATATTGCCATCGCTGTTGTTTTTGCCATTTTTGCCATTGTCGCTTCGGCTCTCTTAGGACAGAGAAAACCCACGGCTCTCAAGCAGGCGCCCTACGAATGTGGGATGACGACCATTGGCTCAAGCTTCGGCAGGATACCCATTAAGTACTATATCATCGCCATGCTTTTTCTCCTCTTTGATATTGAGGTCGTCTTCCTCTATCCCTGGGCAGTGGTCTTCAAACAGTTTAAGGTCTTTGCCTTCGTCTCAATGGCCGTCTTCATTGGAATTTTACTCATTGCCTATATCTACATCTGGAAAAAAGGAGCATTGGAATGGGAATAGAAACCTACCTTGAGAAAACCCCTTTTATGCCTGCCCTGGATTGGCTCGTCAATTGGGGTCGAAAGTATTCGATCTGGCCAGTGACCTTTGGCTTAGCCTGATGCGCTCTGGAGATGATCGTCACCAGTTCGGCGACGTGGGATATTTCTCGGTTTGGTTCAGAGGTTTTCAGGCCCTCCCCCCGGCAGGCAGATTTGATGATCGTTGCAGGGACCTTGACCAAGAAGATGGCTCCCATGGTCAAACGCATCTATGAACAGATGCCGGAGCCCAAATGGGTCATCGCCTATGGGGCCTGTGCCTGCTCAGGCGGAATCTTTAAAACCTACAGCGTGGTGCAGGGAGTGGATCAAATCCTTCCCGTGGATATCTACGTTCCGGGTTGTCCACCCAGACCCGAAACATTGCTCACAGCAATTGTGAAGCTCCAGAAGAAGATCGAGAAAGAGACGCTTGCGGACCGAAAGGATGTTCGCAGCAGTTTAGGATTATAAACAACGACCTAATTCAGAGACTCTTAATCAAGGCTAAAGCCTTGAGTTACATGTTGTTAAGGATGTGTAACTCAGCCCTTCAGGGCTGAATATGATGAGCCGGTTGAGGATTTATGCGTGATAATACTTATGATGAACTCGTAAAAAGTCATATTCCGTATGTCGTTCATGCTTCGACAAGCTCAGCACGAACGGAATATCAATAGGTTACACCGTTCACCCTGAGCCTGTCGAAGGGTGATGCTGACTTTTTACGAGACCATCACTTATGTCGTCGTGTATAGAAAGATAAGGGGAAATGATCATAATGGAAAACAGTCTCTCAATAAAGAAACTGAAAGAAAAATTCCCGGCTTCCGTTTTGGAGGTAAAGACATTTCGGGACGAGGTCAACGTTACCGTTCAGAAGAAAGATATTTTTGAGATCTGTAATTTTCTCTATTCCGACCCGGATCTCCAATATCAGATGCTCACCGACCTCTGTGGTGTGGATTATTTTCCCGAACAGCCCCGTTTTGAAGTAGTTTATCTTCTCTACTCGATGAAGAATCAACAAAGGCTGAGGCTGAAAGTAAAAGCTGGAGAGTCTGAATCGGTTTCAAGTGTGGAGTCCATCTGGAAAGCAGCTGACTGGTTGGAAAGGGAGGTCTATGACCTCTTCGGGATTCCCTTTGACAACCATCCGGATTTGAGAAGGATTCTCCTCTGGGATGGTTATGAAGGCCATCCCTTGAGAAAGGATTTTCCGGTCGAAGGACCGGATTTTGACAAACCCTTTGTTCCCGAGGTTTGAAATGGCAGAGACACGGTTAATGACCATCAACATGGGACCTCAGCACCCGGCCACTCACGGGGTTTTGAGGCTCGTGTTGGAATTGGATGGAGAGGTGATCGTTAAGACAACCCCTCATATCGGCCACCTTCATCGGGGGGTTGAGAAACTGGCTGAAAGTAAAACGTATCACCAAGTCATTCCCCTCACCGACCGTTTGGATTATACCAATGCGATGGGTAATAACCTTGGCTATGTGTTAGCCGTGGAGAAGCTTTTAGGCATTGAAGTCCCCAAACGGGCTCAATATCTAAGAGTCATGATGGCTGAGCTTCAGAGGATTGCCGCCCATCTCATCTGGTTGGGAACGCACGCCTTGGACATCGGCGCCATGACGCTCCTCTTTTACAACTTTCGGGAAAGGGAAGAGATCCTGAAAATCTTTGAAGAGGTTTCAGGAGGGAGGCTCACGCCCACCTATATGAGAATTGGCGGAGTTTCAAAAGACCTTCCAGACGGCATAGAAGAAAAGATCAAGGCGTTTGTCCAGTCCTTTCCCGAACACATGAAAGAATATGAAACGCTCCTGACGAAGAATGTGATCTGGTTGAAGAGGACCAAAGGCGTTGGGTTCATTTCTAAAGAGGATGCGATCAACTGGGGGGTGACCGGGCCCACCCTTCGTGGCTCTGGAGTCAAATATGATGTGAGGAAGGCCTTTCCCTATTCAAGTTATGATGAGTTCGATTTCGATATCCCCATTGGCTCAGTCGGGGATGTCTACGATCGGTACATCGTGCGTTTGAGGGAGATGGAATGGTCGAATGCCATTGTGGAGCAGACATTGGAACGGCTGCCCAAAGGTCCCGTCCTCTCTGACAATCCTTGGATTGCCCTTCCACCCAAGGACAACGTCCTCACGGATATCGATGCATTGATTCGGCAATTCAAGATTGCCTCCGAAGGCTTCCAGCCGCCGAAAGGCGAGGTCTATGTGAGCGTGGAGGCCTCTAAGGGAGAGTTGGGATACTATCTCGTCAGCGATGGATCAAATCGGCCCTTTCGGATGAGGATTCGACCACCCTCTTTCCTCAATCTCAGTGCCCTTCCCAAGATGATTGAGGGGAGTCTGATCGCTGATGTGGTTTCAACGATTGGGAGCATTGACATCGTCCTGGGAGAAATTGATCGGTAACGTAGATAAACTCGAAATTCGAAGCACGAAATTCGAAACAAGCAAGAATGTTCAAAGCCCAAATGTTTAAAAAAAGTTTAGAATTTTGAAATTTGAATTTGTTTCGGATTTCGATATTCGGATTTAGGATTTTTCTTAAGTGAGAGGTTGTTATGACGGACATTCTTTTTAGCAGTTGGGGTGGAGTGGTTACAGATAACCGAGGAAAACCTGAAGCAGAGAGGCAACCCGTCCCCGTTCTCAATCTCCCCCTGGAATTTGATAAAGAGAGAAGGATCAAAGCCTTCATCGGATGGGATGGCATTGTCATCAGAGACCCTGAAGTCAACATGGTCGATTTGATTCGTGCTTACCTGGAAGCGGTTCAGAACGAATCCTGCGGAAAGTGCACGCCCTGCCGGGTGGGAACTCGGATCATGGCGACCATCATGAATCGGATTGCCGATGGTCAGGGCAAGGGCGAGGACTTAAAACAATTAAAATATTTAGGGGAGGTAATTCAGAAAAGTTCCAAATGTAACCTTGGACAGACCGGTCCAAAGCCGGTGTTGGATGCGATCGATCATTTTGAAGACCAATTATCCGGTGCCATCCAATTGCAGAAAAAAATTCCTCGCCAGGAATATAAAGTCAAGGTGACCGCACCCTGTGAAAGCGCTTGTCCTTCCCATCTTCCTATTACCCGTTATGTCGAGTTAATCAAAGAAGGAAGATTCGAAGAATCCCTTGCTGCCATCCGAGGGGCAACCTGCCTGGCCGGAGTTCTGGGAAGGATCTGCGTTCGGCCCTGCGAAGACAACTGTCGCCGGGGAAATGTGGATGAATGTATTTCCATTAAATGGCTGAAGCGGTTCGTCGCCGATTATGAACTGGAGAAGAGGAAAGGTCCCTCGATTACGAAAGAGGAAATGCGGTCAGAAAAAGTGGCCATCATTGGAGCGGGTCCAGCTGGCCTCTCCTGCGCCTACTACCTTGCCCTGAAAGGTTATCCCGCAACCATCTTCGAGAGACTGGGTGAACCAGGTGGAATGGCAGCCATGGGGATCCCTGACTATCGTCTCCCAAGAAATATTGTTGGATATGAAACAGAAGTTGTAAAAAGGTTAGGGGTTGAGATTCGGTATAACACTCAAGTGGGAAAAGATATCACCATCTCTCAGATGTTTGAGCAAGGTTATAAAGCTGTCTTTATCGGTGTAGGGGCCCAGACCAATACACCCATGGGCGTCGAAGGAGAAGATAAGGGATATAAGGGATTCATCCCTGGCGTTTACTACCTCTTAGAAATCAATCGTGGAAGAGATCCTTATCCCGAAGGAAAGAGGGTGGTGGTGGTGGGTGGTGGAAACGTGGCCATTGACTGTGTCCGATCCTCTTTCCGCATCGGCAAAGCGGATGTGAACCTGGTTTATCGAAGGACGAAAAAGGAGATGCCTGCTGATCACGTGGAGATCCACGATGCAGAGGAAGAGGGTGTAAAATTCCATTACCTCTGCAACCCCGTCCGGATCATTGAGAAAGAGGGAAAGGTTGTTGGAATGGAGTGTATCCGGATGGAGTTGGGCGAACCAGATGAAAGCGGAAGGCGAAGACCTGTTCCAATCAAAGGCTCAGAATTTTTCATCGAGGCTGATATTGCCATCCCTGCCATTGGACAGGCGATCGATCTCTCTTTCCTTGAAGAGAAGGATGGGGTGAAGACGACGAAACGGTCTACCATCGCCATCCAAGAAGGGACTTTCATGACCAGTCGCCCAGGGATCTTCTCAGCCGGGGATTGCGTGACCGGACCAGATGTCCTGGTCCGCGCCGCAGGTCATGGGAAGAGAGCGGCCGAGAAGATTGATCTCTTCCTTCGCGGAGTGGAGGTAAAAGAATCTGAGGAAGAACGTCTGGAGGCCTTGGTTGAGAAGATCAAGGTTTATAACAAGAATGAGAAGATTGGGATCTCCGGCGGACAGAAGAGAGCGATGTTGAAGTTGTTACCTCCTGATTCAAGAAAATGGATCTTCGATGAGGTGGAGGAAGGATTTTCCATCCCGGTGGCTCAGAAAGAAGCGGAGCGCTGTCTCCGATGTGTGCGGATTGGGCTCTTCGCAGTATAACGTTGTCCCCCTCACCTCTCCGAGCCATAGGCTCTTCCGAGCCGGAGGCCTGACCCTCTCCCACCAGGGGAGAGGGGATTTACTGGGTGAAGTTCATAATATGAATACCCTCCCCCTTGTTGGGGGAGGGGAAGCCCTGAACCATGTTAGGTTCAGGACAGTCATGCACCCTACGTGGTGCATGGGGTGGGGGTGAACGGAGGATATGTACAGAATGCTGAAGCTGACGATTGATGGGAGAGAAGTTACTGGAAGGCCGGATCAAACAATCTATGAGGTGGCCAAAGAAAATGGGATCACTATTCCCACCCTGTGCTATCACCCCAGACTAAGCCTGCTCAAATCCTGCCGTATCTGTTTGGTCGATGTCGAGGGTGCGGAGATGCCCATGGCCTCTTGTGCGACGCCTGTGGTCGAGGGGATGGTGGTTCAAACCCGAACGGAGCGCGTCGAAAAGATGAGGCTTGAGGCTTTGAAATTATTACTGGTCAACCATCCTCTGGACTGTCCCGTGTGCGATGCTGGAGGAGAATGCCAACTCCAGAACCGCACCTATGAATTTGGGATCAACCATCAAGAGTTTGTCACCGAAAAAGTAGAACGTCCACCCTTTGAATATGGAACTCCTTTGATTCATCAATGGCCAGATCGATGTGTCATGTGTCTCCGTTGTATCCAGGCATGCATTGATATTCCAGGATCCAATGTTCTGGAGGTGGCAGAGCATGGATATCCCTCCCATATGAAGGCCGCTCGAAAAGAAAATTGTATTTCCTGCGGAGAATGCCTCCACGTGTGTCCGGTGGGTGCTTTAACAGAGAATCACAGCCCCATCAAAGGAAGGATATGGCAACTGGAGAGAACCCAGACCACCTGTACTTTTTGTGGATGCGGTTGTCAGCTTGAGCTCAACACCCTTGCAGATAGGAAAGTGGTCAAGGTGACCACAAAAGGGGAGGCCGGGGTCAATCAAGGGAGCCTCTGCGTCAAGGGGAGATTCGGTTACGATTTTATCCATCATCCGGACAGGCTTCAAAAACCCCTTGTAAAAAAATCCGGAGTTTTTGTGGAGGTCTCCTGGGAAGAAGCCCTGGATCTGATCGCCACAAAACTTCAAGAGATAAAGGAGAAGTATGGTGCCCAGAGCATCGGAGGAATAGCTTCCTCCAGGGCAACCAATGAAGAGAATTTCCTCTTCCAGAAATGGATGAGAGCCTGCATCGGGACAAACCATATCGACAGTGGTGCCCGATTGTCCAGTGGATCTTCTCTCTATGGGATGATGGCATCTACCGGATGTGGGGCGATGACTCATGCGATGGAAGAGGTAGCCAAGTCCGACCTCATCCTTATCGTCGGTGCGGATGCCTATGATGATAATCTTATCTTCAGCAATAAGATGAGAGAGGCCATCCGTGAGAACAACGCTAAAATCATCCTGGTCGATCCTCGTAAGACCCAATGGGAAAAATGGGCTGACCTATGGTTGAGACCTGCGCCAGGGACGGATATCGCCTGGATCAATGGCTTGGTCCGTCTCCTCATCGAAAAGGGCGCTCCTTCAAAAGAGTTTATTGGATCAAAGACAGAGGGGTTTGAAATCCTGAGGGCCTCTGTTGAGAAATTTTCTGCTGAGTTTGTCAAGAATACGGCAGGCATTTCTCCAGCAGCTTTAGAGGGAGTTGCCCATCTCTATCTCTCTGCAAAAAAGAGGGCGATCGTCTTTGGTTCTGGTGTGACCCAGCATGCCAATGGGACAGAGATTGTAAAAGCCCTCTGCAACTTGGCCTTGTTGACCGGAGAGACAGAAGAGGGAGGAGGGGGCGTCTACCCGCTGCTCACTCAGAATAATGTGCAAGGCGCTTTCGATATGGGTTCTCTTTCTGAATTCCTTCCCGGTTATCAAAAAGTGGATGACGAAAAGGCGCGAAGGAAGTTCGAGGAGATTTGGGAGAGAGAGATTCCAGAGAAACCGGGCTTCACCTATGTGGAGATGTTCGATAAGATTCTGGAAGGAAAGATCAAGGCCCTCTATATCTTTGGTGAAGACCCCTTCATCAACCTCCCTAACTTAGAGAGACTCAAGAATGAGCTCCATCAATTGGAATTTTTAGTGGTTCAGGATCTTTTCATGACTCACATTGGGAGTTATGCCCAGGTGATTTTGCCCGGAGTGAGTTTTGCTGAGAAGGATGGGACCTTCACCAACATGGAGAGAAGGGTTCAAAGGGTGCGGAAGGCCATCTCACCGGTCGGTGATTCCAGACCTGACTGGAGGATCCTCTGCGATCTTTCGACAAAGATGGGTTATCCCATGGGAGTCCAAACCCCTGCTGAGGTCATGGAGGAGATCGCCTCTCTTGTGCCCATCTACGCCGGAGTCAATTACTCCAAACTGGAGAAGAGTGGAATTCAGTGGCCTTCAAGGAATGGATGGAAACGAAGATTCTTCCCTGTCGAATACAAAGGGCCAGCAGAGCAGCCCGATGACAATTATCCTTTATGGATCATTCCCAGAGGTTTCCATTACCATTATGGAATCGGGACGACGACCAAGAGAGCCATGGGGTTAGCTAAAGTTTTTTCTGATTCCTGCATCGAAGTTCATTTAGAAGATGCCACCAAAGCAGGCCTGGGAGATGGAGATAGGGTAAAAGTCATTTCACCTAGAGGTGAGGTGGAGACGATTTGCCGGATTTCAGGAGCCGTTCCCAAAGGGGTGGCTTATTTTGCCACCACGTTTCTCCCTGTTTTTGTGAACAACCTTTTGATCTCCGGATACGATGCTATGAATCAACACCCTGAATACAAGCTCTTCATCGGAAAGGTGGAGAAACGGTAGTAGAACTCTGAAGAACTACTATACGTTCATTTGATTACACAGGTTTCAAAAAATGATTAAAAAGATTTTCTTTGTTTTCAATGCATTTCTTATCTGTGTAATCGGTTCATAATCTGTGTAATCAGACATTTCTTGATTTTTGTTTTTGAGAAATGTCATAAAGGAGATGCAGGATGCAACTGTTGTATCTTCTCATCGAGATCATTGTCAAATGCGTGGTGGTTTTTGCCGGTCTGATGATTGTCGTTGCCTATTTGACCTGGCTGGAGCGGAAGGTTTTGGGCCACATTCAGATTCGTTATGGCCCCAATCGTTGCGGCCCCTTTGGATTACTACAGCCCTTTTCGGATGCCGTCAAAGCCTTCTTCAAAGAGGACCTGGTTCCTGGAAGGTCGGATAAGGCCATCTTCGTCATGGCCCCGATGATCTCAATTATCGCAGCCATCAGCATTTTTGCTGTCATCCCTTTTGGTAATCAGTTCACCATTCCGGGAACGAATTGGGTGGTCCAACTGCGGCTGGCCGATGTGGATATCGGGCTTCTCTATATCTTTGGTGTGGCTTCTCTTGGAGAATTCGGGATCATCCTGGGAGGTTGGTCTTCTGGGAATAAGTATGGATTGACTGGTTCCCTTCGGGCTGCAGCTCAGATGATCAGTTATGAAGTTGCTCTTGGCATCGCGATCGTCGGAGTGCTCATCCTCTCAGAAAGCCTGAGGCTGACTGAGATCGTTCGTCTTCAGGGAGGAGGGTTCTGGAACTGGAATATTTGGTATCAGCCGGTGGCTTTTGTCCTTTATCTGATTTGCGGTCTGGCTGAGATCAACCGCACCCCTTTTGATATGCCCGAGGCAGAAGCAGAGCTGGCCTGTGGGTTTAACATTGAATACAGCAGTATGAAATTTGCCCTTTTCTTCATGGCCGAATATGCCCATATGGTCACCATGGGCGCTGTCGCCGTGACGCTCTTTCTGGGAGGATGGCAGCCGATCATTCCTCAACTCAGTTTCATCCCCGGCATCGTCTGGTTCTGTGCGAAACTTTTTATCTTCCTCTTCTTCTTCATCTGGCAGAGGGGGACATTCCCAAGGCTTCGATACGATCAGATCATGAAGTTTGGCTGGAAGATTCTGATCCCCTTAGCCCTGATCAATCTTTTAGTGACGGGATTGATCGTTTCATTGAAAGGTTAAACCCCGTTAGAAAGGGTGGGGCTTTAAATCCCATCCTTAATAAGGAACTAATATTCTTTTTATCATCTCCGTTCCAAGTAGCGGGGCTTTCTAACGGGGTAAAAAAAGAGGTCAAAGATGATACTCCCAATATTAAAAGGTTTGGCCCTTACCTTAAATCGATTCTTCTCGAAACCCATCACGATTCAATATCCAGAGGAGAAGGTGCCTCCGGCGAAACGCTGGAGGGGAATTCAATATTTTGAGAAGAATGAGCGTGGGAAAACCAAGTGTGTGGCCTGTGGTCTCTGTATGGCGGTCTGCCCCTCTCAGTGCATCTATATTGAGACGGCTGAAGATGAAGAGGGGAAACGATATCCTCTTACCTATGAACTCGATGTCAGCCGATGTATCTTTTGTGGTTATTGCGAAGAGGTGTGTCCGGTGAACGCGATCTTCATGGGTAAGAACTATGAATGGGTCGAGAGTGACCGGGGAACCTTTCTCATGACGACAGAGAAACTCCTGGAGGAGAAGAAGTTTAACCCTTAAAATTTTAAAAATCTCCCCTCCCCTGGCGGGAGGGGATTCACCCTGTTAGATAGAATAAATTGCAAGAGAAGATTATATAATTGGACTTATCTAACAGGGTAAAGGGGAGGGAGAATTATCAATGATCACCCTCACCCCAACCCTCTCCTCTCCGAGCCAGAGGCTCCTATGAGCCGGAGGCCGTCAAGGGAGAGGGGGTTCTAGCGTGGGAGTAAGACAATGGCTGAAAATATCGGGACAATATTTCAATGGTTGATCTTTTTGGGGGTGGCTTTTACCTCCATCATCGCCTCCTTATTGGTCATCACTCGAAAGAACCCTATTCACAGCGCTCTTTTTTTGGTGTTGACCTTTCTCTGCGTGGCGGTGCTTTATCTCTTGCTCTATAGTCAATTCATCGCCATCATCCAGGTGGTGGTTTACGCCGGTGCCATCGTGATGCTGATCGTCTTTGTCATCATGCTTCTGGATCTGGAGCAAGAACTTCGGTCCGGTTTAAAACTTTTTTATTCGAAGGTGATCGGTGGCCTGCTGGCCGTCCTTTTTCTTTTCGGGATCATCTTTTCGGTGGTAGCGAAATCTCCAACTGGCAAGATGGGTTCTTATACACCAGATAAGGTGAGCGCCAATGTGAAGGCCGTCGGCGAGATGCTTTTCACTCAATATCTTTTTCCCTTTGAGATTATATCTGTCCTTCTCGTTGCGGCCATCATCGGGGCAGTTATTTTAAGTAAGAGAAGGACATGAAGATCAATGGTCAATGACCAGTGACCATTGAACAAATGATTTTTTAGTGAGGTTACTTATGACAATACCTACTGTTCCTCCTGAATTATATTTGGTTTTGAGCGGAATACTCTTCACGATCGGAGTAATCGGAGCCCTGACCCGGCGCAATGCCATTGTGGTATTCATGTCCATCGAGTTGATGCTCAATGCCGTCAATCTTACCTTCGTCACCCTATCCCGTTTTCTCCAGTCGTTGGATGGAGTCCTCTTCGCCTTCTTTGTGATGGCCGTGGCGGCCGCGGAGGCAGCGGTTGGGTTGGCGATCTTTGTGATGGTCTATCGCTCAAGAGAAACGATCAATTTGGATGAAATCAATATACTAAAGTGGTAATTCAAATGCGGAATGCAGATTGCGGAATGCGGAGTACAATTCCGAAATCCACAATCCGAAATCCGCAATGACAAAAGGAGTCTTTCATGTTCGATTATGTCTGGTTGATCCCCATGTTTCCGGCGATCGGGTTTTTGATCAACGGATTTTTTGGAAGACGATATTCAAAAAAAGTGGTCGGTTGGGTGGCCTGTTCAGCCCTCGGACTCTCCTTTCTCACTTCCATCCTCATCTTCTTTGAATTGATTGGGAGGCCACCCACTGAGCGCGTCTTTGAAAAAGTGATTTTTGATTGGGTGGTCTCGGGTTCTTTCCAAACAGTGATCGGCTACCAGATCGACCCTCTCTCCATCCTGATGGCACTGGTGGTCAGCGGGGTTAGTTTCTTCATCCACATCTACTCTTTAGGATACATGCATGACGATCCGGGTTATTCACGGTATTTCACCTACCTCAACCTCTTCGTCTTCATGATGCTCAACCTCATCCTGGCCAACAACTTCTTGCTGATGTTTGTGGGATGGGAGGGTGTCGGCCTCTGTTCCTATCTCTTGATCGGTTTCTGGTTTGAGAAGGATTCCGCTGCTAACGCAGGGAAGAAGGCTTTTGTGGTCAACCGAGTGGGCGACTTCGGTTTCATTCTCGGAATGTTCCTCCTCTTCACCAGTTTGGGAAAGCACGGGATCTGGACATTGGATTTTACAGAAGTCTTTGCTAATGTAAATAAGCTCGATACCGCCACTGTGACAGCCATCACCATTCTGTTCTTTATCGGTGCATGTGGAAAATCGGCACAGATTCCCCTATATGTGTGGCTCCCTGATGCCATGGAAGGTCCCACGCCGGTCAGTTCCCTTATCCACGCGGCCACCATGGTGACCGCAGGGGTATACATGATCGCCCGGTGTAATGTACTCTACACCATGGCACCCATCTCCATGGCGATCGTTGCCATTGTCGGCGTGGCGACTGCCATCTATACTGCTTCCATTGGATTCTGTCAGAACGATATCAAGAAAGTTTTAGCCTATTCTACGATCAGCCAGTTGGGTTATATGTTCTTGGGCGTGGGAGTGGGTGCGTTCAGCGCTGGAATCTTCCATCTGATGACCCATGCCTTTTTCAAAGGACTCCTCTTCCTTGGCGCCGGGAGTGTCATGCATGCCTTGAGCGGCGAATTGGATATGAGAAAGATGGGAGCTCTCAGAAAAAAGATCCCCATCACCTTCTGGACGTTCTTCATTGCTACATTGGCGATCGCCGGTGTCCCTGGCCTCTCAGGATTTTTCAGCAAGGATGAAATCCTCTGGCAGGCCTTTTCCAGTTCCCATGGCCATTTCGTATTGTGGCTGGTGGCTGCTATCGCTGCCGGGATGACGGCCTTCTATATGTTCAGAGCTCTATTTATGACCTTCTTTGGTCAGTCCAGGGTCGATGAGCATGTGGCACATCATATCCATGAATCGCCCAAGATCATGACGGTTCCTCTGATGGTTCTTGCTGTGCTCTCCATCATTGGAGGTTATATAGGTGTTCCCCATGTTTTAGGAGGAGCCAATCATATTCATGAATTTCTGGCACCCGTATTGGGAGGAGGGGCTGAGCCGGCCAAGGTCCATGCTGGGATTTCAATCCTCTCGAAGGCCTGGGCATCAGGGGGAGAGGGAGCAGGACATCCGGCTGCCTTGGAACTCCTCATGATGGTGGTCTCTGTGGTCATTGCCCTCATCGGGATTGGGATTGCCTATCTCTTCTATGTGAAGAACCCCGCCCTTCCCAAACTGCTGGCGGAGAGGTGGAAGGGACTCTACAAACTGGTCTTCAACAAATATTATGTTGATGAGCTCTATGAGATCCTCTTCATCAACTCTCTTAAAAATTTGGGCACAGGACTCTGGAAAGGGTTTGATGACTTTGTCATCGATGGGACGATCAATGGGATTGCTTATCTCATCGGATGGCTCTCTGGAGTGACGAGAAGGATGCAGACAGGCTTAGTTCAAAACTACGCCTTTTCAATGGTCATTGGTGGAATCGTCCTTGTCGCTTATTATGTCGTGCGCGCTATTTTTTATTAATGAAGCGAATAGACCGAATGAGAGCGAATGAATCGAATTGAATCCTTCATTCGCCTAATTCGTTATCATTCGTAACATTCGTTACAAAAAAAGGAGCTGGTTTCATGTGCATTTTGGGACTTCCCATCCTATCGCTGTTGATCTTCTTTCCAATCGTGGGTGCCATTGTTCTTCTATTCATCAACAAAGAGAATGGAAGAACTCTCAGGTGGGTCGCCTTAATCTTTTCTCTCATCGAATTCATTTTCTCGCTGCCCCTCTTCTTTGCCTTCGATTCCAAGACAGCAGCGATGCAATTCGTGGAGGATTGGTGGTGGATTCAGAGCTATGGGATCAGCTACAAATTGGGCATTGATGGAATCAGCCTGCTCCTCGTTCTGTTGGCCACTTTTTTGACCATCCTCTGTATTATGTGTTCCTGGACGGCGATCACCTTCCGGGTAAAAGAATTCATGATTTCGTTCCTCTTCCTCGAGACAGGAATGATCGGTGCCTTGGTGGCCCTCGATCTTGTCCTTTTCTATGTCTTCTGGGAAGTGATGCTCATCCCGATGTACCTCCTCATTGGTGTCTGGGGTGATCCCAAGAGAAGGATTTATGCAGCGGTCAAGTTCTTCCTCTTTACCATGGCTGGAAGCGTGCTGATGCTTGTGGCTATCTTAGTCCTCTATTTCACCAATTTAAAGGCAACCAATGTACCAACCTTCGATGTGCTCGAACTTTATAAGTTGGGGATACCCGTTGGAATGCAGTACTGGCTCTTCGGAGCTTTTGCCCTGGCCTTTGCCATCAAGGTTCCGATGTTTCCATTTCATACCTGGTTACCTGATGCCCATACCGAGGCGCCGACCGCTGGAAGTGTGATCCTGGCAGGTGTCTTGCTGAAGATGGGAACCTATGGGTTCATCCGATTTGCCATACCCCTGTTTCCGAAGGCAGCCTTCGATCTTATGCCCCTGGTCTCTGTCTTGGCGCTCATCGGAATTATTTATGGGGCATTGGTTTCGATGATGCAACCCGATCTGAAGCGACTGGTGGCTTTCTCGAGCGTGAGCCATCTGGGATATGTCATGCTCGGGATGTTTGCTTTCAATATGCAAGGGATCGAGGGATCGATCTATCAGATGCTCAACCACGGCATCAGCACAGGGTCCCTCTTTTTGATCGTTGGGATGCTCTATGAGCGCCGCCACACGCGGTTGATTGCTGACTTTGGAGGGCTCTCAAAGGTGATGCCGGTCTACGCTGTCTTCTTCATGATTGTGACTCTCTCATCAATCGGCCTGCCCGGGACGAATGGGTTTGTGGGAGAGTTTTTAATCCTGCTCGGTGCTTTTCAAGCCAATGTTGTCTATGGGGTGTTGGCTGCTTCGGGTGTCATCCTGGGAGCCGCTTACATGCTGTGGATGTTTCAAAGGGTGATGTTTGGGAAGATCACCCGCCCCGAAAATGAAAAACTGAAAGACCTCAATGCGAGAGAGATTACCATCCTCGTCCCGATGGTGATCGTGATCTTTCTTATGGGGATCTATCCCAAGCTTTTCTTTAGTAAGATGGACGCCAGTGTCGAAAAGTTTATAAAGGATTTCAAGGGAAAGGTTGAGATGAAAGCAGACCTTCCCTCGCCGAAAGTGGCAGAGATTAAAAAATAGAAATTCGAAACACGAAGCACGAAATTCGAAACAAGCACAAATGTTCAAAATATCAATGACCAAAAGGTTTTAAATTTTTGAAATTTGAATTTTGGAATTGCCTGCCCTGTTAAATAGGTGCTGGGGCATTTTCTGGTTGATTTATTATGATCTCGTGCAACAAAAAATCATCAATTTTGAACAAAATTATTTAACAGGGTAAAGATTTCGATATTAGGATTTCGGATTTTTGGTTTAAAGAGCGGAGGATTCTTTAGATGAAAATACCAGAGATTGACCTCTATCTCATTGCGCCGGAAATGATTATCACCGCCTTCGGGTTTTTGGTGCTTCTGCTGGATGTCTTTTTACCCAAAGAAGAGAGAAAGGGTTACCTCGGAATTATTAGCCTCATCGGGATCGTGGTCGCCTTTCTTTTTACCCTCCCTCAGATGGGATCTGTCAAATCCGGTTTTGAAGGGATGTTCATTTCGGATGGATATGCTCTCTTCTTCAAGATCACTTTTCTGATCATTGCCTTTTTGACCGTCTTGATCTCCATTGGATACACCCAGAGGGAAGGGATCGCGTTCGGGGAATATTATGCCCTGATCCTTTTTGCGACCCTCGGGA
>Ga0315281_10003006_pt1 | contig 24830 bp, 21 predicted proteins | sample YL17G07_0_MG_FD_204540 | JGI IMG/M metagenome (GOLD analysis project Ga0315281, IMG submission 204540) | Sediment microbial communities from Yellowstone Lake, YNP, Wyoming, USA - YL17G07_0 | ecosystem: Environmental > Aquatic > Freshwater > Lake > Sediment | place: USA: Wyoming | collected... | reverse complement strand
GGCGGCCTCGTGCGAGCTGCTGCGGAGCTGGAGCATCGCCTGCTCGGCGCGATCGACCAGTTCGGCGGCCGCCATCGCGCCGGTTTCGGCGCGCTGGGTCGCCGCGGACACTTCCTGGGAGCTGGCGTGGATCTCCTGGCTCGTGGCCGTCAGCTGCTCGACGTACTGCGCCGTCTGCTCCGAGGAATCCACCAACGGCGCCACGAGGGCGTGGAGGCGCAGCGACAGCGCCAGGTTCGGTGCGAGCGAGTCGAGCAGGATCGCGTCCACGTCCCGATACATCGCGGGGTCGCCGTGACGGATGCTCCAGGCCCCGACGAGCCGCTCGCCCTGGAACAGCGGGATGAGGATCTCGGAACCCTCGCGCTCCCACTCGGCCAGCGCGATCTGGCCGCGGTGCCCTGTCGAGGAGACCACGGGCCCGCGCCGCCGGAGCGCCTCGCCCGTCAGGCCCTGATCGGCGTGGTACCGCACGCCCGAGGCGCGCTCCCGGCCGGTGTCGGCGAGCCGCTCCATCTCGTGGCGCGACTCGTCGTATCGGGCGAAGCCCATGTTGTCCCACGGCACGAGCCGGCGCGTGAGATCCTGGATCGTCTTGAAGTTGCGCTCCAGGCTGATGTCGGCGGCGATCGCGCGCGAGAGGCGCTGGATCAGCGCGAGTTCGTCAGCGCGGACCCCCGTCCGGGTGACCCAGTGGGCGAGGGCGGTGTAGAACAGCAACCCGGCGGCGGCGCCGAGGCGCCAGGCGAGGTCGGCCGGCGCGGCCATCGCGAGCATCCACGCGACGGCCAGCGCGGCGCTCAGGGTGTAGACGACGACCTCCCAGCGCAGCGTGAGCTTCGCATCCACCCACGCGATGGCCCGCGCGGACGCCGCCAGCTCGAGATAGAAGGTTGCGTTGACGAAGACCGGCAGGGCGACGACGAGGACCAGCAGCGGCCCGGTGTTGGCCGGTGTGAGCGCCGCCAGCCCCAGCGCGCCTCCCATCATCCGCTCGTAGATGTAGCCGACCACGGTCGTGCCCACCGCCAGGTGTCCCGCGTTCACCAGGGCCGCCCGCAGCGGAAGGCGCCGGAACGGGAGGTCCCCCGCCGGCATGCCCAGGATCGCGACGAGCGACGCCCACGCCCACCCGTGACGCAGCAGCGCGAAGATGACGACCCCGAGGACGAACGATGCGAAGCCCTTGCCGGGGAGCGGCAACCCGAACTCGCGCGTCGCCGCGGCCGCGGCCACGGTGAGAGCCAGCTCGAGGACGGGGAATGGCTCCGGAAGGCTCGCGCTCCAGATGGCGGCCGCGATCGCGCCGACCGCGCCCGCGATCATGGCGAGCTGAATCAGTGCCTCGCGACCGATTCCTTCGTCGTCGGAGTTGCTTGCCAAGTACTTGTCCCTGTTCGGCTTGTTGCACTGACTGTTCAATCAGTCAGCGTCCGACATTCCTGTCGCCCGAGTGCGAGCCGCAACATAGTGAGCGATGCGAGGTTAAGGCACGCCGTGCCGGGCGTCAAGCGACGTCTGTTGCGATAGCGTCGCACCTGCTAGTGTGGGACACGGCGCGTGCCGACACAATGGGGCGGACCGATGCGGGTGCGGATCGAATACTGCGTGATGTGAAACTACCTGCCGCGGGCCGCCGGTCTGGCGGCCGAGATCCGTGGCCGGTACCCTGACGCTGTAGTGGAGCTCGTGGAATCTTCGGGTGGCGTGTTCGAGGTGGCATTGGACGGGCGGCTCATCTTCTCCAAGAAGGCGTTGGACCGGCACGCGCTGCCGGGCGAGATCCTCCGGCTGATCGACTGATGCGGATCGCGCTTTCGACGGGCGGCGGCGACGCTCCGGGCCTGAACGCGGTGATCCGCGGCGCCGTCCTCGCGGCGCTCCACCGCGGCTGGGCGGTCTACGGCATCCGCCGCGGGTACGGCGGACTGTTGGGCCACGACGGCGTCGTCGCCCTCAGCACCGACAACGTCCGCGGGATCACCCACCTCGGCGGCACGATCCTCGGCACGACGAACCGCGGCGACCCGTTCTGCTGGCCGGTGACGCAGGCCGACGGCACGATCACGGAGGTGGACCGCTCCGACGAGCTGCTCGCCGCCTTCGCCGCCCACGGCTTTGATGCCCTGGTCACGATCGGCGGGGACGGCAGCCTGCGGATCGCGCAGAAGCTGTTCGCGAAGGGGCTGCCGGTGGTGGGCGTGCCCAAGACGATCGACAACGACGTCGCCGGGACCGTAATGACCTTCGGCTTCGACACGGCCGTCGCGACGGCGACCGACGCACTCGACAAGCTGCACTCGACGGCGGAGAGCCACGAACGGGTGATGGTGGTCGAGGTCATGGGACGCAACGCCGGCTGGATCGCGCTGAACTCCGGCGTATCGGGAAGTGCCGACGTCATCTTGATCCCCGAGATCCCGTACGACATCGAGAAGGTCTGCGACAAGATCCGCGAGCGCGAAGCCCGCGGCCGCCGCTTCAGCGTTGTGGTCGTGGCCGAGGGAGCGGCGCCCAAGGGCGGCCATCGGATGGTCAAGAGCGCGGCGGCCAAGGGTGGCGGGATGGAACGCCTGGGCGGCGCCGCGCAGGTCGTGGCCGACGAGATCGCCGAGCGCACGCGGAAGGAGACCCGGGCGCTGACGCTGGGGCACCTGCAGCGCGGCGGATCACCCACCACGTTCGACCGCCTGCTGTCGCTGCGGTTCGGCGCGGCCGCCGTCCGCTGCGTCGCCGCGAAGCAGTTCGGCGTGATGGTCGCGCTCCAGCCACCCACGATCACCGCGGTGCCGCTCGCTGAGGCGCTCGCGCGTCCGAAGGTGGTCCCGCTCGACTCCGACACGGTCCTGACCGCGCGCGACCTCGGCATCTGCCTGGGCGACTAGCGTAGTGCACCCCGCCCGCGACCACTATCTCCCTCCCGATCGCACGGCGTACGACAGCGCGCGCCCCGCGACCGGGCGCGTCATCGTCATCGCGCCGACGCGCGCGGCGTGCGAGACGATCGAGTTGGCGATGGGGCTCGATCTGCCCACGGTGCTCAGCGTCGAGCACGGCGAGGATCTGGTGACGCTCGCCGGCGGCACGGGTGGCTTCGGCATCGTCGCCGGCACGGGCACGGGCAAGACGCTCGCGATCCGTCCGATCGCCGAGACGATCCTGCGGACGCCGCTGAAGGTCGGGGTCGTCAACCGGGAGCGCGAGGCGACGCCGGAGACGCCGACGTGGAACGTGGTGATCGTCACCACCGGGATCGCGCGGCGGTGGTTCCAGGCCGGCCTCATCACCGCCCGCGACACGCTGGTCGTGGACGAGATCCACCAGACGTCGGCGGAGCTCGAGCTGTGCCTCGCGCTGGGCAAGCGTGCGGGCTGCCGCTTCATCTGGCTCTCGGCGACCGTGGACCCCGCCTTCTACGCCCGCTATCTCTCCGCGCGCGCGGTCATCGAGAGCAGCGCCTTCGATCCCGCGAAGTCGGCGCGCGTGCGGGTGCTCCCGCTCGAGGTGCGGCAATTCCTCGACCCCAAGTTCCTCCGCCGCGTGATCAAGGACGGTCGCGGCGTCGCGGTCTTCGTGCCGACGCGCGCGGAGGTGGAGGCGCTCGCGGCCGAAGTGGGCGAGCGGTGGCCCGCGCTCACTACGGCGTTCTACCATGGCGGCGAGCCCATCCGCGTCATCCGTCCGTTCCTCGAGGGCACGGCGGCCAAGCCGTATCTGCTGGCGATGACGGCCGCCGGCCAGTCCGCGCTCAACATTCAGGGACTCGACACCGTCGTCATGCTCGACGCGCGCTACCAGACGGTGATCGCGCGGGGCCGCAGCGTGCTGACGCGCATGCCCCTGGGCGCGAACGAGATCCTGCAGATGGCGGGGAGGGTCCACGGCCGCGTGGCCGGCGGCGAGGTCGTGATTCTGAGCGATCGCGATCTGGTCTTCGACCGGCTCCGCCCGACGGCGCCGGAGTTCCAGCTCGCGGGCGATGCCGAGCGCGTGGCGCTGACCTGTGCGGCGCTCGCGGTGGACGCCCGCGATCTCGAGCTGCCCGTGCCTCTGGACCGGCACGCGTACGCCGTGGCCCTGCGGCGGCTCGAGGAGCGCGGCATCATCGAGCAGGGCGCGCTGACTCCCTACGGCGCCGAGGTCGAGGCGCTTCCGGTCGATCGGCCCTGGGCCGAGTTGCTGCTGCACGCCGACGGCGAGATGGTGCCCGTGGTCTCGGTGGTCGCCGGCGTCGAGTCGCTGCACCGGATGACCCGGGAAGAGCGGGTCCTGCGCGGCCTGCTGGTGGCGGGCTCCGACCACCTGACGGCGTACAACATCTACGCCGAAGCGGTGGACCGGCACGGCACCGTGGGCGAGGTCTACGGGCTCCCGCGGCACGTCTTCGGCGAATCCCTCGCTCCGTGGGCCGAAGAGCGCGGCGTCCTGATGAAGGCGATCGAGGATGCGGCGCTCGGCATGGCCTCCGTGTATCGGACGCTGGAGCTTCCGCTGCCCCGCACCCTGCGCTACGCGGACGAGCGGATGCTGCGCCGCTTCCAGGACCTGCTGGTGCGCATCATGCCGCTCGACCTGGTGATCGACGAGGAGGCGGCCGACGGCACCCCCGTGCGCGTCTCGCGCGGGTCGGTGGCCGGCTCCTGGGGCGGCATCGCGGGCACGATCCGCTACTTCGCCGATCGTTCCGGGACGCCGCGCGCGGCGATCGAGGGGACGCAGCTGCCGCTCGACCTGATCCGCGCCGCGGCCCGCGCGGGAGAGGCGGAGGTGGTCTACGATCCGCGCCATCGCCACGCGCCGCTGGTCGCGATCCGCCGGCTGCGTTTCTTCGGCTTCGAGCTCGACCGCGAGCGCGAAGTCCTCGAGACGATCCCGCCGGACCTCCTCCCCGCCGGCCGCGCCGCGTTCGTCGAGGCCCTGATGACCGGGGCCGCGCGCCACAAGGACGCGCGCGCGCTGCGTCAGACGCTCGAGCGCCTCGGCGAGCTGCACCGGCGCTCGGGCGGAACACTGCAGGGCACCGACGGCGCGGCCGTCCGCGCCGCCCTCGGTGCGCGGCTCGCGACGATCCGCTCGCTCGACGACTTCGAGCGCGCCGATCTGGCGCTGAGGGTGGAGGAGTTCGTGCCGGCCGAACCGCGCCACGCGCTCGAAGCGCTGCCGGCCTTCGTGGAGCTGCACGGTGAACGCTGTCCGCTGGACTACGAGATCGAAGAAGGGCGGGCCGTGGTGCGGGTCCGGTTGAAGGAGCACCTGGCGCAACGGCTGTCCAGCCACGAGCTGCCCGCGCTCGACCGTCCCCTGGCCTTCACCGTGGTGCGCGGCAAGCACGCGGCGTTGCGTGCGGGATCGCTCCCGGAACTGCGCCGGTTGCTCAGTGCCCCCGCTGGCCGGCGGCGAGCAGCGTCAACCAGAACGCGTCGTAGGCGGCCCTGACCGAGCGCTCGTCCTGTGCACCCAGCAGCGCGAGCACGAGGCCGTCCAGCAGCGCGGCGAGCGCGGCCGCGAGTTCGTCCACGCCGGCCGGCGCGCCCGCGCCCATCTCGCGCAGCAGCCCCGGCAGCCGCCCGGCGAAGGCGGCGTGCTCGAGCAAGCGATGCTCCGCGAGGACCGTCGCGATCGCGGCGTCGCGACGGGCGTGGAGCAACAGGTCGGCGTAGGCGCGCTCTGCCCCCGACGCGGCCCCGACCCGCAATGCCTCCCACAGCCCGTCGAGTGCCTCCAGGCCCCTCCCTCCCCGCAGCGCGGCGACCCGCCACTCGGCGCGTGCCGCCGCCAGAATTCCCGCCAGCGCAACTAACAGCCTGCCTTTGGTGTCGAAGTGATAATGCACCAAAGCCGATGAAACGCCGGCGCGCTCGGCCACGGCCGCTATCGTCAGGCCGGGCAGACCAGTATCGCCGAGGGCGATGCCGGCCTCGGCGAGGATCCTATCACGTGTACTGGGGGTGTCTTGCATGTCTTGACTGACTAATCAGTCACCAAAGGAGCGTCGATGTCAAGAGCTCTGTCGGACGGGACCCGTGATTCGTACGGAAACCTCAGGTGGGGGGTCGGCGTAGAGAAGACTATTCCGTCAGCGAGGGGGCACATGAACTCGGACTTGCTCGTCAATGCGCTGGACGCGGTGAGTGACGCGGTGCTGGTGTGCGACCGGCAGGGGCAGGTTCTGCACGCGAACCGGCCGGCCCGGGAGTTGTTCGGCGCGGTGCCGACCTCGCGGGCCGAACTGCTGCGGCATCCGCTTGGCGCGACCGCCCTGGAGCAGCAGTTGCCGGGTGCGGCGGTGATGGTGATCCCGCGCTTCCGGCCCACGCAGTCGCTCGCTGAGGGCGAGCGACAGGCGATCGAGCTGGCCCTGTCGGAATCAGGCTGGCAGCTGGCGATCGCGGCACGGCGGCTGGGCATCAGCCGCACGACGCTGTGGCGCCGCCTCAAGCAGTACGGCCTGGCGCGGCCGACCGGCTGATGGCGGGCGCGCTCTGAATCCCGGCGCGTGGCGGCCGTGAGGGCCGCCGCGCGCCACGCAGGTCCCCGACCCACGCGGTCCTCATCTCGCGGGGATGCTGAGGGCGGTCCTCGCCACATCGCTGGGCAAACCGGCCTGCCACTCCTTAGCTTCCCCGCCATGTCGTGGCGGGGTCTTCTGGTTGTGGGTGCCGTCGGTATGACGGCATCGTGCCGTCCGCTTGAGCAGGCGGCCAACGTACCGGGGCGTCTGAGCCTCGACCTGAAGCCCTCGGCCCGGCGCCCGGTGCGGTTGCCGGTCCGGGTGCTGGTCTGCGCCGAGGACACGACGGTCATGGTCGTGGGTGCCGACAAGGAGTGGAGCGCGGCGATCGCGATGCGCACGCCATGGCCGGCCTCGGTGCGCGAGTTCGCGGTCGACTCCCACGTGCGGGGACCGGGCAGTGCGGGCTTCGGCCTGCGGCCGCTCGGTGACAGCATCGGCTCGGCGTACCGGGCGCTGCGTGGTACCGTGCGTCTCGACACGGGGAGCCGGTTCACGGGGACCGTGGATGTCGTGGTGAGCAACGCGAAAGGTGATACGGCGCGCGCGCGCGGGCGGTTCGACGCTCCGGCGGCGACGCCGGGCGGGTGTCCGTAGCGGTGAAGATCGCGGGACCGATCTCGGGTTTTTCCATCGTCCGCAATGCGGTCCAGTTTGGCTATCCCGTGGCGGAGTCGCTGCGCTCCCTCGCGCCGCTGGTCGACGAGCTGGTCGTCGCGGTCGGACGCAGCGACGACGGTACACTGGACCTCGTGCGTTCACTCGGCCTTCCGCAGCTGCGGATCGTCGAGACCGTCTGGGACGATGCCCTGCGCCTCGGCGGCCGGGTGCTCGCACAGCAGACCAATCTCGCGCTCTCCCACTGCCGGCATCCGTGGGCGTTCTACCTGCAGTCCGACGAGGTCGTGCACGAGGACGACCATGCGCGGATCCGCGCGGCGATCGCGCGCCGGGACGCCGACCCGGCGGTGGACGCGTTGCGGTTCCGCTTTCTGCACTTCGAGGGCACGTACGCGTACGTCAACTACGTGCGCTACCGCAAGCAGTGCCGGATCGTGCGCAACAACGGCACCGTCCGGTCGGTGGGCGACGCGGCCGGGTTCGGGCGCGTGGATGGCGCGCCACTGCGCTCCCGGCGCACGGGCGCGAAGATCTACCACTACGGCTGGGCCCGCGCGCCCGAGCTCCTGAAGAAGAAGACCCTCGCCTTCCAGAAGCTCTACCACGACGACCGGTGGGTAGCGGAGCGGTACGCCGAGATCCCGCCGGACTCCCTGAGCGACGTGGACATCGCATTCCGCTTCCGCGGCACGCATCCGGGCGTCATGCGCGAGCGGATCGGCGCCGCCGATTGGCAGATCCCGAGGGACCGCCGCCCGCCGCTCGACACGCCGCTTCTCAACCCTCGCTTCTACGCGGCGTGGTTGCGCAAGTGGCGGCTCCTGCCGAGGGACCGCTAGGTGACGGGCGTCGCGGAGCGACGCGACACCGTGGTCGGCGGCATCGTGGCGGCGTTCGCGCTCGCGTGGATGTGCCTCGTCGCCACGGAGGGCAACGGCCGCTGGCCGTGGGCTGGCTTCGTGATCGTCGCGGCCGCGGCCTACCTGCTGCTGGCGCTGCCGCCGGTGCGGGGCCCTCTCCGGACGCTCGTCGCGGGACGGGTGACCCGCGTGATCGGTGCAGTCGCGGCGGTTGCCGCCGGTGGAGCCGCGCTCACGATCGCAAGCGGCGTGAGTCCGTGGTGGGATGCGGCGCTCTGGCCGGTGGCCTTCGGCATCGCGCTCGCTGCAGTGGATACGGATGCGACAGGGGAGCCGCCGCCGGGCCGATTGCTTCTGGCCGCCGTCGCGATCGCGATCCTGGCAGGTCGATTCGACTGGCGATTGCAGGTGCGCGCGCCCGGCGGCCTCGACTTCGGCCTCCAGTGGTTCGCCGCGCTCGACATGATGCTGTTCCTCGTGCTCGTGGTCAGGCCGCTGCGGACCTTCGACGTCGGCTTCGGCCTCCGCGGCCGGGACCTCGGCGCCGCGCTCCTGGCCGTCGCGGCGCTGGTCTTCATCGCGCTCCCCGTCGGCTACATCACCGGCTTCCTGCACTTCAATGTCCGGTGGAACGGGCTGGGCTACGCGGCGGGCCGCCTGGTCGGCCTGACGCTGTTCGTCGGGCTGGCGGAGGAGATGTTCTTCCGCGGGATCGTCCAGGAGGCGTTCACGAGGCTGTGGGGTGCGCGGACCGGGTGGCTCACGGCATCCGTCGTGTTTGGTCTGACGCACATTGTCAAGCACGCCCCGCCGCTGAACTGGCGCTACGCGCTCCTCGCGACCATCGCGGGCCTGGCGTACGGCTGGGTGTACCAACGCACCAGGAAGCTGGCCGCCGCGGCCGTCACGCACGGCCTGGTGGATTGGATCTGGGGCACATTCCTGCTGGTGCCGTGAGCGGGCGATCGCGCTGTGGTGGCGCGGCCGCGCGCATCCCGGGTAGATTGCGCCCCGCATGAGCGAGCAGACCTACTTCCGCAAGGGCTTCGGGCTCAAGGACGCGATCCAGGGCGCCCTGACAGACGACTACCACAGCACGCTCGTGGACGAGGTGAAGAGTCGCGGCAACGAGCTGAGCGCCGAGGGCGTCACGGTGCGCCTGGCGCACGAGTTCGGCTTCTGCTACGGGGTGGACCGCGCGGTGGACTACGCGTACGAGACCCGGCAGAAGTTCCCCGAGCGCCGGATCTTCCTGGTCGGCGAGATCATCCACAATCCCCATGTCAACGCGAAGCTCGTGGCCATGGGCATCGTGATCATCGAGCGCGGCTCGTCCGGCGAGTTCGACTTCTCGGGGATCACACAGGACGACGCCGTGATCCTGCCGGCGTTCGGCGTCACCAAGGCGGACTTCGACCGGCTGCGCGGGCTCGGCTCCGTCCTGGTGGACACGACCTGCGGCTCGGTGCTCAACGTGTGGAAGCGGGTCGAGAGCTACGCGCGGGACGGGTTCACGGCGCTGATCCACGGCAAGTACTTCCACGAGGAGACGAAGGCGACCGCGTCCCAGGTCACCAAGTATCCCGGCGGGAAGTACCTCGTCGTGCGGGACATGGCCGAGGCGCGGACGATCTGCGACTGGATCGAGCGCGGGGCGGGGGAGGCGCTGCTGCGCGAGCGGTTCGCGAAGGCGGTGTCGCCGGGATTCGCCTTCGAGCGCGACCTCGAGCGTATCGGCGTGGCCAACCAGACGACGATGCTCTCCGGGGAGTCGCTCGCGATTGCGGCCGAGGTGCGCAAGTCCATGGCCGTCCGATGGGGCGAGGCGGAGGCTGCGGTGCGGTTCCGGAGCTTCGACACGATCTGCTCGGCGACGCAGGACCGGCAGGACGCGGTGCTCAGGATGCTGCAGGACGGCGTCAGCATCGCCGTCGTGATCGGCGGCTACAACTCCAGCAACACGACGCACCTCGCCGCGCTGTGCGCCCAGCACGTGCGCACCTTCCACGTCGAGGATTCCGCCTGCCTGGAACCCGCGATCCGCACGATCCGGCACATGCCGGTCGGCTCGCACGCGGAGATCGCGGAGGCGGGCTGGCTCCCCGCCGGGCCGCTGGTGGTCGGGGTGACGGCGGGCGCGTCGACGCCGAACAACAAGGTGGGTGAGGTCATCGAGCGCATCTTCCAGACCCGCGGCATCGAACTGGGCGCGGCGCTGGCGCGGGAGTAGATCCTGGGCTGGCGGGTTCACCTCGCCCTGCTCGTGACGCAGGTCATCTTCGCCACCCTCCCGATCGCGACGAAGCTTGTCCTTCCTGTCGTCGAGCCCATCGGCATCGCGTTCATCCGCATCACCGGCGCGGCCGTCGCATTCGCGGCGGTGAAGTGGAGCCGCACCACGGAACGCGTCGCCCTGCGCGACGTGCCGGCGCTGTTCGGCCTGTCGCTGCTGGGCGTCGCCTTCAACCAGGTGCTGTTCCTCGAGGGCGTGCAGCGCACGACGGTCGTGCACGCCAACATCCTCATCACGACCATCCCCGTCTTCACGCTCGCGGTGGCGCTGACGCTCGGGCGCGAACGGGCCACCTTCCCGAAGCTGGGTGGCATCGTGCTGGCCGGCGCGGGGGCGGTGTACCTGGTGCTGGCGCGCGGCGGCGCGTCCGAAGGCGCGAGCGCCACAGGCGACACGCTCGTCGCGATGAACGCGGTGTGCTACGCCGGTTACCTGGTGATGTCGAAGGACCTGCTCCGGCGGCACGAGCCGATCACGGTGGTGACGTGGGTCTTTCTCCTCGGCGCGATGGTCGTGGCGCCGCTGGGCGTGCCGGCACTGCTGCGGGTGCCTCCTGAGGCGGTCACGATGAAGACCGCGCTGGTGCTGGCCTATATCGTGGTGTTCCCGTCGTTCCTCACCTACCTGCTGATGATCTGGACGCTGCGCCGCACCGCGTCGAGCCTCGTCGCGATGTACGTCTACGTCCAGCCGGTCGTGACCGCCTTCGCGGCGCCGCTCATCCTGGGAGAGCGGGTCACGTCGCGCGCGGGGCTCTCGTCGGTGCTGATCTTCGCCGGGCTCGCCCTGGCGACGTGGGGCGAGCAGGTCGGGGGCCGCCAGCTGGGTGCGGCGTTCCGCCCGCCGGCCGAAGGGGCGTAGCGCCGGCGTCAGTGGAAATCGTGGGACCGGGCGAACGCGGCGCCGGCCTTCGGGTCCGGCGCCGCGAACGTCCGGGCCCGCACGTTGAGGACCCCCTGCTCCTCCTGGAGCACGCCGCGCACGATCAGCAGCGGCGAGCGCACGACGAGCCGGTGGTTGGCCTCGAAGAGCTGCGGTGTGATGACGACGTTGGCCAGCCCCGTCTCGTCCTCCAGCGTCACGAAGCAGAACCCCTTCGCGGTGCCGGGACGCTGGCGGCAGATCACCAGCCCGCCCACGGTCACCCAGTCCCCGTCCCGGTGCCGCGACAGCTCCGCCGCGCTCGTCACCCCTTCGGCGCGCAGGGCCGCGCGCAGGTGGCGCATCGGGTGGCCCGCCGGCGAGAGGCCCGTGACCCGGTAGTCGGCCTCGGTCAGCTCGATGGGGCGCAGCGGCGGCACCGGCGCGGGACGGTGGTCGGCGGGCGTGGGGGCCAGCGGACCGGCGGCGCCGCGCGCGTGCTTCAGCAGCTCCCACAGCGCGGCGCGGCGGTTGGGCCACAGCGTGTCGAACGCGCCGGCCTCGGCGAGGGCGCGCAGCTGGGTGACGGTGAGGCCGCTGATCCGCGCCCACTCCTCGAGGGTGGCCGGGCGCGGGCCCGCCAGCAGCGGCTCGAGCCGCTCCCGCGCCTTGTCGCCGACGCCGCGGACGTAGCGGAGGCCGATGCGGAGTGCCGGTGTGGGGCCGGTGGGTACGTGGTGCGTGGTACGTGGTGCGTGGGCAGACCCGGGTTCCGACGCACCACGCACCACGCCCGACGCACCGTCTTCGACCGTGCAGTCCCACCCGCTCCGCATCACGTCCACGCCGCGGACCTCGACGCCGTGGCGGCGTGCGTCCTCGACGATCGTGCCCGGCGCGTAGAAGCCCATCGGCTGGGCGTTGAGCAGCGCGCAGGTGAACTCGACCGGATGGTAGTGCTTGAGCCAGGCCGACGCGTAGACGAGCAGGGCGAAGCTCGCGGCGTGGCTCTCGGGGAAGCCGTAGTCGGCGAAGGCGGAGATCTGGTTGAAGATGCGCTGTCCGATATCGGGCGCGATGCCGTTCTTCGCCATCCCGTCGATGAGCTTCCCGCAGATCTTCGCCATCCGCTCGTGCGAGCGCTTGTGCCCCATCGCGCGGCGCAGCTCGTCGGCCTCGCCGGGTGTGAAGCCGGCGGCGGTGATCGCCACCTGCATCCCCTGCTCCTGGAAGAGCGGCACGCCGAGGGTGCGCTCGAGGATCGGCTCGAGGGAGGGGTGCGGGTAGACGACCGGCTCCTCGCCGGCACGGCGGCGCAGGTAGGGATGCACCATCTCGCCCTGGATCGGCCCCGGGCGGATCAGCGCGACCTCGACGACGAGGTCGTAGAACTTCCGCGGCGCGAGGCGCGGCAGGGTGTTCATCTGGGCGCGCGACTCCACCTGGAAGACGCCGACCGTGTCGGCGCGGCAGAGCATGTCGTACACGGCGGGGTCGTCCATCGGCAGCCGCGCGAGGTCCACGGTGACGCCGCGGTGTACGCGGATCAGCCGGATCGCGTCCTGGATCAGCGTGAGCATCCCAAGGCCGAGCAGGTCGATCTTGATCAGCCGCACCGGGTCGAGGTCGTCCTTGTCCCACTGGATGACGGTGCGCTCCGGCATCGCGGCGGGCTCGATCGGGACGATGTCGGCCAGCGGCTGCTCGGAGAGGACGAAGCCGCCCACGTGGATCGAGCGGTGGCGCGGCAGGCCGTGCAGCGCCCTCACGACCTGCACGAGCCGGCGCACGCGGAGGTCGCCCGGATCGAGCCCCGCGTCCCGCGTCCCCGCGCCCTCGAGGCGCTCGGCCGTTGCGCGCGCGCTGCTGCGGTCCGCCGCCTCGGCGAGCCGCTCGGCCTGCTGGACGGAGAAGCCGAGGACGCGCGCGGCATCGCGCACCGCAGTCCGGCCGCGCCAGCAGATCGCCTCGCAGACCATCGCCGCGTGGTCGCGCCCGTAGCGGCGGTAGACGTACTGGATCACCTGCTCGCGGTCCCGGTGCGCGAAGTCGATGTCGATGTCCGGCGCCTCGCGGCGGTCCTCCGACAGGAACCGCTCGAACAGCAGCTCCATCCCGATGGGGTCCACGGCAGTGATGCCGAGGCAGTAGCAGACGGCGGAGTTGGCCGCGGAACCGCGTCCCTGCGCGAGCACGCCGAGGCGGTTCGCCTCGCGCACGATGTCCCACACGATCAGGAAGTAGCCGGCCAGGCCGAGGCGCCGGATGACGTCGAGCTCGTGGCGGAGCTGCTGCTTGTGGCGGACCGTGAGCCGGGAGCCGTACCGCTCGCGTGCGCCCGTGGCCACCAGGGACTCGAGGTAGTCATCCGCCGTGACACCGGGCGGCGTCGGGAACACGGGGAGGGCGGGCGTGAGCTGGCCCATCCGGAACGCGCAGCGCTCGGCGATCATGCGCGTGGCGGCGATCGCCTCGGGGTAGTGGCGCCAGTGGTGCGCCATCCGCCCGGGCCGCTTGAGGTACCATTCGCCGTTGGGGCGGAGCAGGGTGCCGGCCTCGTCGAGCGTCGTCCGGTGGCGCAGGCAGGTGAGGACATCGTGCGCCAGCCGGCCCCGCGGCGTCGCGTAGTGCACGTCGTTGGTGACGACCCACGGCAGGTCGAGCTCCCCCGCGAGCGCGATGAGCTGCGGCACCGCCGTCCGCTCTTCCGCGAGCGCGTGGTCCCAGCACTCGACGGCGAGGCTCCCGCCGAAGACCTCGGACAGCCGGCCGAGGCACGCGCGCGCCGCACGCTCGTCGCCGGCGGCCAAAAGCCGCGGGACCTCGCCAGAGGGGCAGCCGGTAAGACAGTAGAGGCCGTCGGCGTGCTGCTCGAGCCGGTCCCAGGCGACGCGCGCCTCACCGCGGTCCTTGCCGCGGGCCAGGGTGACGAGGCGCGACAGATTCCGGTAGCCTCGTTCGTTACAGGCGAGGAGGGTCAGGTGCGACGGGACCCGCTCGCCCACGGTCAGCTCGAGCCCGATGAGCGACTCGATGCCGTGCTCGCGCCCGGCCTCGGCCCAGCGCACCGCGCCGCCCAGGTCGTCGTGGTCGGTGAGTGCGATGGACGGCATGCCGATCGCGGCGGCGCGCGCGACGAGCGTTTCGGGATCCGAGGCGCCGTCGAGAAGCGAGAACCCGGAGTGGCAATGCAATTCGACGTAACTCATCTTGAGGCCATATGCGCCGCACGAGGCTGATGCTCGGGGTGCTCGCGGCCGTAGCGTGCGCGGAGCCGACCGGTCCTTCCGCGCAGCCGTTCGCGGTGCAATGGGTGGAGTGGCCCGCCGCCGTCACCGCCCAGAAGCCGGGTGCGGTGCTCGTCACGTACGTGGACGACTTCTGCTCGACGCTCGACCTTGGGGTGGCAGCCGATTTCCCGAACGTCACGGTGCGGTCGCTGACGACGCGCACCAACGCGCCGTGCCCGCTCGCGTCGCCCATCGCGCTCATCCTGCGCGACACGCTGCTGCCGTTGCCTGTGCTGGCCGCGCCGTACAGTGTTCCCGTCTACTACTCGATGCAGGCCACGCTGTCCGACGCCGGGTTCGGCGACCCGACGGTCCGTTTCCTGGGACCGATCCAGCTCGCCGCGGTGCCCGACACGACGCGTTACATGGCCGGAACCGGGACGATGCTGGTGGACAGCTTGGGTTGCACGATACTGGCTCCGGGGTTCGGGCTCTCGCGGACCTACGCAGCCCTGAACCCGCCGGCGCTCGGTGGACAGGCTCGCCGCGCGCTGGTCGGCGCGCACGTGGTGAGCGGGCCGATCCCGTCCGGATGCGCCGGCCATCGCATGGTGCAGCTGGATTACGCGACCGTCGCGCTGATCCCCTAGTCCCACCAGCCCTCCACGAACCAGGCGCTCTTCGCCCGGAAGAGCAGCCACAGCGTCCCGGATGCCGTGCGCGCGGTGAAGTAGTCGCGCGCGCCTTCACCCGTCGTCCACCAGCGCGGCGCGAGGCGCTCGGGACCGCTCCAGGCGGCGACGTCGTGCCAGGTGTCGCCGTGGCGGAACGCCTCGAGCCCCGTGCGACCGAGGCGGACACGGATGGAGACGGGCTCGTCGAGCAGGCGCAGGGCGGCGGCAGGGGAGTGGGAGAGTGGGAGTGTGGGAGAGTGGGAAAGAGGCCCCTTGCTCTCCTGCTTTCCCACTCTCCCACTCTCCCACTTCCCCGCGTCCCGTGGCAGATGGCCGTCGCGCGATTCCGGCAGTGCGACCGCGTCGTTCCCTTCGCGGCCGCGGATCCGATCGAAGGCGGCCTCGAGTGCGGCGGGGTCCTCCCAGCGCGGCACGAGCAGGTTGCCCTGCTCGCCGGCGGCCGGGACGGTGAGCGCGGCGGCGAGCGCGAGCGCGACGACGGGCTCGGGCAACGACCAGTCCTCGAGGGCGGCGCGGCAGTGATCGAGGAGTGCGCCCTCGTGGGACGTCGGCCGCGCGGGGCGCACCGCGCGCTGTGCGGTGGAGCCGTCGTCCAGGGTGAGGGTGATGGCGATCTCGCGCGCGGCCAGGCCCCTGGTGCGCAGGGTGGCGCCGAGCGAGGCGAGCGCGCCCCGGAGGACGAAGACCAGCGGCTCGGTCGTGGCGACCGGACCGCCGAGGTCGCAGGTCACTGCGGGGAGGGTATCGTCGCGCGGCGTGCTGGGGCCGCGCGTGTCGAGGCCGCGGGCGAGGCGGTGGGCGGCGAGGCCTTCGGGACCGAAGCGCGATTCGACCTCGTCGCCGTCGAGCGCGGCGAGCTGGCCGACGGTCGTGAGGCCGAGGGCGTGCAGCGTGTCAGCGAGGTCCGCGTCGAGCTCGAGCAGGCGGATGGGGTATGGCGCGAGGAAGGCGGCGTCGCGGCCGGAGGGGACGACGCGGGTGAGAGTGGGAGAGTGGGAGAGTGGGAGAGTGGGAGAGCGGAAGGTCGCGGCGTAGGCGGCGATAGCGGAATCCGCGATCCCGACGCGTACGGAACCGAGGTCGAGCTTCTTCGCGATTCGGAGGAGACGCTGAGCCAGTCGGCTCTCATCACCCAGCCCTGCGGCATCGACCCACCACACGCCTTCGTTGCGCACGCTCTCCCACTCTCCCACTCTCCCACTCTCCCACGTTCTTTCCCACGCCACTCGCGGACTTGCCACGAGCAGGGCGGTGGTCACCTCGAGGGCGGCGCGCGAGACGCGCTCGTCGTCCCACGGCACGGCGACGAGGTCGCCGGCGAGCGCCTTCGCCTGGGCGAGCGCCATGCCGGCCGCGACGGGGCCGGGTCGGGCGTCAGCGGCTGCGATCCGGCCAGTCGGGGGTGGCGACCCGGTCGCGCTGGCCGCGGCCGCTGAGACTGCGGCCGGAGGTGCCAGCGCGCCGGTCGCGAACCGCCCAATGCGGACGCAGGCGATGCGGCAGGGCAAGGCCAACGGAGACCTCCGCGGCGCGCGGGGCGCCGCCCTTCTCGATGGTCACGCGCACGGTGCGCGGGCCCGGCCACGCGGCGCCGGCGCCGGGAACGGCGGGGATGAAGCCCGAGGAAGCCGCACAGACGCACAGCCGCACCGCCGCACAGAGGTTCTGGCTCGTTGCGCCTGTCGGTGCGTCTCGTATCACCAGCGCCGCGTCCTTGTCCCGCGCGAGCCGCTGGAGCCGCACCGCGACCGGGCGCGCCGGCGCCGGCGCCTGGTCCACCACCACGAGGCCGAACGCGCCGGTGCGCAGCAGCACGTCGGCGCACCACCACGCGCTCTCCGTGCCGTGCGGGCGGATCACCCAGAACCGGCCGAGCGCGGCGAGGTGCGCGGCCGCCCGGGGCGCGAGCGTGCGCGCGGCGTCCACGAACGCGACCCCTTCGTCGGCGCGCAGCATGGTCTCGGCCAGCGCGAGGAGGAGCGCGGTGCCGCCGCTCCCCAGCGGCGCGTCCAGCGCGCTGATCTGCCCGCGCGGCAGCCCCGCGGGCAGCAGCGCGTCGAGCGCGGGGATGCCGAACGCGAGGCCGCGCGCGCGGGCGGGGAGGAAGCGCTCGAGCGACTGCGGCAGCGGGATGTGGAGCTTCGGCAGCGCCATGGCTATGCTTCGCGATCCCTCTTCCGTCCGGAGTCCCGATGCGCGCCCGCGCGCCGTTCGCCGCACTCGTGCTCGTGCTCGCGCTCGCATCCGTCGCGCGCGCCCAGCGCGTTCGTGCCGCCACCGACTCCGCCCGCGCCGAACGCGTCGGCGCCCTGCTCGGCGCCCTGGCCGACGACTCGATGGAAGGGCGCGACACCGGGAGCCGGGGCAGCGCCGCCGCGGCCCGCCTGATCGCCGCCGAGCTCGAGCGCGCGGGGCTGCGGCCGGCGGGCGACTCGGGATGGTTCCAGCGCGTGGCCCTCGCGCGGCAGACGATCACGCTCCAGAACGGCCAGACCCGCCGGCGCACCGTACTGCTCCCGGACCTCGCCGCGCTCGATTCCGTGAGCGCGGAGAATCGCCTGCCCTTCGCCGCCGTGAACGTCGTCGGCATCCTGCCCGGCAGCGATCCGGCGCTGCGGGACGAAGCGATCGTGATCGACGCGCACTACGACCACATCGGCCTCGCGGCCACATCGGTGAACGGCGACTCGATCTACAACGGCGCCGACGACGACGCCTCGGGCACCGTCGCCGTGCTCGAAGTCGCGCGGATGCTGGCCCGCGCGCGACCCGCGCCGAAGCGCACCATCGTCTTCCTGCTCGTGACCGGCGAGGAGCGCGGCACCCTCGGCAGCCGCTGGTACCTGGCCCACCCGGTCCTGCCGATCGAGCACACCGTCGCCAACCTCGAGATCGAGATGATCGGCCGGCCCGACTCCCTGGCCGGCGGGCCGGGCAAGGCGTGGCTCACCGGCTACGAGCGCTCGACGATCGGCGCGATGCTGCGGGAAGCGGGCATCCCGCTCATCCCCGATCCGCGTCCCGACCAGCATTTCTTCGAACGCTCCGACAACATCGTCTTCGCGCGCCGGGGCATTCCGGCGCACACGATCTCGAGCTTCAACCTCCATACCGACTACCACCGCGTGAGCGACGAGACGCGCCTCGTGGACCTGGCCCACATGGCGGCGGTCATCAACGTCACCGCGCGCGCGGTGCGGCTCGTGGCGGACGGGCCCGCGCCCACGTGGGCGCCGGGAGGGCAGCCCCAACCGCCCCAACCGAGGCAGCCGGGAGCGCCGCGGCCGTAGAGAAGGGATTGGGGTCGGGGACTGGGGGTTGGGGTGCCCGGAGCCGGTGGCCCCGTTCCCAAGCCCCAGTCCCCAACCCCCAACCCCCATCACCCGCACTTCCCCCACCCGCACGAGGGGCAGTAGCTGCACCCCGAGGCCTGGACCGTCTTCGATCCGCAATCCGGGCAGTCGGACGTCTTGGCCGTAACTGCAACTTTCGCAACACCTTCCACGGTGACCGCCCGCGTGTGCTTCGGCGTTTGTTCGGGTTCGTTGCCAATATGTGCGCGGCGGTCCAGGCGCGCAAGGGAGGCCTCGGATGGCGAGTAGCCGTCACTTGCCGGGGCGGCTATGTTTGGCGCTCCACAACCGTCGCACCCCCAAGCGCCATGCCGGGAGAACGACCGTGCCGTTCAGCCTGTTGCCACGCGAAGAGGAGTTCTTCGACCTCTTCGTCGAAGTCGCCCGCCGCAGCCACGTGGCCGCCGGGCACCTCGTCGGCCTGTTCACCGAGCCGGAGAAGGCGGTCTACCACGCCGAGCAGATCAAGCGACTCGAGCACGAGTGCGACCAGTTCACGCACGAGGTGGTGAACCGGCTCGACCGCACTTTCATCACACCGATCGACCGCGAGGACATCTACAAGCTGGCCGGCGACCTCGACGACGTCATCGACGTCATCGACGGTGTGGCGCGGCGGGCGCAGATCTTCCGCGTCGGTGCGGCCCCCGACGGCGTCAAGCAACTCACGGTGGTGATCGAGAAAGCGGTGGGCGCGCTGCTGAAAGGCGTCGAGCAGCTGAAGAAGCGCGACGGCGACGTGATGAAGGCCTCGCTCGAGGCGAAGCAGCTCGAGGAGGAGGCGGATGCGATCTACCACGCGATGCTCGGCCGGCTGTTCGACGAGGAAACGAACGCGATCGAGCTGATCAAGTGGAAGGAGATCTACGACAACCTCGAACGCTGCGTGGACCAGGCCGAGGACGTGGCCAACGTGCTCGAGAGCATCTCGATCAAGCACGGATAGCCCGTGAACACGGCCACGTTCGTCCTCGCGATCGTCGCGGTCGCGTTCATCTTCGACTTCATCAACGGTTTCCACGACTCGGCGAACTCCATCGCCACCGTCGTGTCCACGCGCGTGCTGTCGCCGAGCGTGGCCGTGGTATGGGCGGCGGCCTTCAACTTCATCGGCCTCTTCCTCTTCGGCACCGCGGTGGCGAAGACCTTCGGCAAGGGTCTGATCCGCGTGGACGTCGTCGACCCGCAGGTCATCCTCGCGGCGCTGATCGGCGCGATCGTCTGGAACCTCATCACCTGGTACTACGGCATCCCGTCCTCGTCGTCGCACGCGCTGACGGGCGGCTACGCGGGCGCCGCGATCGCGAAGGCCGGCGCCAGCGCGCTGATCCCCGGGGCCGGGTGGGTGAAGCTGCTCAGCTTCATCATCCTCTCGCCGCTGATCGGGTTCCTGTTCGGCGGTGCGCTGATGGTCGCGGTCGGGTGGGGATTCCGCCGGGCCCACCCGCGCAGCATCGACAAGTGGTTCCGGGCCTTCCAGCTCGCGTCGGCCGCGGCGTTCAGCCTCAGCCACGGCACCAACGATTCACAGAAGACCATGGGGATCATCGTCGGTCTGCTGTTCTCGGCCCAGGCCGTGTTCGCCAACCATCCGTGGCAGTTCCTGCACATCACGACCCTCGACACGATTCCGTTCTGGGTGGAGGCGTGGGCCTACGGGGCGATCGCGCTGGGGACGCTGTTCGGCGGATGGCGGATCGTGAGGACGATGGGCCAGCGCATCACGCGGCTCAAGCCCTACGGCGGCTTCTGCGCGGAAACGGGCGGTGCGGCGGCGATCTTCATCGCGTCGCACTTCGGGATCCCGGTGTCCACGACGCACACGATCACCGGCGCGATCAGCGGCGTCGGCGCGGCGCAGCGGATGTCGTCGGTGCGCTGGGGCGTGGCGGGACAGATCGTCTGGGCGTGGGTCCTGACGATCCCGCTCTCGGCGGCGATCGCCGCCGTGTCCTATCTGATCGTCCGGGGTGTGATGCCGTGACGGAGGAACGATGCCGAAGCTGACGGAGGCCGAGGTCGCGGCGGGACTGGCGCAGCTCCCGGGCTGGGCGCGCGAGGGAAACGCGATCGTGAAGCGCTGGATGTTCGGCGCGTTCGCCGACGGGATCCGGTTCGTGGACCGCGTGGCCGTAGCGGCAGACGCGGCCGACCATCACCCCGACATCGACATCCGCTGGACCACCGTGACGATGTCCCTCTCCACCCACAGCAAGGGCGGCATCACCGCGAAGGACTTCGCGCTCGCCGCCGAGATCGACCGGCTCGCGGCTCCCTAGCCGGCCCCGCCGCCCGCCGCGGGCGACTCGACCGGCGCCGGTATCGCCGCGGCCAGGTCCACCATCTTCACGTCTCCCAGGTAGCTCGTCGCCGGCGCGTCGGTCAGCGACGCGAGCTTCGCCACATCCCCCTGGATACGGCGCGCCATGTCGAGGATCGTGGCGACACCCTCCCGCTCGTGCGGCCCCAGCCCCGTGCCCACCTGGAGAACTCCCGCCTCCGCCGTGATCGCCTGGAGCGCGTTGTTCAGCTCGTGCCGCAGTGTCACCGCCACCTCTCCGATCGCGGCGAGTCGCTCGGCCTTCACGAGGCGGTTGTAGAAGTCGTGCAGCTGCTGGGAGAGCCAGCCGACCGCGATGGCCAGCATCCCGTAGGAGACGTAGATCGGCAGCAGCACCGACTGGTTGACGTCCACGAAGTTGAAGTCGAGGACCAGCTGGACGGTGACGTAGAGCAGCGTCCCGACGATCAGCCCGGCGAGGGCGCCGAGCATGCCGTAGTGCAGCGAGAGGATGAACGCCGGCGCGAGCGTGACGAGCCACGAGACCTCGCGAATCGTCCCCATGGACTCGGGGAGCGCCTCGAGCGCGACGATCGGCAGGATATAGGCGAGCACGCAGTAGACCGCCCAGCGCCGCGGCAGCGGCGGGCGGTGCGCCATCTGCTGGATGCCGATCGTGGCCACGGTCCGGGACCACCAGGGCCTGCCGTCGTTCGTCATGCCGTCACTCGCTGTGCAGGGTGAGCAGCCGCAGCTCGGTCATCTCGTCGATCGCGTAGCGTACACCTTCGCGCCCCAGTCCGCTCGTCTTCGCGCCGCCGTACGGCATGCGGTCCACGCGGAAGCCGGGGATCTCGTTGCCCATCACGCCGCCCACGTCCAGCCGGTCCCAGGCACGCATCAGCTTTGCGATGTCGCGCGTGAACACGCCGGCCTGGAGCCCGAACGCCGAGTCGTTGACCCGCGCGAGGGCCGCGTCGAAGTCGCGGTACGCGGTAACCGTGGTGACCGGCGCGAACACCTCTTCGCAATTGACCGCCTGGTCGCCCCGCGTGCCGACCAGGACGGCGGGCTGGAGCAGGGTGCCCTTCCGGGTGCCGCCGGTCAGGACCGTGGCGCCGTCCCGCGCGGCCGCCGCGATCCACGACTCGGCGCGCGCCGCGGCGTCCTCGGTGATCATCGGCCCGACCTCGGTGGCCGGGTCGAGCGGGTCGCCGACCCTGAGCGCCGCGACGCGCGCGACGAATGCGTCCAGGAACGGCCGGTAGACGCTCTCCTGCACGAGGATGCGCTGGACCGAGATGCACGACTGGCCCGCGTATGCGTAGCCGCCGAAGGCGCAGCGCTCCACGGCGCGCGCCAGGTCGGCGTCGGCCTCCACGATCACCCCGGCGTTCCCGCCCAGCTCGAGCGCGACGCGCTTCGCGCCCGCATTCGCGCGGATCGCCCAGCCGGCCTTCACGCTGCCCGTGAAGGTGATCATCCGCACCCGCGGGTCCCGCACCAGCCGCTGCGCGACGGCCAACTCGCACGGTACGATGGTGACACCCCCTGCCGGATAGCCCGAGGCCGCGACGATCTCCCCCAGCTTCAGCGTGGTGAGCGGGTCCTGCGGCGGGGGCTTGAGCGTGAGCGACGCGCCGCAGGCGATCGCGGGCGCGATCTTGTGGGCCGCGAGCAGCACCGGGAAGTTGAACGGCGTGATGGCCGCGATCGGCGCGAGCGGGACGCGCCGCGTGAGCCCGATCCATCCCCGGCCGGCGGGGAGCACGTCCAGGGGCAGCACGTCGCCCCCGATGCGCGTCGCCTCCTCCGCGCCGTCGCGGAAGACGAAAACCGCCCGCTCGAGCTCCAGCCACGCCTGCGCGATCGGCTTGCCCGCCTCGCGTGCGAGCAGGTCGGCGAACTCGGCGCCGCGCGCCTCCAGCTCGTCGGCGATGCGGCGCAGGCAGGCCGCCCGCTCGTAGGCGGGCATGTGACGGCACGCGTCGGCCGCGGCCACGCTCGAGCCGATCGCGGCGTCCATCTCCTCGGCGGAGGCGAGCGGGTGCGCACCGACTTCGGCGCCGTCCCATGGCGCGCGGATGGTGGCGATGGGCGCCGCGGTGCGGGGCTCGCTCGCGATGCTCAGGCGACGGCCCCCGCCTTCCGGAACGCGAGCGCGACGCGCGCCAGCGCCTCCTCCAGCTCGGCCGCGGGCGGCCCGAATCCGAGACGCACCCAGCGGTCCATGCCGAACTGGTCCCCCGGGACGACCAGTACGTCGTGCTCGGCGCGCAGCGACTCGGCCAGCGCCGTGGAGTTCACGTCGCTGCGGTAGCGCGCCCACACGATCGCGCCGGCGTCCGGAGCGCGGAAGGCGAACTCGCCGTCCTGCGCCGCCAGCCAGCGCTCGACCAGCGCCCAGTTGGCGCGGATGATGCCGCGGGTGCGCTCGAGGATGCGCGGCCGCACGTCGGGGCGGAGCGCGAGCGTCGCGAGCGCGTCGCTCATCACGGTCGGGCCGATGGTGGTGTAGTCCTTCCGCGCCCAGAGCTCGGCGATGAGTTCGGGCGGGGCCACGCACCAGCCGATGCGCAGGCCCGGCAGCCCGTACGCCTTGGAGAGTCCGTTCACCACGATGACGCGCTCGCCCATTCCCCAGAATGACGGCGTCATCCGGCCGGAGCGCTCGGCGCCCTGGTACACCTCGTCGGCCAGGAGCCACGCGCCCGCCTCGTGCGCGCGCAACGCGAGCCGGTCCATCGCCTCGGCGGACAGCACCGCGCCGGTCGGGTTGCCGGGGTTCGTCACGATGACCAGCCTCGTCCCGGGGCGGATCGCGGCGTCGATGTCGCGCGCCGCGGGCTGCCAGCCCAGCTCTTCCCGCAGCGGGATGGGGCGGACTCGGGCGCCGAGGTTCTGCGCGAGCCCGGGGGTCTGCATGTAGGTCGGCAGCACGATCGCGACGTCGTCCCCCGGCTCGATCAGGCGCCAGCAGTTGATGAAGTTCGCTTCGGCGCTGCCGCTGGTGACGAGGACGTGGTCGAGCGAGGCGCCGGGGTACAGGGCCGCGATCGCCCCCCGCAGGGGCTCGGTGCCATTCGACTGGGGATAGCCGAGGGGGAGGCCGAGCGGGGCGTCAGCGCCGGCGAGCGCCAGAAGCTCGGCGCCGCTCATCGGATGGACGCCGCTTTCCGACAGATTGAACCGCACCCGGTTCTCCCAGGTGCTCTGCCAGCGCTCCATCACGAACGACTGAAACGGCATCGCCCCTCCGGGTGGAGGGGCGATTGTAGTCTGCGCGCCCGCCGCGGGCAAGCTTTACGGCAGTTTCCGCAGGCGGATGGAGCCGTTCACCGTCTCGACATCGAGCCGGCGCCCGCCACGGCCGATCGCACCGACCAGGTGGCGCGGGCTCATGCGGCCGGTCACGGAGATCGGGAAGTCGGTCTCGATCGCGCCGTTCACCGTCCGCCCTTCGAAGTCGGCGTTGAGCCCATCGGGGAGCGAGAGCGTCACGCCGCCGTTCACCGTGCGGAAGCGCATCGGTCGCTCGCCGAGGGCGTGCACGACGGCCGTCACGCTGCCGTTGACCGTCGAGGCGCTCGCCTCGCCGCCGGAGGTCTCGAGCCGCGCGCCGCCGTTGACCGAGGAGATGTCCACCGGGCCGGCGAGGTTCGACGCCTCGACGTCGCCATTGACGGTGTTGCCGTCGAACGTCACGCCGCGCGGGACCTTCACGGTGAACTGCACCTCGACGTCGTTGTTGCGCGTGTTCATGTGCCCGCCGCCCGGCTGGCAGCGGTTGCCGTCTCCCGGGTACACGGCGCAGATCGTCACGCCGCCCTCGTGCTCCACCACCTCGATGCGCACGTCGGCCGGATCGCCGCCGTGGCCGCTGTGCTTGACCGCGCTCACCACGGCTTCGTCGCCCGGGGCCGCCTCAGCGACCATGTCGCCGTTGATGCCGCGGACCTCGAGCGTCTTCCCGGAGGCGATCCGGCCGTGCCAGTTCCACTGGTCCCCCTGCGTCGCTCGCGCGGCGTGGGCCGGTTGCGCGGGGGCCGTGAACGTGAACCACCCGGCCGCGACGGCCAGGCCCAGGATGCCGGTACTTCATGGGATCACTCCTCACGCGGCGCA
>Ga0315281_10003005_pt1 | contig 24836 bp, 24 predicted proteins | sample YL17G07_0_MG_FD_204540 | JGI IMG/M metagenome (GOLD analysis project Ga0315281, IMG submission 204540) | Sediment microbial communities from Yellowstone Lake, YNP, Wyoming, USA - YL17G07_0 | ecosystem: Environmental > Aquatic > Freshwater > Lake > Sediment | place: USA: Wyoming | collected... | reverse complement strand
TGTTGGCTACATAGTCTTTTCTGCCCTTGACAAGGAGATATTTTGAGGCATTCCTGTGGACATATGCTCTGGTGATCAAATCCGATACCCGGTTCTCCTCGTGTAAAAGAAATCCTCTTGTGTAAAAGGGATGGGGAGCAACCTCATCCGCAAGAAAGGCAAGTTCTCCAACATCGGGAGTAAACAGATCGTAGGCATTGGCTCTTCCACTCATCTTGGCAACATACATATATCCAGCATCTGCGACGAGAATGGGCCTCTTCTTCATCTTTTCGATGACAGAGAGAATTCGATTATGCCAGCCTATAAGGGGCTGTATATAATGAAAAGCAATGATATGGAAATCTGTTTGGCTCAGATGCTTTGCCAAATATTTATAAAGTTGTTGACTGCCGTCGCCACGGCCAATATCTCCAACCAAGTAGCCAAAGGGTTCTTCCTGGCCCAGTGCTTCTCCAACCTTGATAGCTGCAGCAAGCAAAGCTGGGGTCCCTCGTTTCACAGCAACCTTCTTGCCCTGGATACAGATTTCTCCATTTTCTAAAGTTACCTTCCCGGCCAGTAGGGGAAATTCTCGATCGGGTATGGTACCTACAACTGCAAGCATCTTCGTTTCATCTCCTCATAGGCCAACTGAAGGGCGTAACCACAGAGGGTATGACCGATTTCCCTTGGACTTGGGGATTCGGCCAGGGATTTTCCTACCATTTGCTCGGCCAGATATGGAACGTCCGGGCAGCCACCCCCGGAAATATTGACGATGGTCAAAGATTCTTTATCAACCGTCAGTTTCATGTTGGCAGCCTGTACCATCAGGTACCTGCCGAAGTCCCTGATCTGAAAAAGATCCACAGGTTGCAGCAAAGGGCTCGCGACAGGAACTGCCTGAAGGGGCGGAATTCCAGCATCCTGCAAGGTTTTTACAATTTTTAACTCCTCGATTAAAGGAAACTCAGCGACGAGATCACAACCGCTTCGAATTTCAGGCGGTGGCCCCATCACCCTAATTTCCCATCCCACCCTTTTGAGCAGGTTTTCTGCTTGAATCACTTCACTGGTATTCTCAAATACCAAAAAACCACGATCTGCCCTTTCTTCGACTGCTTCGTTTGGCTCTTTTCTTTTTAAAAACTGGAAAAGTGGCATCACTGCTCCTTTAAGATGGTGATCCGATAACCGCTTCTTTCTGATTCGACGCTCTTCACGTTCCATCCTTGAGCAGTTGCAGCCCTGGAAACGTTTTCCTTGGATGTGTCCGTATCCACGAGGATGACGATTTCTCCTTTGTCCGTCTTTTTGATCTCATTCAGAGCCAGCAGAACAGGTTGGGGACATGAAAGCCCTCGTGCATCAACGATCTTATTCATTTTCATCCCTCCTTTTTAAGCGACTTCTTTTCTCATTGTGAATCCAATAAACAGACAGCTAAGAAGTCCAATGATCACAGCGGCAATGCCATAAGGCCCAACACCATCCGGAGAGCTGGCAAGGCCGAAGTTATGAGCGAAACCGGCACCGACAATCATCCCCAAGACAAAAACCCCTGCATCTCCGTCACCTTCTCCCGCAAGAAAGAGCTGACGACCCGGACATCCCCCGGCCAGAGCAAAGGCCAAGCCCGCCAAGACCATTCCTCCGAAATTCCAGAGACTCATCGTGTGTGCCACTGGCTGCTTGGCAAAACCAGGGTGAAACTGTCCTAAAATCAGATTCGTAATAAAGGCCACAACAACAAGTGCAATAACTCCTGAGAGGAGATGGGTGTTACGAAAAAGGACAAAATCCCTGATAGCCCCCATGGTGCAGAACCGGCTTCTCTGTGCCAGGAATCCGATGCAGAGGCCAATAACCAGTGACCCAAAAAGCGGTGCGTGCATGGACCCTGGGCCTTTGAGACTATAAAACAACACTCCGCTTTTGTCCTGTCCCTGAATCTGTGGGAAGATAATCATTAAAACAAGAAATCCTAACATGATCAAAGGTAACAGCCATCCTACTGAGGTATGAGTTGGTTGAGAACGTCCCAGATTATAGCCACCTCTAAGAAACAAAGTGCCGATCCATATCCCTACGATGAGTCCGAGCAAGCCGAAAATGGCGTTCCCATCACCGCCAGCAAAACGGAGCATGGCCCGCCACGGACACCCCAGGAAGACTAAGGCTCCGATCATGGCAAAAGCTCCAAGCACGAACCTCACGATGGGAGCAGAGCCCGTGCGCGGACGAAACTCCTTAAAAGAATAAGCGGCAATCAGTGACCCAAGGACAAACCCAATGATCTCCGGTCTCATATATTGAACGACAGCCGCTCGATGAAGTCCGAGTGTACCTGCAATATCCCTTTCAAAACAGGCCACACAGATGCCCATGTTCGCCGGGTTACCCCACTTCTGCAAAAGCGGGGCCAAAACACCAATAAAGGCTCCTACAGAAACAATCCCCCAACGAGTTGCAAAAAATTGAGCGATTTTAGACATAGGTTCCTCCTTCTCAGATAACACCATCTTATGTCGAAAGTTTTAAATGAGATGGTTTTCAAATGATGATCAGCGGTAGGTGAAGCATGGGTTTAGATTAGGAACAAGAAAACTGGCGGATATGGGGGAAATGTCAAAATAATTTTGAAGAGAAACGAGAGCTACCAGTTTGCCCTCCCCAATCTTTCTTCATCCCATGGCCTATCAGCTCTATTGACCCATTCCTATGGGTACCGTAGGGACGCCTTCATGAAAGATAGACATAATTCCAGCCAAGCAGCATGGGGCTCTCACCTCCTCCCATTTGGAATGAATCAAACTTTTTCTAATCTAAATTTCCGTATATGTCAAATTGGAATTTTCAATATAATCTCCCTAAAATATCAGATTTACCTATAAGATATTTAGCCCTGTATAGAAATTTTATGGCTTGTTTTGGCTAAATGATGGAGGGTTCTAACCTTAACCTATTCACCATAGATAATTTTCATGTTTCGTGGGTGATGCATCCATGATGAAAAAATTAGTTAAATGAGGCTGCAGCACATTTCGATAGATCTTGTTTCAAGTCCGATTTCCCTTGCATAATCAACCGTTCCTTGGAGTGGGTAGGCAATGGTGTTTATACCCGAATCGATAAATCCCTTTTCCATCTCAGCCTTCCAAGGATGAGCCGGCCGGATACAGCCCATCCGAATCGGGATGGTGGGGTTAAGGATTCGTGCGATGGCAGAAATTCTCAAAGTCTCCTCAGGTTTGGGGATTCTTATTCGACCCATCCCTTTCGAAAAAAGAGGTTTGATAATCACCAAGACAATAGTCTCCACGCCAATCCGGGTGATCATCTCCAAAGCTCTCCATTCCCCTCTGATCTCTCCAAAATGGTGCCCGATGATGATATGAGGAGCAAGGTTATGACCTATTTCCTTTAACATCCAGAGGGTATCTTCATAATCTTCAACCCGTTTATTCAGGTGGTAGACCTGCCGGATCGTATCGTCATCACCGATCACATCGATGAGAATCTGATCTATTTCGGCTTCTTTCAATTCCCTAGCCGGTCCCATTTGGATGAGGCCAGTATGGACGATGACTTTAAATTTAGGATCACTTTCCTTGATCGCCCTGATAGAAGGAATAAATTCCCTTAAGGGAACCTCACCATTTTTATCTGCTCCTCCACTCACTAAAATACCGAGGGCACCACGGGAGCGGAGGCGATCCACAACCTTGGAGAAGATTTCAGGATCCTCTGCAGGGATCATCGATTCGAGCAGTATTCCCTTGCAGTGACCACATCGCAGATCACAATGTCTTCCCGTGACGCTGATCGCTGCAAAGCTCTCCTTTCGGGAAGAGAAACCATTGCGTTGAAAGGCGATCATACTGGGGAAGGAGCATGTTAGTTCATTGCCAAAGTGGGCCTTACGAATCTTGAAGGCTTCGGATTGGAGCTCTTTCAGAGGGAGCGAAATTAAATCTTGAATCATGACTAATTGCCTTTTGGCCTCTCATTCGCCACGAAAATAGTCAATGCTTGTAGGGTAAGGGTTATGACGCCAGTTTTGCATATGGTCAAGGTGTTACGTTAAATGGCCAGAAGACCAACGACATAACCAATCCACAGTACTGGCATCTTTGCCTTAACCTTATCCCTAAAAACTTTTTGCTTTCTATGTATTATTATATCCCCAATTGGACCCTGATCTCTTCAAGGTCTTCCGGTTCTGGTAGAAATGGGAAATTGCGAATTGGACCGGAGGGTCTTTCATTCCCATAAGGTCGGTTGCACGCTACCTTGCCATCCCTTCCAGGGCAGCCAGAGGTCATAAAGGCTTCTCTTGCCTCTAAAAGGGAAGGGATGTCGATTCCAAAGTCGACCAGTTTACCCGCTTCATCAAACACCATCTGATCCCGAGATCCCAACCCCTCATTGATGATCCATCGGCTGAGCTGGATTCGACGGTATTGGTCCAGAGGAGGGGGAGAATGACTCTCCATAAGACTTCCTGCTTCAGGGAAGAATGAGAAGAGATGGGTATGGGCTCCCAGATCCTGTCCTTTCTGAATGGCTTCCACCATCTCTCTCTCCGTTTCACCCAAACCGACAATGAGATGGATGCCGACATAAAATTTTCCAAAGACCCGGACAGCCTTTTGAACCACATCCCAGTAGTGATCCCAGCGATGGGGACCTCCGGTGCCTCTCCCCCTCAACCGGTCGAATAATTCAGGAGTTGCGGCGTCAATAGCAATTCCCACCCAGTCTGTTCCCGCCTCTTTCATGGCTTTGAGAGAATCTTCGTGATGAATCAACGTTGCAGTAATGAGGACACTGATAAAGAGGTCAGTCTCCTCTTTAAATCTCCGGATGACATAGAGGGTGTCTTCCAAAGCCTTTGGATGGGTGATTGTCGAGATGCAGACACGATGGAGTTGATCTTTACCCTTTGCCCTTTCAATGATTTCTTCTAAGGGATAGAGAGGCCAGTCCACTCTGATAAAAGTCTTCCCTTTCGGACTTTCGCGCCTCGAACTCGAAAGTCCACAGAAATGGCATTTCCCCAGGCAACCCTCTTCATAGTGGAGAAGAAGGTTCAATCCTTTCAGTTTTGCATTTCGGTGAAAAGATCCTGATTGGAAACCCAATGTTAAGGAGGCTGCCAGACTGGTCTGGATATATTCTGGACTAGTTTTATATTTCATGGTTCACTTTCTCCTTCGATCCTCATAATAATCTTTGAAGCCCACCCATGTCTTCCGGATAAGATCTTCAAAATGGATTTTGGATTTGTTCCAGTTTTCTTCGAGAAATTCTCTTTTCGAAGCACCATAGGAGAGGGATTTTCCAAAGACCTCCCGCCATTCGACTTCATAATTTTCTAAATATCGAAGATCCCCTCTTGAAACGGCTTCCGCAGCAATCCTTCCCGCTATTTCTCCAGCGATCACCGCATTGAGGATGCCTGCACCTGTGATGGGATGGGTATGGCCAGCGGCATCGCCCACCAACAAGGTATTTTCGAGGACGGTTTTTCGGGAACCCTCACAGGGGATGGAACCCCCCGTCTTTCCAACGATCTCAATTCTTGAGAACTTTTTGGAGCCAACCAGATGATGGAGAAAATGATTCAGAAGATCTGAAAGGAGAGCGTTTTTTTTAGGGGCGATCCCTAAGCCCACGTTGGCTGTCTTCCCTTTTGGAAAGAACCAAGCATATCCTCCTTCATAATCATGATGGAAAAAGATGTCTACATGATTTTGTGGGATGGGATTCACCACCTCAACCTGCAAGGCCACAATCGTTTTTAATGGAGGCAGTCCAATGAAACGGGCAATCGAAGAAAGGGCTCCATCAGCACCGATGATCACTTTGGATTGGATGGTCTCCTTTGTGGATCCATGTTCAACCAGGAGACCCTCGGGTGAAAGACCTAAGGCCTTCGCCTCAGTGGAGATCTTTGCCCCGGATATAACGGCTGAAGCCACCAGCTCCTTATCAAAGAGAAATCGATCCAACATATAACCCGGACTTTTCATCTCGTGAGAAGTTTGGTTAGAGAGATGGGTGACCATTGAATCAATGGTCTGAAGAATGCATGTTGAGGAGAAGGAGGCATGGCGAGAGATCCCCTGGGGCACAAATTCAGCACATTGGACGGGGACTCCAATGCGCTTTTTCCGGTCGATGAGGAGGACATTTGCTCCCCTTCGAGCAGCAGCCTTGGCAGCGCTTGAACCTGCAGGACCAGCTCCAACGATGACGATGTCATAAGCCTCAGCCATTTGAATACTCCAGAACTTTTTGGAGAAGGGAGAGGTTGAGGTGGGTCTGATTTTCAAAATTTCCCTTAAAGGCCTCCTTCTCTTTACCGAGGTCATAGCAGGTGCTGCTCTCCACATTGACGAGGATCCCGGGTAGACCGATCCGTTCAAAATCCGGCCGGTGTTTTCCATAAAAAGGCTCACAGCAGGAGCCGATAAACCCGTGGACGCCTGAGCTCTTGAGCTGGAGGAGTGTGGATTCGAGATCTTCGTAATTCTGGATGGTGACGGAGTCCATTCCGAAGTCCCTGGCCATCTGGACTGCATCTCCGATTGAACATCGGCCACATTCTTCACAACCTTGCTCGTTTCGGTAGGGGCATTCCAATTCTTTTGCACAGTAGGGAAGGAGGAGGACTTCTGGCCTTTTCACTTCCCCAAACGGTTTTATGACACGAAAGAGATGATGGGTCTCTTCTTCATTGAATCCGTGGGGGAGAAGTTCCATTTTTTCAAGGGCTTCCTCGATGGCCTGGATGAGATGGTCTTCCCTTATTCCCGGGATCTTTGGTCTCTTCTCTTCAAAGAAGGATCGGATCACCCCTTCGATGTTGGAAGGAGTGGCCTTCGAATTTTTGAGGAGGCTTTCCAGATCGAAGATCGCTCTTTGGGGGTAAGCGAAGAAATCACCGGTGATCAGGATCTGGTTGATCACATGGGTTTTCGTATCCATAGCCATGGAGATTCGGATCAATCCACCGGGGGCTTTCAGAATCGAAGTCAACGTCTTTCTTCTTGGCAAGGGTTCCCTGACCTTGAAGATATAATCGGAAGAGGAGAAGTGACGCCTTTTCTCTTTCAGAAGGTCTTCTTCTTCAGAGGTTAAAGGCTTCTCATAAAAAGTGATGCAAAAGGCCTCTTCAAAACCTTTCCTCAAAGCCTCTTTGATTATCGATAGGTGTGGGGTTCGTCCCAACTCCCATTTCAGACAGGTCACCCTCTCTTTGACCGACTCGATCTCTTTGTCCTGGAGTTTTTCAGTGGGAATCCTAAGTGCCCTGAGCATCTCATCGACATCAAAATCGACTAAAATTGTCCCTTGAAAGAGGATGGCTCCCGAGAGTTCGGTTCCCCCTGTTCCTGAAATCTTTCGGCCATTTATCTCAACGTCGTTTCTGGGACGGAAATGGGCTCGAAGTCCGAGGCGCCGAAGCCCCAGAGCTGCCGCCTCACCCATTTTCCTGTAGAGGTCCTCAATCTTTGAAGGAATTCTCGGATCGGTTTTGGAGATATAGATCTCCCAGCCCAATTCTTTTCTCCCCCAATAGAGTGCTCCCCCTCCGGTCAGCCTCCTGTTGATCTCAATCCCTTTTCTTCGACAGTAATCGAGACGGACCTCCTCTTCCACGGACTGATGGTGTCCCACAAGGACGGAGGGGTTTGAGAACTGGAGGAACCGAAGGGTAGGAGGGATTTTTTCTTTGGCCTTCAATTCGAGGAGGATTTCGTCGAGGGCCATGTTCTCAGCGGCTGATCGCGCCCCTGTATCAATGAGTCGCCAGATCTCCATTATAAAATCTCTCTATATCGGGAGGTAAAGTGAGATTTTTTAAAGTCTTAAATATCTGGGAAGCCACCGGTGGGCACCCTCTGGGATCGTTATGTGCACTGGATCCACTTAATCCAAATCGAGAAGTCCAACCCCTGGTTTATCAGAAATGTCTTTCACACCTGTCACTCGGAAGGCCTCTTGCGTCTTCACCCCAAAGATACAATTCTCACCGATCGCAATCCTGCCTACTCCCTTTTCTCTCGGACTACGAAGTAGGCATCCACCGGCAATATCTCTTCTCAATCCATTCCACGCCTTCGTAGAGCACTATCCCTAAGAACCCCATTCCAAAGATCCCGGCATATATGCCAAGGGAATCGAGAGTGCTCCATGCATCCAAGATATAAAATCCTAAACCTGTCTGCCCAGCCCAATCTTCACTCATTCCCCGGCCCATGAATTCTATTGGCCCAAACCTATGGGCATTTTGGGTTCTTTCTCAGGAGAGATAAACAAAATTCCAACCGAGCATCATCGGCTCTCACCTCCTCTCATTCAGTATAAATCAGAGTACTTTTAGTCCAAATTTCCCTATATGTCAAATTGGAATTTTCAATATTTTTTTTGTAGAAAATTCATGGCTGAAAGAGAAAGGGTATTCCTGTTGTGAACCTGAAATCTGGCGCAGCCTTATTCATTCCAACCTCCAGCCCCAATGACTTCTCCCACTAAAGTCTATTTATCTCTGGTAAATTGAAATCCAAGAAAGGGAGATTGTATCAAACTCTTCCATATACGTAAGCTTTCTCAATGATCTTTGATAACTTAAAACCTATCCAGGCACCTATGGCGGAAGCGATTACACCCTGAACTACCTGGAAAGTAATATACCACCCTGCATAGTGTTTATGCCAGATAAATGGGCCCGCAAAAAGATAGAAGTATAGGTATACGACCACCCCTCGTAATACGCCTGCTCCTAGAGCATTAAGTAAAGTTCCTACGTAATTTCTTGTTAAAATAAAGTATAACTCCAACGCAAAACTGGGCAATATCGCATATGGCCACCATAGGGGGTTTATCCCACGTGACAAAATTTGAGCAAAAATAGTATTTCCCAGTATTAAAAGGGTAGTTGCGCCAGGTTTAGGAACTAACCTTATGCCAATGATTAAGATGGCACTATAAGGAATGGAAAAGAAGAAGGAATGGATAAAAGGAAACTTTGAGAATCCCAATTTAAAAGGCAAAATGGCAATATAGAGTAAAGTAATAAAAAGAGAGATAGTAACCAAATCATAGGTGGTGAAGGAGCGAATCAACCTCTTTGATATCCCCGCATATAGGGTAATCCCTGTTATCAAGGCGAATAAGACAATTCCAGCATAAATGATTAATTCACTTGAGGTGTTCACTTAAATAGCTCCATATAAATTAGAAAGAAGGATAACAGAAACCCGATCGTTACTACCAATGGGTCGAACCAGGAGAGCTTCAGCTCCTTCATGGAGGTTCTCCTTTCGGTAAAGGCTCGAACTTCTGCCGCCAGAGCGATTTGCCTTCCACTCCTCAGACAATTTATGACCAAGGGAATGGTGAGATGGCGAAACCCTCTTAAAACCCCTCTAAGGCCTTTAAGTTTTAAACCTCGGAGTTTCTGTGCAATCAGTATCCTCCTGGCCTCTTCGATTATTGACGGAAGAAAGCGAATGCTTACCATAAGCATAAAGCCTATCCTTTGGGGGAGTCCGAACTTGGTCAGTCCCAGGATGAGATCAGAGGGATAGGTCGTTAAAACAATTAATAAAGCCAAAGTCATAACGATGATCAGCCTGAGGGATTGAACCGCACCATAAATCAGCCCTTCCCGGTATATCTGCAAACCGCCCGTAAGCCCCCCGATTAGAGGAACCGATTTGGAGACAATAGTCACTACAGGGGTCTTGGGTTCTAAATAATAAAAAAATCCTTGGGAGATCATCGTAGATAAAAAAACGGTTGCCATCATGAAAACCAGTATCTTCAGATTCGATAAGGAAGGCCTGGTAAAAAGGTATGCTGAGAAGATAGAAAGAAAAAGGACCATTAGAAGAAGAACATTATTGAGCACGACCACTAAAACGGCAACCATTAAACTTAGAATCACTTTTGTTCGTGGATCAATTCGATGGAAAGGCGTATTTTTATCGGAGAATCTCATCACGGATGATTTTCCCTTCTTCTATTTGTATAAGCCTATCGGCGAATTCTCCCATGGCTTTTCTGTTGTGGGTAGAGAATACAACTGTCTTCCCACGAAGAGTGAGGTTATAGGTGATATCCATAAACTTTGTCCAACCTTTTGTATCTAAACCCGTGGTGGGTTCATCGAGTAAAATGATCTCAGGTTGCATGGAGAGGATCGAGGCCAAGGCTAACCTCTGCCTCTCGCCACGTGAGAGAGTTTGGGGTTGCCTTCCCTTATATCCCTCAAGCTCAAATAATTTTAAAGCTTCTTCTATATTTATATTTATCCCTAAATTTTTCGGGCCGAAGCTTATCTCTTCTTCTACGCTGCAAGTAAAGAGCTGTTCATCGGGATTTTGATACAGGAATCCAATTTTACATCCATAGGGGGATAGTTCCGGGTTGGAAATTCCCTCTATCGTGATCTTTCCTTTTTGAGGTCTAAGAAGACCCAATATTGCCTTAAAAAGGGTTGTCTTTCCACTTCCATTTTTTCCGAAAAGTGCTACAGATTCTCCTTTTCTAATCTGAAGGTTGATACCCTTTAAACAGGGATGGCCCTCATAACCGAACCATAGATCCTCAATTTTTAAATACGGAGGCAGGGATTGATGAAAATTCTTCTTCCTTTTTGGATTCAATCGAGAGGGTAAGGGATCAAGACTTAACGTTATTTGTCCCTCTTTAAAGTTTATCGTCCGATCGGCAAAGGGAATAAAATCCTCATATTGGTGTTCAACCAGGATGATGGTATAACCTCTATGCTTGAGTCCTCTCAAAATTTGAAAGAGATCTCTTCTTCCCTCTTCATCCAGGTCAGTGGTCGGTTCATCGAATAGGAAAATTTTTGGCCCCATCGCATAGATCCCAGCGATGGCCAGCCGTTGTTTCTGTCCCCCCGATAGCGTGAAGGTCTCCCTTTCCCTTATATCCCATAAGCTTAATTCCTTTAATGCAAGATTTCTTCTTATTATTATCTCATCCCTGGGGAAGAGGAGATTTTCGCATCCAAATGCAACATCATCCTCCACACGGAGCATGAATATCTGACTATCCGCATTCTGAAAGACAGTGCCCACAAATTGAGAGAGCCTTCTGATGGGATTCTCTTTGGGAACTAATCCGTTTACAGAAATAGAACCCGTCAATTCCCCACCAAATAAATTTGGAATTAATCCATTTATTGTATAGAGAAGAGTGGATTTGCCAGAGCCTGATTCTCCTGTGATGAGGATAAATTCACCATCTTTAATCTGGAGATTGATATCTTTCAGAGCGGGCTTCTCTGCCCCTGGATATTTATAGGATAAGTCTTTTATTTCAATCATTTTTTCCGCCTCAAATGATTACTGAAAAGATCAATGACTCCAGTGTAATCCTCCCCCTCCGGTCGGGAAAAGGTTACGTTTTCCAGATATCTTCTGGCTATGTTTGCAACCCTTTCTACTTCTTCATAATTGGGTTTGCGAAATTTCAGTCCCCGTACAGGCATATATCCGATCACCCGATAGCTAATTTTTGGATCTACATTTGAGATAAACTGTGCAATCCTTTCAATCTCATCTATATCTATATAACCCGGTATGTAAACACTTGAGGTTGAAAGCTCAATTCCCTGATCGTAGAGATAGCGGAAATTCCTTAACGGGATTTTGTTTGGTTTACCAGTATACCACATGTGTATTGTATCACTATATGCCTTGATGGAGATGGAGACATGTTTCAAGCCTTCCAGGTCCGGGAGTATAAAACCATTGGTGAGAAGCCTTACCTCGCAACCAAATCGATCGAATAAAGTTTGGGGAAGGCTATTGAATTCGGGATTGGGCTTGGGGTCTCCTGTCAGAATATAAACCCGCTTGGGATTGACTCGACTTAAAATATTTAGGGTTTCTTTAAGGTTCAGGAGTTTTAATCTTCTAAAATCGATTTTCCCATAAATTTCCTTCCAATAGCAGCCCAGACACCTGAAATTACAACCGATGAAGTAAAGGGAACATGAATTAATCTTCTGATTGTAGGTGATTCTGTGGATATTCATCTTTAGAACTCCTTCTTGATAGAGAAAAGAGCTTCTATACCAGGAGTAATAGTACCGTAGGAATCCCTGTATTTTCTATTCGTAAAGTTTCTTATGTCGGCTGAGAGTTCGAATCCGTAAGGAAATTTACGAGAGATTCCAAAATCAAAGACAATATAGTCTCCAAGTTTCTCCTTATTTTCATCATCGTCATAACGCTTACCCACATACCTTCCCGAGAGGCTCGATTTAAAAAGCTCCGGTTTATCAAAGGTGATTCCAAGGGCGCCCTTATGGGCAGGGGAATGCATCAGTCTCTTTCCCTCCAGTATGGGTTTTTCGGGGCATTTCCCAATATTAGAATAATTATAAGTATAATTGAAAAACCCTTTCCAGAAGTTAGCTAATTTATATTGGGCCTCCATTTCAATTCCTCTTGTCTCAACCTCTGCAACATTCTTCTTCTCATAATATTTTGGGGCAGTGGATACTGAATAGATAAAATCTCTTGCGTCATTCTGATAAAAAGTCAACCTAAATAAACCTTTCCCCATGATCTCCTTATCAATTCCAATTTCATATGACCAGAGTTTTTCAGCACCAAGGTCAGGATTGGATGCATAAGTGTATGCCCCCCAATGCCAGGTCCGGTAGAGATCGTATAGACTGGGGGCACGAAATGCCCTTCCGATCGACCCCCTTATGGTGAGGTCTTCCGTCAATCGATATACAACTCCAAATTTTGGATTAAAATTCCCGTCGGTCCGATCTTCGTATCTTCGGGCTTTGGACAGATACCTCGTATCGAAACTCAAACCGTCGAAAGACTTCCATAAATCATATCTTCCTCCTAAATAGACGGATAGACGCTCCAGTAAAGGGAATTCATTCTGAAAAAAGAGAGAGACGAACCTCTGACTGCCTTCTGCCTTCCTCTTTCTAATTTCAGTCCGATAATCGTCTGTGCTTTCAATAGAGCCCTGTCTAAATTCGACCCCAGAAACAATATGCCACCATTTCGATAATCTGAAGTTATTTTGAACTGATAATCCAAAAAGATTCTTATCTCCTCGGTTTTCATATTCAATGATATCTCCCTTTATTGTCGAGGTATAAGAGTCTTTCATATCGTCGAAGTAGAAGTGAGAAAGCCAATCCATCTTTTCTCCCTTATAGCTGTAATGAAGGGAGGCTCTATTGCTATCCGTCTCCCCCTCATAATTCTTCATTCCATAATTAGCATCATCATGATAATGGTTCAATTTTATATCGAAACGATGTGGAGATGGTTCAAAGGAAAATTTAGCCAGTAGATTCTCCTTATCCATCTCCCTTTTCGTGTAGGTAAAACCAGGTTTTCTTTCTTCGGGAAGGATACTTTTATAACCATCGGTGTGTGTATATCCTCCAGAAAAGAGATACCCAAATTTATCCAGGCTTCCGGTAACGTTTGCTCCAGAATTCCATGTATTCATATTCCCATAGCCCGCATCGACCCCAATGCGGAATTTCTTCTCAGGTTTTTTTGTAATGATATTGATCACTCCTCCTAAAGCATTTGAACCATAAAGCGCGGAATTGGCGCCTCTTAAGATCTCAATCCTTTCCACTGTTTCTAAAGGAATCGTATTCCAGTCAACTGCCCCACTATAGAGATCATTTAAAGGAACACCATCTAAGAGGATCAGGGTTCGGCTGGATCGGTCTCCATAAATACCACGCAGTGTGACACTTTGTGTTTTTGAGCTTAGACCATAAGGCCTTACAACATCCATTCCAGTTTCTTTTCTCAAAAGGTCATCGATAGTTCTAGCCATTGAGGTTTTAATTTCCTCTTCGGTAATGACAGAGACAAAACCCGGTACATTACCAATAGCCTGTTCTATTCTGGTTGCGGTCACGACTATCTCCTCCAACTCAATTTCTTTTTTCTCTTGGGCCAATGGTGCCTGAGTGGATAAAACTAAAAGTGAAGCAATGATCAAAAAGGCTTTTTTGGTGGTAAAGCGGTTTTTCCCCATCATGTAACCCCCCTTCTTCAAAATAAAAAACCACGAAGGTCTTTCGAGACTTGATTGAACCTTCGTGGTCCCAATTCTTCAGTTCTAAAGAAATGGAGATGGATTAGTAGAGTTTATTTAACAAAAAGCCGCGGAAATCTCCACTTCCGTGGATGTGAAATTATTTATTCTACTTTTCATCGCAGACCTGAGGATGAAGCATTCTCTGACAGAGTAAATCGTATTGGCAATATTGCCCGTGATGTTACCGGTTTTCCCTCCTTCTTGGCGGGTAGAAATGTCGACCTTTTCACCGCCTGAATGGCCGCCTCTAAAAAACCAAACCCTGCTGCTTCTATGATATCGATGTTTAACAGATTTCCTTTTTCATCAATCGTCAGTTTTAAAACCACTTTACCCTCTTTCCTAAGTCTTCTTGCAAGGAGAGGGTATTTAGGCATTTCACGATATAAAAATCTCGGCCCATCCGAAAACCCAATTGTGGTCTCTATTAAAGAAGGAGATTCATCTGGTTCTTTTAGAAAATATCTCTGAGGTAGAGATGTTGTGGTTTTTGTTCCGGGGAGAGGTGTAGATGGCATATCGATTTGATCCACGCTTTGGTTAATCCGCTCAATATTAGGAGGGGCGGGTTGGCTTCTGTCAACTGTGACAATGGGTGTTTCTTCTGTTTCTTTTGTCTCAAAGGTTTCCTTAACCTCTATTGTCTGCTTATTTATGTTGATGACCGGGGGTTCAACCCTCGAAATCTTTTTAGTCTCCTCCTCAGGCTTTTTAACAACCGTATCAAAAGGCTCTATCTTTTCGACTTCAGCCTTCCTGACTACGGGTAATTCCTCAGAGAAATCAACCCATTCAGATTCCTTAGATTGAAGCTTTTGTTCGTTTGGAGGTAGCTTTTTCTCCATCTGTTTAATTATTGGACCTGGTGGACGGAGAGGTTCTTCAAACATTATGAAGAGTTCTACTTCCCTAAAAGGGTTTCTGTTGGTCATTGAAAAAGGTAGCGACAAAATCATCACATGAATCAATATTGAGATGAATAATCCTGACCAACCGCCCATATATATCCATTCAAAAATAAAAGCCATGAAGACAGAGGCTTTCGAACCTTTTTGCCTTCATGGCTAAATCATATATACTTTATTTTAATCCGAATTGTCAATATGAATTCTCGTTCGGATTAGAATATGTAAGCTTGGGAACTAAAATCCAAAGGCTATCCCGGCAAGGATTGTGAAATCAGTCCCTGGTTTATTCAGCCCACCTTTTATGCCGACATCAATGTCAATGTTTTCTGATATGGAATAGATCAGTCCGCCCAAAATAAAAGCAGGGTGTTTACTTGATGCTTTTTCAGGATTTCGCTCCATGCCGATGTTGCCAACCAACTTGAGGTTTTTTACCACTTCCACTTCTGATGAAAGGGATACATGCCATAGGTCTTTCCTATTCGCTTCTTTATCTTCCCGAAGTTTATATTCATTGCGCATATATCCGAGATTAAAGTGGAACGCCCACGGCCCGACCTCTTTTGTTGTTATAAATGTAAGACCATAGGAGGACCTGCCGTTACCCAGCCCTTTCTTTTCGTTGCCTGTGGGGAAGGTAATGCCCGGCTTCAAGGCAAAACCCAGACCATCTTTTTCGTAAAATCTCCATTTGACTTCGAGCGACAGATCAGATATTCCGCTTTCTCGAGAAGTCAATTCGCCATCTTCCTTGATCCTGAACCACTGATATGGCATCCCGATCACAATATCGGTATTATTTAGAATTCCATAAGAGAGAATCGTTCCTATTTCCCCACCTCTCTCTTTTGTCGTCAATCCTTCCTCTTTCTCTTTGTCATAATTAAATTCACTATTTACCTCAACCTGAAATTTTCCCTTCCCCTGTGTGCCGGTGTCATCGGTAATAAGGGGATGGGCAGCGAAGGCATTGGGCAAGTAGAGAAAATGAATCAGAGGGATCAACAAAACCAGAAATATTAAATTCCTTCTCATATTTATTCTCCTTTATAATGGATTCAGATTTTAGAGAAATATTTTTCCTATTTGATAAATCCCTACAGCTAAAAACCATCCCAGAAAGAGGCTATACGCTACGGCAAGAAAGGTCCATTTCCAGTTTGTTTCACGCTTTATCGTTGCGATCGCAGCAATACACGGAATATAAATCAAAGACATCACCATAAAAGCATAGGCTGAGAGGGGAGTAAAATGAGTCAGGATCACTTCCTTCAACCCAGCCTCTTCCACACCATAAAGGGTTCCAAAGGTTCCAACGACCACCTCTTTGGCCAAAATCCCAAAAAGCAAGGCCACTCCTGCCTGCCAGAAACCAAAGCCAGCGGGTTTAAACAGTGAGGAAAACGAGGAACCCAATTGACCGATGAAACTCTCTTTTGAGGCGTATTCGACCCCAAATGGAAGAGAGGCTAAAAGCCAGATCAAAATAACACCTAAGAAAATGATCGTTCCTGCCTTCCTTAGAAAAAGGCCTCCTCTTTCCCACATATGGATCAACACCCCTTTTACGGTTGGCATCCGATAGGGAGGGAGCTCCATGATTAATGGGGAAACTTCAGCCCCAAAAAAGAGGCCCTTAAATATACGGGCGACAATGATAGCCAAAATGATTCCAAGGAGGTAAAGGGAGAAAACAACCCATCCCTGATTCTCTGCAAAGAACGCCCCTGCAAAGAGGGTATAGATGGGAAGTCTTGCAGAGCAGGACATCAGCGGGTTGACAAGGATGGTCAGAATCCGATCCTTTTCCGATTCCATGGTTCTCGCAGCCATAATCCCCGGGATATTGCAGCCAAATCCCATAAGCATGGGGATGAACGATTTTCCATGAAGCCCCAGGGCATGCATGAATCTGTCCATCACAAAGGCGGCGCGGGCCATATAGCCCGAAGCCTCCAGAATCGCAATGGCTAAGAAAAGAAGCAAAATATTGGGTAGGAAGACGAGGACACTCCCGACGCCGCTGATGATCCCATCGGAGACAAGAGAAGAGAGCCATTTTGATCCACCCAAACTTCCGATACCAGCGGAAGCGGATTCGCCCAGCCAGCCAATCATGGCTTCGATTCCATCGGAAAGGGGGCCACCTAAAGTAAAAACAGATTGAAAAACAAGCCACATCATCCCTAAAAAGATTGGGATTCCAAGATATCGATTGACCAGGATCCGATCAATCCTGTCCGAGATATCGAGCCGTTCTATGAGGTCATATTTTTTACTTACTGATTCCTTTATAAGTCCAGACAGGAAGGCATATCGTTTCTCTACCAGGGCCGTTTCAAGATCATAACCCAGATGTTCTTCAAGTCTTTTCTTACTGTCAACGGTCTGGGATTCAATTGCTTCTCCTTCTCTTATTGCCATTTCTAAGATTTCCCTATCCCCTTCAAGAAGCTTAATAGCCACCCACCTTGATGGATATCCTGAGATACTCACCCTTTTCTCAAGACGATCTATCTCCATCTCGATATCTTCACCATAATCGATCCTAAAAGAGTCCCTCTTTTTCTTTAATCCATTTACAATGGCCTCCTTCAATTCCTCAATACCTTCGCCCTTACTTGCCACAGTTTCCATGACGGCGACCCCGAAGATCTGAGAGAGTTTTTTCGTATCGATCGCCATCCCTTTATTCCTCACAATATCCATCATATTTAAATCGAGGACGATATTTACCCCCAACTCGAGGAGCTGGGTAGCCAAGTAAAGATTTCTCTCAAGATTTGAGGCATCTATGATCACCACAATCCCATCGGGTTTTTCTTTGATGATAAAATCCCTTGCGATCTTTTCATCCATAGAATAGGCAGTGAGGGCGTAAATTCCTGGAAGATCCACTACAGAAACCTCATAATCTTGAAATTGAAATTTTCCTTCCTTCTTTTCCACCGTCACTCCAGGCCAGTTTCCTACATGAGCGTGACCGCCGGTCAGGTGGTTAAAAACCGTACTTTTCCCTGAGTTGGGATTTCCTGCCAATCCAATCTTCAATTTTTTCGTCTCCATAATTTAGCTCCTTTATATTTGAAATCTCTAAAAATATTAGGATTGTCTAACATTTTAATTAAAAAAAATCTATTTGGGGCCAAATGGCTCAACAAATATTCTTTTCGCCATACCAAATCCAATACCAAATCTCAACCCTCCAAGGCCAATAATGAAAGGCCCTGCATGGCCATCAGAAATAATTTCTATCTCCACTCCAGGGTAAAGTCCCATTTCGGTGAGTCTCCGAACAAAGCCTCTTCCTCCCGATATCCCTAAAACCTTTACCTTTTCACCCTGTCGTGCCATAGATAGCGGCATCATAATTTCCTAAACCTTTTCTAATAAAATATCTCTGGCTTCCTCCTTCCTTAAGGAGAGATGATAGCCTTTAATTAAAATATCGATTGGATCTCCTAAAGGGGCGACTTTCTCCAGTTTAATCTCTGTTCCCGGAACAATTCCCATGTCTAAAAGTCTCTTTTTTAAATTTCCCTTCCCCTTTATTTTGATCACCTTTCCCTTTTCACCGGGCTTGAGGTCCCTTAGGGTAAAATCCGCTTTACTCTCTTTTTTATCTCCCATATCTTCTTCTCCTTTCTCTACAAAGCCTTTAAATCTTGAGGTGAAAAAAGTCTTCTCCTCATGGTGTTCTTCGAGGAATTGAATGAACTGTTCGATTCTTTTTATCGTCTCCTTTGAAAGATGGTGTTCAATTTTGCAAGCATCTTTAGAAGCTATTCCAGCATTGATACCGAAGATTTCATTGAGCAGGGTAAATAATAATTTATGATGCTCATCCACCTCTTTTGCCTTCAACGCTCCTTGATCCGTCAACTCGATATATCCGTAGCTTTCATGTTTAATCAGATTCTTCTCCAAGAGGACATTCAGGGCGCTTACCACGGATGGGGTGGTCACCGCCAAACATTTCGCTATATCCTTCACCCTCGCAACTTTCTCCCTCAAACTTATTGTCCAAATGGCTTCCAAATAATCCTCAAGACTCGGTGTTAAAGCCTCCATAAATAACCTCCAAATGTTAGACTAATCTAACTTTAATTAATCCTTTTAATTTTGTCAAGCAAAAAAATTGGCCATTCGACTCCTGCCCGAATGTCCAGAGAGTCCTTTCAGGGTGGGGAAAGAAAAAAATGGGAATCTTGACATGATTATTCAGTCTATGTTAGCATTTTTGTGCGCTATTTCCAGGAGTATATAACGATCAAAGGTTAAGAAATCTTGGCTTTATCTTACCAAAATCATGCGTATTGCTTATAAAGTTTGGCTGGATAACAATGGGAAGGCCTTTGGCGAAGGGCCATATCGACTCCTAAGGAATGTTAAGCGAACAAGATCATTGTCGAAAGCCGCTGCGGAAATGGGTATGTCTTACAGTAAAGCCTGGCGGTTGATGCGGAATCTCGAAGAGAGGTTAAATTTCCCTCTTCTGGAACGTCGTGTCGGAGGTGCTTCCGGCGGAGGGTCCTCCATCACTCCGAAGGCGCGAAACCTACTCCAGCGATATGAAAAATTTCGTAAAGATGTTCAAGAGGCATTGGAGAAGATTTATAAAAAGCACTTTGGCTTAATGGAATAGAAGAGAAAAAAATTTTCAATATCGTTATGTCCTTAAAGAAATAACGGGAAATAATTGAGCAGAGGAGGACGATCATGAGCATATCAAAATCGATTTTGAGTCGGCGTCATTTTTTAAAATGGTCTGCTTACGGAGTCTTCGGGATCTATGGGTCTAAAGCCTTCGGATCATCCCGTAAGCGGATAAAGATTCCAAAATTTGCGGTAGAACACAATACCCATGCAGCGTGTTTTTACACTGCGAAGGAGAAAGGATGGTTTGAAGAAGAAGGAATGGAATTGGCCTATTTTGAAAGCCATCAGACCGGATGGGGAGTAGCAGCGGCCCTAGCCCGTGAGGATATTAAAGGCGCCTACCTGTGCCTTGCTCCATCGCTCCTGATCTATAACATGGGGGTTCCGATAAAAATACTCGCAGCAACCCATCTCCATGGTTACGGGGTGGTCGTTAATCCAAAGATCCACACTATAGATGAATTGCATGGAAAGGCGATGGGGTGTATGAGAGAAGGTCTTCCTCCCGATCTTCTTTTCCATCGGATGAAGGAAAAATTTGGTCTAAAAGGAATAAGCTTAAAGCGGATGGATCCTTCAAAGCAGGTGATGGCCCTTATCTCAGGAAATATTGACGGGGCCTGTTTACCTGAACACTATGTCTCTGTCGCTGAATCTAAAGGGTTTCCCGTTCTTATGAAGAGTCAGGATCTCTGGCCCGGAATGCCTGGTAGCGTTATTGCCGTTCGTTCGGATTGGTTCAAATCAGATGACCTCGAAATATTCCGAAGGCTTTACAAACTTACTCAAAGGGCAACTCAAGCCTTAAACGATAAGATGCTTAAAAATGAAAATGCAGAAATTATGGGAAAGATCTTGGGAATTCCTGCGCCAGTAGCATCCCGCTCCATGGAAAGGCTTGAATATCAAAATGACCTTGAAGTCGGAGCAGTCCAGCAGGTGATCGAGTATATGGCCAGTCTGGGTTATGTAAAAAAGGGACTTCGGGCAGAAGAATTATTGATTGAGCCTTCTAACTTAGGAGTTATCCGATGAAGGGAACCAATATGAAATGGAGTCCCGTCTCAATCCTCTCATTCTTCTTAATTTGGGAGATCATCGCGAGAAGCCATCTTTTCCCTCCCTTTCTCTTCCCGCCACCTTCAAAAGTACTCGGAGTTGGATATGATCTTTTAAACAGCGGCATTCTTCTAAAATCCGTGGGGCTCAGCCTCTTGAGGGTTTTTGCAGGAATCCTCTTAGGCCTCGCCTTAGCCACCCCCATGGGTTTTCTGATGGGTCGGATAGAGGTATTTGATAAAATTTTCAGCCCGATTACAAGTCTGCTCTTTCCAATACCAGGAATTGCATGGCTTCCGTTGCTGATCATCTGGATTGGTCTTCGTCCAACCCTGCCGATTCTTTTAATCTCCATTGTGGTCTTCTTCCCTGTCCTATTAAATATCGCAACTGGAGTAAAAGGCGTAGAGAGGGAAGCCATTCTGGCTGCCCGTACCCTTGGATCCTCAGAAATCAGAATACTCCTTACAGTGATAATACCCCTCTCCCTTCCATTAATCCTCACGGGCATCCGAATAGAAGTCGCGATGGCATGGAGGGTTCTGGTTGCTGCGGAGATGATAGCCATCCCTACAGGGATCGGAGCTCTGATGAGTAGATCCGAGAGTCTGCTTCAGATCGAACCCATGATGGTTTGTCTCGGTCTCCTTTCCCTGATCGGACTTTTTATGGATTTCTCTCTTCGGTCTTTTGAAAAAAGATTGACAGAAAAGTGGAGGAACGTTTGATCGATGTCGAATTAAGAAATATAGAGAATTTTATCCTAAAAGGGATCAACCTAAACATTCACAGAGGTGAATTGTTTGTATTTTTAGGTCCAACAGGAGCCGGCAAGACGACATTGCTTCACGTTATTTCTGGACTCATCCCTTACAAGGGGGAGGTTTTCTTTAATGGGAAATCCATGAATAATACTTTACCAAAAGATAGGAGGATTGGCTATGTCTTTCAAAATCTTGCCCTATTCCCACACTTAAATGTCAAATCAAACATCGCCTATGGACTTCGTGCGCAAAAGTGGTCCGCCGCACAGATTGAGGAGAGGCTCTATGAGGTAATGGGTATGATTGATCTTTATCACCTGGCAGATCGTTACCCTGGAAATCTAAGCGGTGGTGAAAAACAGAAAGTTGCCCTCGCCAGGGCAATTGCTCCTTCCCCTCAGATTCTTCTCCTCGACGAACCTTTCCAGAACCTCGACCCCCGTTCTACAAAGATCATCCGACTAGAATTTAAGCGGTTGCAGAGAGATCTTAAAATAACGACATTTTTTGTTACGCACCAACTCTCTGAAGCGGAAGAGATGGCCGATCGATTGGCAGTCTTGAATGATGGCAGGATCGAACAGATCGGTACCCCAAAAGAAATTTTCTCTCAACCTAAGAACGAAATCGTCTCAAATTTCATTGGATCTCCTAATATTCTTCATTGTATATCGTCTGTTCCTCTTCGATATGGGTTAATCGAAGCTGATTGTGATGGAATAAAGGTCATCGTCCCCCATGAAGTTAGGAAGGTAAAGAACATTATCATCCTTTCCAAGGATGTCTTTATCTCTTCAGAAAACCCTCCGGGGCCCTACATAAATCGCTTCAAGGGTCAGGTGATTGCCTTCCAGGGTGATGGGGTTTTAAAAAGAATTAGGGTTAAGATAGGGAAGCATTTGATCGATGCCGAGGTTCCGGAATGGATTGCTTCCACACATCATTTTAATATTGGTCAAGAAGTCCATGTCATTTTAAAAATGGGAAAGATCATGGTGAATGAGGGATAGATATGGATGCAATGGATATAGCAAAAGAATACCTAAAGGAAGTTGCTCACTCTCATCGAATCTTCGAAGAGCGGGTATCCATCAAGGCACGACCTCTCTCATCAGAAGAGGCCATTGGCAATCCAGAAGAAAAAGACTATCCTCTTTTGAAGGGAAAGGAGAGGATGCTCCAGGCTGAATTCAAAGGCTTTTTGGGTCAGACCTTCACAGATATGTATGGGAATTATGAGGGGACGCTCTCTGAGATTCTTTCGATGGATATAAGAAACAATTTTCGAAGAGCAATCCTCATCTCCACGCTCAATGCGGTGATGAGGTGTTTTAACAATATAAAGGGGACCCTTCATTGCAAAGATCAAGACCCGCCCAGGTGTGGTCAAGAATTGGGTAATTATATATACGATCGGTTCGGAAAGGTAAAAATAGCGATGGTGGGCTTTCAACCGAGGATGATAGAAGCGTTGTCGAGACAATTTGAATTGAAGGTAACGGATCTGGATGTTGACAATGTCGGGAAGGAGAAGTTTTGTATCAAGATAGAAGGACCTGATAAGGCTTCTGAGAACCTTAAATGGGCCGATTTAGCTTTAGTTACAGGGACGACATTTATCAACAATACTTATAGTGAATTTCTTCTGAAGAAATCCATCATCTTCTATGGGGTCACCGTGGCAGGACTGGCTGCCCTCGCCGGCCTTGAAAGGTTCTGCCCCTATGGGAGATGATCATTTCAGGTATGTTTGCGCTACAGCCTCCAGGTCCGTTAAAAGTCTTTCTAACTCTATACCGTATTTTTCTGCAACATCCTCTAAAGTTTCAAAGAGGGCCTCACAACAAATACAGACACCGGCTTGTTCGTCATATTTTTTGAAAATAGCCTCGCTCCCTTTGTAGCGGCTAACCACATCTAAGACAATCATTTCCGGTAGGATGTGTTTCTCTTCTTTGGAACTAACCTTGCTCATGTTTTTCTTCATGCTTTCCCGAAAGAATTTCTCTCAATGCCTTTGGAATGTACTGAATGATGTCTCTCACCTGGGTGGCAGGTGTGGGATGTGCATAAGCTCCTGCCAATCGATTGACTTTTGCACCAATAGTAGCAGCCTCACTAATATCCTTTCCAGAGGCGATTAAGGCAGCGACAATGCCGGTCAGAGTATCCCCGGTTCCTCCGATGGCCTCCATGGTTTCTTCCAAAGGACTGTCTATGATTGCCTGAACTCCGTCCTTGTTGGCTACATAGTCTTTTCTGCCCTTGACAAGGAGATATTTTGAGGCATTCCTGTGGACATATGCTCTGGTGATCAAATCCGATACCCGGTTCTCCTCGTGTAAAAGAAATCCTCTTGTGTAAAAGGGATGGGGAGCAACCTCATCCGCAAGAAAGGCAAGTTCTCCAACATCGGGAGTAAACAGATCGTAGGCATTGGCTCTTCCACTCATCTTGGCAACATACATATATCCAGCATCTGCGACGAGAATGGGCCTCTTCTTCATCTTTTCGATGACAGAGAGAATTCGATTATGCCAGCCTATAAGGGGCTGTATATAATGAAAAGCAATGATATGGAAATCTGTTTGGCTCAGATGCTTTGCCAAATATTTATAAAGTTGTTGACTGCCGTCGCCACGGCCAATATCTCCAACCAAGTAGCCAAAGGGTTCTTCCTGGCCCAGTGCTTCTCCAACCTTGATAGCTGCAGCAAGCAAAGCTGGGGTCCCTCGTTTCACAGCAACCTTCTTGCCCTGGATACAGATTTCTCCATTTTCTAAAGTTACCTTCCCGGCCAGTAGGGGAAATTCTCGATCGGGTATGGTACCTACAACTGCAAGCATCTTCGTTTCATCTCCTCATAGGCCAACTGAAGGGCGTAACCACAGAGGGTATGACCGATTTCCCTTGGACTTGGGGATTCGGCCAGGGATTTTCCTACCATTTGCTCGGCCAGATATGGAACGTCCGGGCAGCCACCCCCGGAAATATTGACGATGGTCAAAGATTCTTTATCAACCGTCAGTTTCATGTTGGCAGCCTGTACCATCAGGTACCTGCCGAAGTCCCTGATCTGAAAAAGATCCACAGGTTGCAGCAAAGGGCTCGCGACAGGAACTGCCTGAAGGGGCGGAATTCCAGCATCCTGCAAGGTTTTTACAATTTTTAACTCCTCGATTAAAGGAAACTCAGCGACGAGATCACAACCGCTTCGAATTTCAGGCGGTGGCCCCATCACCCTAATTTCCCATCCCACCCTTTTGAGCAGGTTTTCTGCTTGAATCACTTCACTGGTATTCTCAAATACCAAAAAACCACG
>Ga0315281_10003004_pt1 | contig 24838 bp, 22 predicted proteins | sample YL17G07_0_MG_FD_204540 | JGI IMG/M metagenome (GOLD analysis project Ga0315281, IMG submission 204540) | Sediment microbial communities from Yellowstone Lake, YNP, Wyoming, USA - YL17G07_0 | ecosystem: Environmental > Aquatic > Freshwater > Lake > Sediment | place: USA: Wyoming | collected... | reverse complement strand
GAGTGGTCTTCCGGCCCCGAGTTCGCGAGGGCGACAGACCCCGTGTTCGAGACGAAGACAGTCCCCGTGTTCGAGACGAAGACAGTCCCCGTGTTCGAGACGAAGACAGTGACCCAGCAAGTGCAGATTGGCACCGAGACCGTGACTACGCAGACCGGAACCAGGACCGAGACCGTGCAGACTGGCACCAGGACCGAGACCGTGCAGACTGGCACCAGGACCGAAACCGTGCAGACCGGCACCAGGACCGAAACCGTGCAGACTGGCACCAGGACTGAGACCGTTCAGACCGGCACCACAACAGAGACTCAAGCCACCTCTGCAACTGAAACCAGGACACGGGACATCACGACCTACGAAAAGACGCAGGACGGCGTCGTGGTTGGCAGCGTTACCGGGTACAACACGCCGCTTGCCTACATCGACTCCCAGCGCATCGGCAATGTGACGGCCACTTACGCAGGCCAATCAGGGAGTGCGGCGGTGGGCATCAACGTGAACTTCGGCTCTGCTACGTGGAATGGCAACTGGTCCAACAACCCCACCGGGGCAGCGGCATTTTCTGCGGGGGGAAGCATCACCGGGGCGAACATTCAGTCCGATGCCGCAAAATTCAGCAGTGGGACAACCGGGGTAGTGCAGGGCACGTTTTACGGAACCCAGGCAGAAACCCTGGCTGGTGCGACCGCAATCCAGCAAGGTTCGCTCAAGCACGTGGATCTCTTTACGACCCTCAAGCAACCCTGATCCGGCCTTTTTGGTTGGCGAAGCCTGGAGTGTCATGCATGGAAACCATTGGCAGGTTGCGTTGCCGTCATCTGGTCGGGGGGCGAGCGCATCAGGTGTGCAACAAAATTGATAGCCATGCTCCCGCCTTGTCGATAAATTTTACAGTTCCATTGCGGGCGATTATTAAAATAATGTAAAAACAATGTGTTAATGATTGTGGCACGGAAAGTGCATGTAAAGTGCATGTAACTTTAGATAGCAGGGCCCGGACCCTACGTTCGGATTTTGTTTTGGCGACTCGAAATTTTGAGAGTACTGAAAATTTTAATTTTAGGGAGAACATCATGAACGCGCGACTGAATACACTGGCAATCCTGAGCGGAATTGCACTGGCGGTAGGCTTTTCCGGCATGGCATCCGCATCTGCCATCACTGTACAGAGCGGCGGCATCACCCTGACCAGTACTGATACCACGGCCGCAGGCGGCAGCGCTGCTCCTTGGAGCATAGTTGAAGGGATGACATCCCCCGGCACGCTGCAGTTCAGCCAGGATAACAATGGCGAACCCCTGGGTAGCGGCAACCCAACAAATTCGGGTCACAGCCTGGGCAAGTGGATATCCAAGACCGTAACCAATAATACAGGCGTGGCTTGGACATCTTTTGAACTGGAACTCCAGTCCCTCCTGGGTACGCCTTCTACGGATGGAGACGGTCTGAGCTTTGCGCAAGGAGGCGGGTTGATCTTTAGCTCCGACATGTTCAGTACCTACACGCGCATCGACACAACGCGTGACTACCTGAACTTCAGCGGTGGCAGCGTGGCAGATGGCGGCAGCGTGAACTTCCTGTTCGCCATCACCGACGCGACCGTAACCGGAGGAGGCGAAATGAATGATCCCTTCTATCTGCTGCAAACAGCAAACAAGTTTGAGAGGATTCCAGAGCCCGCCACCTTGGCCTTGCTGAGCCTTGGCCTGGTCGGCTTGGGAATGATGCGTCGCAAGGTCTGACGGTCGGCAACCGCCCGCCAGTCCCGGTGGGCGATAGCAGAAAGGCCCGGCAGCGATGCCGGGCCTTTTCGCATGGTGCGCCCGGCATGAGCGTGGTCTTGGAGGTCAATTCCTCCCGTGAGTTGACCGTAGCTAACGAAGTGAAGCGCGACTGCGCGAGGGTGACCGGGCGTGGGGATGAAGTGTTGAACCTGAAAACCGCTATTGGACGCAGATGAAAGCTGATAAACGCCGATAACACATCGGTGTTATACCAACTTCACATTACCACCAAAAAGGTTTTTTCCCAGTGGTTAAAAGGTTAAAAACCACCGGCTTTGGCCGGTCAGCCTTGGCTGCGGGAAAATGCTGCCCGAAGACGTTGTGGATCCCGTTTGGCGCAATGGGCCGGCTATCCGACCAGGCTCCTAGCCCCGGTGGCGCCGGTAGATGATGGTCATGCTGAGGCTGATGAAGCCACCGAACAGGATGACGATGAAGTCGATGGAAAGCTGCGCCCTGACCATCGCCATATAGGCGCCGAGCAGCAGCAGGATGCCGATGTTTTCGTTGAAGTTCTGCACTGCGATGGAGTGGCCGGCTCCCATCAGCAAGTGGCCGCGATGCTGCAGCAGGGCATTCAGCGGCACCACGAAAAAACCGCTCAGGGCGCCGATCGCGAACAGCAGCACGATGGCGATCCACAGGTTGGTCACGAAAATCATCATGATCACCAGAATGCCCATGACGATCCCCGCCGGCAGAGCCTTCACGGCACGCTCCAGCTTGATGTAACGGGCGGCCAGTATGGCACCTATGGCGATGCCGACGGCGACCACGATGGTCAGCAGCGGCGCGCTTTCGGGTTTGAAGCTCAGCGTGATGACGGCCCAGCTCAGCACGACCAGGCGCAGGGTCGCGCCGGCCCCCCAGAACAGAGTGGTGACGGCCAGGGAAACCTGGCCTTGCGGATCCCGCCACAACAGGCTGAACGCATGCCAGAAGTCGTGCAGGATGTATAACGGGCTTTTCTTCGGCAGCTTGTGGTCGATCGGCACATACGGGATGTAGAAGTTGACGATGGCGGCGGCCAGGTACAGGCCGGTAATAACGGCAATGGCCCACTCTACAATGCTGATGACTCCGGCAAGGTGCAGCCAGGCGATAGGCACGCCGGCAATCGCCGGGGTGACCAGGACGGTTCCCAGCACTGCCCCGAAGACGATGGCAGCGACCGTGGCACCTTCCATCCAACTGTTGGCCAGCACCAGTTTGTCCGGCGGCAGGTATTCGGTGAGGATGCCGTATTTGGCCGGCGAGTAGGCGGCCGCGCCGATGCCGACGATGCCGTAAGCGTATAGCGGTTGTAGCCCGACCAGCATGGCGACGCAGCCAACCACCTTGATCCCGTTGCTGATGCACATGACGCGCCCCTTGGGCAGGGCGTCGGCAAACGGGCCGACGAAGGGTGCGAGCAGGATGTAGGCGACGACGAAGAATTCCTGCAACAACGGTGTGTGCCAATCGGGCGCGGCGAGCTCCTTGAGCGACGCGATGGCGGCGAAGAGCAACGCGTTGTCGGCCAGCGCCGACAAAAACTGCGCCGTGAGAATGATATAAAAGCCACGATTCATCGGTGGTCGGAAGCCGGATTTTTGTGGATTGGAAGCAAGGGGTTCCAAGCCAAACGTTTTATATCACGAAACCGTGAAACTTGGCGACACCAGGAGTCTGTCGGACTTGTTCGGGCTATCCTTGATGTGCGATTTATGATTGAATACGCAGCTCGCTTGGCAACAACTCCGGATTTTCCATGGCAGACCGCCGCTTGCAGGTATTTCACACCGTCGCAAAACAGCTCAGCTTCACCAAGGCCGCCGAATTGCTGTTCATGACCCAGCCCGCCGTCACGTTCCAGGTCAAGCAACTGGAAGAGCACTTCAACACGCGCCTGTTCGAGCGCAGCCACGGCAAGATTGCCCTCACCCCGGCCGGGGAACTGGCGCTGTCGTATGCGGAGCGGATACTCGGCCTAGCCTCGGAAATGGAAACGCGCGTGGGCGAGCTGACCGGGCAGATCAGCGGCCCGCTGCTGGTCGGCGCCAGTACCACCATCGCCGAATACATGCTGCCGCGCCTGCTGGGCGAGTTCAAGGCGCGCTATCCGCAGGTCCAGGCCAGGCTCACCGTCGCCAATTCCGAAACCATAGAGAACAAGGTCGCCGACCACACCCTGGATATCGGCCTGATCGAATCCCCTTCGCACCATCCCAACCTGACCACGCAGATGTGCTGCGATGACGAGCTGGTGGTTATCTGCGCGCCGTCCCACGAATTCTCCCGGCTTTCCCGGGTAACGCCGGAACAGTTGCGCGAACAGCCATACGTCAGCCGCGAAGCCGGCTCCGGCACGCGCGAGGTGATCGACGACTACTTCCGCTTGGCCGGCTTGGCGCCGGAAGACCTCAACATCGTCATGGAAATGGGTAGCCGCGAGGCGATCAAGGGCGCGGTCGAGGCCGGCCTGGGTATCGCCATCGTTTCCAGTTCCACCGTGGTCAAGGAGCTGAAACTCGGCGATCTGGTGGCGCTGCCGCTGGAGCCGCGCCTGTTGCGGCGTTTGTCGCTGGTGTATGCGCCGGAGAAATTCCGCGCCAAGCTGCTGCAGACTTTCCTGGATTTTCTGGGCGACAGGCCGCTGAAAGCCGTCGTGGTCTGAGCGGTACTCGCCGGGATGACCTCAGACGAAAGAGCGCTGCTGCGGCACTTCAGATCCCTGGCGGCGGAGCAGCGGCACAGCCTCGTGGATTTCGCCGCATTCCTCGCCGCGCGCAGCGGGCGCGCCACAGCCCAGCCGCCGGCGCAACCCGTCGACATCCCCCGCCCCCAAACCGAAAGCGTCATCAAGGCCGTCAAACGCCTGACGGCAACCTACCCCATGCTCGACCACGGCAAGCTCTTGCACGAAACCTCGAACTTCGTCGGGCAACACATCATGCAGGGCAAGCCCGCAACAGAAGTGATAGACGAACTGGAAGTAATGTTCCAGCGGCACTACGAGCTCTTCAAAGGGGAGTAGGCTGGGCTGACGAAGGAAGCCCAGCATTTGTTTGGAGTGGCTATATGTTGGGCTTCACAGGTTTAGCACAAACTACCGGGCTGCCCGGTGAATCTGTCTGATGATGGGGAACAGCACTATCGTGTCTGCCCCCCATGCCACTTGTGCCACTTGCACTTGGACATGGAAGACCAGGCCTTCACAGGTAGATGCAGTGCTCCAGATGCCCGCCCAGTTCCTTCTCCGTGGCGCGGGTGTAGTCCTTCTCGATGGTCTCGCTCACCAGTGCGCGCACATGGCTGCTGAGGCGGCTGTTGAGCATCCCCATGAAGGGGCTGGAGGCGACCAGTATCAGCCGCCCGTAGCTGTTGGCGCCACGCCCCTGATCGAGATCCTTGGATAGCTCCAGAGCGAAGCGTTCAGCTTCGTTTTGTTTGGGATCGGTGGCGGGCACGAACGATCCATGGCCACCACCGGCGCCCTGGTTGTGTCCGGGCCGGTCGGAAACCAGATCCGAGGCTTTTTCGCGGCTTTCCGGGTGATCGAATTGTTTGACGAATTGCAGGCCCTTCTTCGGCCCCTGGTTTGAGTAGAGTCTTGCGGAGCTTGCGTTTGCGACGAGGATCCAGGTTGTGCTCATGATGTCCCTGCTGTTGGAGTTGATGGGGTTGTTTTTAAGAGACGAATATCCGAAACCCACACTCTAAGCCTACCACCTTTTTCGGCACCGTCAAGGGATTCGCTCCGGGATCAGGCCGGGTTTTCCGGCCATTCCAGGATGGTCCGGGCGAGTGCGGCCATGCCGGCTTCGCCGAGGTCGCTGCCATAGAGGACCAGGCCTTGCGCATAGTGCGCGTAGTGTCTCAGCATCGACTTGCTGTAGGCGGGATCGTAGTGTTTTTGCAGCAGTTCGCCGACCAGTTCGTCCCACTGCCCGGCTTGCGCCAGGGCGTGCCAGCGCGCAATCGCTTCGTGCCCATACAAACCGGTCAAACAGCTCAGCTTGGCGTTCAGCGCCTCGGGCTGCTCCAGGAAGTGCACGTATTCTTCCTTCAGCAGACCCACGCGCGCCGCAGCTTCCACCTCCAGCCGGACGCACTGCCCGTGCTGCCACATGGCGTCGAGCAGGGCATCCGGTACGCGCAGATTGCCGATTTTTTTGCTTTCCGCTTCGACGTAGACCGGCCGCTCCGGGTCGAAGCGCTGCAATGCCGCCCACAGCAGGCTGTCGAACATTTTCTGCGAGGGCTGCGGTGCGTCCGGGAGGTTGCCCAGCACCGAGCCGCGATGGGCGGCGAGGGCTTCGAGATCGAGCACCTGGGCGCCCTGCTGCTCCAGCGCCTGCAGCAACCGGCTCTTGCCCGAGCCGGTCAGGCCGCAGATCACGCGGTAGCGATAGTGTGTCGGCAGCGTGTCCAGAGCGGCGACGACGGCGCGTCGGTAGGCCTTGTAGCCGCCGGCCAACTGTGTCGCGCGCCAGCCCACCTGATTGAAGATGTGCGCCATCGCGCCGCTGCGGCTGCCTCCGCGCCAGCAGTACACCAGCGGGCGCCAGTTCTTCGGCTTGCCCATGCAATGCCGTTCCAGATGGCCGGCGATGTTGCGCGCCACCAGCGCCGCGCCGATCTTCTTTGCGTCGAACGCGGAAGCCTGCTTGTAGGTGGTGCCGACAAGGACGCGCTCGGCATCGTCCAGCACCGGCAGGTTGATGGCGCCGGGAATGTGGTCCTCGGCGAATTCGGACGGCGAGCGCGCGTCGATGATCTCGTCAAATTCGGCCAGCTGTGCTAGGGTTATATCGGCTGGTGGCGCGTCGCGCAAGGGCGCGGGACCGGTCCGGGGTTTTGTGTTCAAGCGGGTGCAGCCTCAGGAAAATATTGCCGAAAACGCGGATTCTAGCGCCAACGCGACCCGCTGTCGCGGTTCGCAGTTCACCAGAGATTTTTTACCCATGCAAATCAAGCTGACCCAGTTTTCCCACGGTGGGGGTTGCGGATGCAAGATCGCGCCCGGTGTTCTCAGCGAAATCCTGTCCAAGTCCCCGGGGCATATCGTTTCACCGGACCTGCTCGTGGGCACCGAATCCAGCGACGACGCCGCCGTGTATCGCTTGAACGACAGCCAGGCCATCGTTGCGACCACGGATTTTTTCATGCCCATCGTCGACGATCCCTTCGATTTCGGGCGCATCGCCGCGACCAATGCAATTTCCGACATTTACGCCATGGGCGCCAAGCCTATCATGGCTTTGGCGCTGGTCGGCATGCCCATCGACAAGCTGCCGGTGGAGGTCATACAGCAGATACTGGCGGGCGGCGAGTCGGTGTGCCGGGAGGCGGGCATTCCGATCGCGGGCGGGCATTCGATCGACTCGCCGGAGCCCATCTACGGCTTGGTCGCCCTGGGTGTCATGCATCCGCAGAAGGTCAAGCGCAACGACCGCGCCCAAGCCGGCGATGTGCTGATTCTGGGCAAGGGCCTGGGTGTCGGGGTGATGAGCGCTGCGCTCAAAAAGGGCGCGCTGACGGAGGAAGGCTATCGGCAGATGCTGGACAGCACCACCCAGCTCAACACCCCCGGCCTGGAGTTGGCGGACATGCCGCAGGTGCACGCCATGACCGACGTGACCGGCTTCGCACTGCTCGGCCATCTGCTGGAAATATGCAGGGGCTCGCGGTTGGGCGCCGAAGTGGAATTTGCAAGGCTGCCGGTGCTGCCGCTGGCCCTTCTACTGGCGCAGCAAGGTTTTGCCACGGGTGCTGCAGAGCGCAACTGGACGAGTTACGGGCAGGACGTGGTGCTGCCGACGGGCATGGAGGAATGGCGGCGCAAGCTGCTGTGCGACCCGCAAACGAGCGGCGGGCTGCTGGTTTCCTGCGCGCCGGAGGCGGCGGGCGCGGTCTTGGATGTGTTCCGGCGGCAGGGTTTCGGCTACGCCGCAGCCATTGGAGCTATGCGTAGCGGCGAGAGCAGGGTGGAGGTGATCTGAACTCAGGCCGTCAGCTGCAGTGCCGTGCCGTGGGGTGCCGACACGTCGTCTGCGCGGCGGCACTGGGCTTCCCTGCGGTCATGGCGGATGGCGCCGGTTGCCTGATACAGAAACTGCCGCCAGTTGGCTGCTGCGAATGGACCTCTGCGTTGTCCCAGCCTTCTTTCCACCGGGATGAATTCGACCTCGTAGCACGGAAGGGAGGTTTCATTGCCCATCTTCATGACTCCATCGCTCGAAACGGACAGGGATCGGCAGGGTGTGTGCCGATCCGGAATGCTGCAATTCCCTTATAGCCAGGATGGCTGGAAATACCAAGTTAAAAATAGTTAATTGCGCACTTGGCTTGTTAGGATAATATCCAAATATTTCAATTACATTGCATCGTGCCATGAAATTTCTCATGATTGAAGACGACAGCGCCGCTGCGGATTTTCTGCGCAAGGGGTTGTCCGGGTTCGGTTACGACGTCGACGTCGCCCACGACGGCGAGCAGGGGCTGACCAAGGCGCGCGGCAATCTCTACGACTTGTGGATGATAGACGTGATGCTGCCCAAGCTGGACGGCCTCAGCGTGCTGCGCACCCTGCGCGACGAGGGGCGGCAGACGCCCGCCTTGATCCTGAGCGCCTGCGGCCAGGTGGACGACCGCGTGGAAGGGCTGCGCGCCGGCGGCGACGACTACATCGTCAAGCCTTATGCGTTTGCCGAGTTGCAGGCGCGCATAGAAGCGCTGATGCGGCGGGCGCGCAACGTCGAGACGCTGCCGGAGACCACGCTGGAAGTGGCCGACCTGAAGGTGGATCTGATCAAGCGCAGCGTGAGCCGCGACGGCCAAGAGCTGTTTCTCAAGCCGCGCGAGTTCCGCCTGCTCGAGTACCTGATGCGCAACGCCGGCCAGGTGGTGACGCGCACCATGCTGCTGGAAAACGTCTGGGACCTGTATTTCGACCCGCAAACCAACGTCGTGGACGTGCACGTCAGCCGTTTGCGCTTCAAGATAGACAAGTACTTCGATACTCCGTTGCTGCACACAGTGCGCGGCGCCGGCTATGTTCTTCGCGCGGATGGCTGAGCTTAGGGCGACTACCCCGGTCCGCCTTACGCTGGGTTTTCTGTCGCTGTTCACGCTGGGCTCGCTGCTCGTCTTCGGCTACCTCAACCATCAGCTTTCCGCCGCCCTGCGTGAGCAGGTCGATGCCATGCTGCGCGACCAGCGGAGCGTGTTCGTGCTGCAGCAGCAGGAGCACGGCATTTCCGGGGTATACAGCCTGATACGGAACGAGCTCAAGGACAAGGGCGACGACGAGCGCGCCTACCGTGTGCTGGACCGCGGCGGCCGGGTTCTGCTCGAAGCGGGCAGCGTGGCCTTGCCCGAACTCACGCTGCAGCCGCGGATTCAGGAGCTGCAGCTGTCGGCGGGCGGCAGCGTGCGCGTGCTGGGGTTTTCCCTGCCCGGCGAGGCGACGGTATTTGTCGGCATCGGCATGCAGCAGACCGCGCGGCTGAAGGCGGGACTATGGCGTGCCTTCGTCGAGAGCGAGGTGCTGATCATCCTGCTCGGGCTGGTGGTGGGATTCTGGCTGGCGAGGCGCTTTCGCGGCCAAGTGGAGGCCTTCAACCAACTTACCCTTAAGATCGTCAACGCGGGCGATCTGTCCAGCCGCATGCCGGTCAAGGGCAACGACGAGTTTGCGGCGTTGGCGGCCAACATGAACGCCATGCTGGGACGCATCGAGAAGCTGGTGCAGGGCGTGCGCCAAGTCGGCGACAACATCGCCCACGACATCCGCACGCCATTGACGCGGTTGCGCGCCGACGTCGAACTGGCCCTGCACGACGGCAACCCGGAGACCTGCCGCGCCACCCTGGAACGTGTTCTGGAAGAAGTGGAGGGCATGCACACCATCGTCAACTCGCTGCTGGCGCTGGGACAGGCGGAAGCCGGCGGCATGCGCCTCAAGGCCAAGGTGGTCGACCTTTCCGCGCTGCTCGCCGAACTCGGCGAACTGTACGGCCCCAGTGCCGAGGACAACGGGCTGGAACTGGAGAGCCGGGTTGCCGCCGATCTGCTGGTGCATGGCGACAAGCAACTGCTGGCGCAGGCTTTTTCCAACCTGCTGGACAATGCCATCAAATATGTCCCCGCCGGCGGCAAGGTGCTGCTCACCGCCGTGCGCCGGGGGAAACAGGTGGAAATCGTCGTCGAGGACAACGGGCCGGGCATTCCCGCAGAAATGCGCGAGAAGATATTCGAACGCTTCACCCGCATCGATCCCAGCCGCACGCTCGCAGGCTCCGGTCTGGGCCTGGCCCTGGTCAAGGCTTTCGTCGAGCTGAACCAGGGGCGCATCGGCATCGGCGAAAGCGCCCTGGGCGGGGCGGCGTTCAAGATTACTCTTCCCGCTTTCAGCGCTTGAGGAGGGGGCGCAGGGCGGGCCAGACGTTCTCCAGCATCAGCGGCTGGGCCTGTGCGGTCGGGTGCAGGTTGTCGGCCTGAAACAGTTCGCGCCTGTCGGCGAAGCCTGCGAACAGAAAGGGAACGAAGCCGGGCTTGTGGCTTTTGGCCAGTTGCACGTAGACGTCCTGGAACTTTTGCGCATAGGGCATGCCGTAGTTGGGGGGCAGTTGCACGCCGACCAGCAGCACGCGGGCGCCGCGCCGCCGGCAGGCCGCTATGATGGCTTCCAGGTTTTCCTGCATCGCCGCCAGCGGCAGGCCGCGCAGGCCATCGTTGGCGCCGAGTTCCACAATCACGATGGCGGGGCGATGCTGGGCCAGTGTATCCTCGATGCGGCTGCGGCCTCCGGCAGTGGTCTCGCCGCTGATGCTGGCGTTGACCACGCGGTGGGCGAGCTTCTCCTGCGCCAGTCGTTGCCCCAGCAGGTGCACCCATCCGCTTTCGCGCGCGATGCCGTAGGCGGCGGAAAGGCTGTCGCCGAACACCATGACCACCGGCACCGCATGGGCGGCGGCTGAAAGCAACAGACACAAGACCAACAGGAATCTGGCAAGCATGGCGGAGCATCCAAAAAAGCCCATGGTGCGGGCGCAGGGTTTGAGCAAGGAAGTGAGCGTGGGCGGCAGCGCACTCACCATTCTGCACCCGCTCGACCTGGAGGTCGAGGCGGGCGAGGCGGCCGCCATCCTGGGTGCCTCCGGCTCGGGCAAGTCGACGCTGCTGGGCCTGCTGGCCGGGCTGGATTCGCCCAGCGGTGGGCGCGTGTTCATCGATGGCGTCGACCTCTTCGCGCTGGACGAGGACGGCCGCGCCGCGCTGCGCGGGCGGCTGATCGGCTTCGTGTTCCAGTCGTTCCAGTTGCTGCCGGGACTGACCGCGCTGGAAAACGTCATGCTGCCGCTGGAGCTGGCCGGGCGCAAGGATGCGCGCGCGGCTGCCGCGGGCATTCTGGACCGGGTCGGCCTGGCGGCGCGCTTCGCCCATTACCCCAAACAGCTTTCCGGCGGCGAACAGCAGCGCGTGGCCATCGCCCGCGCGTTCGTCGGCAAGCCCAGGCTGCTGCTGGCGGACGAGCCCACCGGCAATCTCGACACCGAAACCGGCGCGCGCGTGATCGACCTGCTGTTCGAACTCAACCGCGAACAGGGCGCCACCCTGCTGCTGGTGACCCACGACGCGGCGCTTTCGCGCCGCTGCGGGCGCGAAATCCGGCTGGCGGCGGGCAGGCTGGAGGCCGCTTGAACCCGGATTATCCATTAGAGCCGAAACACTACCGTAGGAGCGCCGCCCCCGGCGCGAATGCGGCCGCAAATCGCGCCGGGGGCGGCGCTCCTACGTGCACGAGCATTCCAATGGACAATCTGGCTTGAAACTCTCCTGGCGCATGCTGCTGCGCGACTGGCGCGCCGGTGAGCTGCGCGTGCTGGCGCTGGCGCTGATCGTCGCGGTGGGCTCGGTGACCACGGTGGGGTTTTTCACCGATCGCATCCAGCAATCGCTGGGCACGCAGGCCAACCTGCTGCTTGGGGCGGACCTGGTGCTGGCCTCCGACCAGCCCCTCTCCGAAGCGTTTGCCGCCGACGCAGCCAGGCGCGGCCTGCAGGCAGCACGCACGGTCGCATTTCCCAGCATGGTGCTGCACGGCGCGCAAAGCCAGTTGACCGAGATCAAGGCGGTGAGCCCCGGCTACCCGCTGCGCGGCGAACTGCGCGTGAGCGACCGGCCCTATGCGCCGGACCGGCCGGCGCGGGCCATTCCGCCCGCCGGGCACGCGTGGGTGGATGCGCGCCTCGCGGGCCAGTTGGGTGTCGCGGCGGGCGAGCCGCTGCAGGTCGGCGCCGCCAGCCTCGTGGTGGGCGCGCTGCTGACCCAGGAGCCGGATCGCGCCGGCGGCTTCTTCAACATCGCGCCGCGCCTGTTGATGAATATGGCCGATCTGCAACAGACAGGGCTGATCCAGGCCGGCAGCCGGGTGTCCTACCGCCTGCTGCTGGCGGGGCCTGCGCCCGGGGTGGAGGCATTCCGCAGTTGGGCGGAAGCTCGGCTGCGCCCCGGCCAGCGCCTGGAGGGCGTGGCCGATGCGCGCCCGGAAATCCGCGTCGCACTCGAACGTGCGCAGCAATACCTGGGTCTTGCCGCAATGCTGAGCGTGGTGCTGGCGGCGGTGGCAGTGGCGCTGGCGGCGCGCCGCTTCATGCAGCGCCACCTCGACAACTGCGCCGTGATGCGCTGTCTCGGTGCTGCTCAGGGGCTGATCCTGCGCCTCTATCTGCTGCAATTCCTCTGGCTTGGGTTGGCCGCGAGCCTGCTGGGCTGTGTGTTGGGGTATTTCGCCCAAGGCGTGCTGGCGGGCGTGCTGGGGGAGTTGGTCGCGTCCACGTTGCCCGCGCCGACCCTGCTGCCGGCGGTGCAGGGCATGTTGGCGGGCCTGGCGCTGCTGCTTGGGTTCAGCCTGCCGCCCCTGCTGCAGTTGCGGCACGTGCCGACATTGCGCGTGCTGCGCCGCGAGCTGGGCGCGCCGCGGCGCTTCAGCCTGGCAAGCTATGCCTTCGGGTTTGCCGCGCTGTGCGGCTTGCTGCTGTGGAAGGCGGGCGAACTGCGCCTCGGGCTGTACATGGTTGGGGGGCTTACCGCAGCGCTGCTCGTGGCGGCACTGTTGGCCTGGCTGCTCATGCTGGCGCTGGTGCGCTTCCAGGGCAGCTTCGTTTCGTCGTGGCGCTACGGGCTGGCCAACATCCGCCGCCGCGCCGGCGGGAGTGTCGCGCAGGTGGTGGGGTTCGGGCTTGGTATCCTGTCCCTGCTGCTGCTCACCCTGGTGCGCGGCGACCTGATGGAGAGCTGGCGCACCACGCTGCCGCCCGATGCCCCCAACCGCTTCGTGATCAACATCCAGCCCGACCAGTTGCAGCCGCTGCGCGTGTTTTTCGCGCAGCGCGGCATGAGCGCGCCGGAGATATTCCCCATGGTGCGCGGCAGGCTCAGCGCAATCAACGGTCGCCCGGTTTCCGCCGCAGACTATACGGACGACCGCGCGAAGAGGCTCGTAGAGCGCGAGTTCAACCTGTCCTGGGCGCAGCGCGCGCAGCCGGACAGCGCCATCGTCGCCGGGCGCTGGTGGGGCGGGGAGGAGCGTGCGCAGCAGCTTTCGGTGGAGCAGGGCATCGCGCAGACGCTGGGCATCCGCCTGGGCGATACGCTGACCTGGGACATCGCGGGCGTTGCCGTCTCCGCGCGGGTCGCCAGCCTGCGCAAGGTGGCGTGGGACTCGTTCCGCGTCAACTTCTTCGTGATCGCGTCGCCCGGCATGCTGGAGCAGCAGCCGGCCAGCTACATCACCAGTTTTTACCTGGCACCCGAGCACGCCGATGTGCTCAACGAAATGGTGCGGTCGTTTCCCAATGTCACCGTGATCGACGTGGCGGCGGTCATGCAGCAGGTGCGCAGCATCATGGAAAGAGTGGCGGGGGCGGTGGAGTTTGTGTTCCTGTTCACGCTGGCGTCCGGCCTGATGGTGCTTTATGCCGCGATTGCCGCGACCCGCGACGAGCGCGTCTACGAAGCGGCGATCCTGCGCACGCTGGGCGCCAGCCGTCGCCAGCTGCTGCTCGGCCAGTTCGCCGAGTTCGCCGGCATAGGCTTGCTGGCCGGGCTGGTCGCCGCGCTGGGAGCGAGCGCCATGGGGTATGTGCTGAGCGTCAAGGTGTTTCACCTGCCCTATGCGCTCAATCCCTGGCTGTGGCTGATCGGTGTCGCCGCGGGCGGGCTGGGCGTGGCCTTCGCGGGCATGCTGGGAACCCGCAGCATATTGCGCCAGCCGCCGCTCGCGGTGATCCGCAGGACGGCTTGAGATGCTTTTCGGGGCTCACCGGATGGGCTATTCTTGAAGCGAAAAAACAAAAAACCGCCACATAAAATGTAATCATTTGCTACTATACTAATATGGCAATTCAGGACATCGTTGTATTGTTTTCCGTCTGGCGATGGCCGGTCCGTCTGGGGATGGCGCATCTTCGAGGGTTGATTGTTGATTTTGTCCGCATCGGAAGGAATGCACGAACCCGTGATATTCTGCAACATATGGGTGTCTGTCGCGTACTTCGAGTTGGTTAATATTTTTCAAGGAAGGTCATGAACCACGTCTCGCCTTTTAACGATCTGCATGACGTCAAGCTGAAAACTGTGCGGCAGGCGATTTCCCCCGAATGCTACCGTCGCTCGGTTGCGCTGGCGCTTCTTTGGTACGCTTTCGATCTGGTTCTCTATCTTGCCGCGATAGCCGGGGTTTTCCTCAGCGAGGGTGCCGGATTCAAGATTTTCTTCGGCTTGCTGGCCGGTTGTGCGGTCGCCATCATGTTCGTTTGGGCGCATGATGCCGCGCATGGCGCGCTGTTCAAGAGCAAGCACGTCGCCGAGATACTGGGCACGTTTTTCATGCTGCCCTCTCTCAACATGTATAGGCTCTGGTCGCACGGGCACAACAAGGTCCACCATGGCTTTACGTCCTTTACCCCGATCGACTGGATATGGCGCCCGCTGACGCCTGCAGAGTACGCGGCCAAGACCCCCTTCAAACGCTTCATCTACCGTCTGGAACGCAGCCCCTACACCTGCGCGCTGCATTATTTGCTGCGCGTCTGGTGGGCAGGCATGGTTCGGTTCAAGCCGGAGCACAATTTCCGCGAGCGTCACATCTTTTCGCTCTCGAAACTGTTGACCCTGGTTTTCTTCGTTGGCTATTCGGTTCTGGCTTACCGTTACGCCGGCGGCTTCATCGGAGTGATTGCGGTCGTATTGCTCCCCTTTCTCGTGTTCAACTACTTCATCGCGCTGTTCGTTTTCCTGCACCATACCCATCCGGACATTCCCTTCTTCGACAAGCGGCAGGAATGGAGCAATACCATAGGCCAGGTTTATTGCAGCACGATCGTGCGTTGTTCCGCCTTGAGCGAAATGCTGATCCACAATATCCTGATCCATATCCCGCATCACGTGGACAACCGCATCCCCTTCTACCACCTGAAGAAGGCCTATCTCGGCTTGAAGCGGGAATACGGCCAGTACATTCACGAATACCGTTTCAGCTTCCGGGCGGTGCGCGGGATTTTCAAGCGTTGCCAGCTTTACGATTACGAAAACAAGATGTGGTACAGTTTCCGGGAAGCTGCCGCGTTGCGGCCCAACTCCGTATTGAACGGGGCGACGTGAGCAACGCAGTATCGCAACGGAGGCTGGATTTGTAGTAGCTGTGCGCTGTTGTCTGAACCTAAATTTTGGAGATTTATCATGAAAGTAAAAATGACGGTTGTTGTCGCTTCCTCCTTGCTGGTTGCCGTGGCCGGACTGGCCCACGCCGACGGCGATGCGGCTGCCGGGAAAACCAAATCCGCCCAGTGCGCCACCTGTCACGGCGCCAACGGCAAGGGAGGCGGCGCCAATCCCTCCATCGCGGGCCAGGACAAGGCGAAATTCACCGCCGCGATCGCCGACTTCAAGAGCGGCAAGCGTAAAAACGCCATGATGGAAATGATGGCGAAGAAGCTGAGCGATCAGGACGCCGCCGACTTGGCTGCCTACTACGCGACCCTGAAGTAAGTTGCGAGCACCCCGTCGCTGGTTCGGTATGCCGCGCCATCCCGGGCCGGGCGGGAGTTCTGTTGGCATTTATTGGGGAATCCACCATAAGCCGCAGTCGTCCGGTTAGAACCAGTTTCTGGGAAGACGGCGTGACGCGGCATTTGAAAGAGAATAACGATGGACACGAGCTGCACTAAAAATGCTTACCCCTTTTTCAACCAATTGCCATGCAGCCAGAAAGTCCTTTACACCATGGTGCTGCTCACCATGGGCATGGGTTACATGTTCGCCATGATCCAGATTTATGAGGTTCATTCCGGTCGCGACGGCAAGGGTGGGATCTCGGTGAAGGATATCCAGATTGCCTACAGCGGCAACAAGGCCGGTACCCGGCTGGAAGGCGCGTTGAATGGTCCCATGTCCGGGATGCTGCCGGCCGAGGAAAAGTCCAAAATAATCGAATGGATACACAGCGGCACCGAGGAGAAGAAATACGAGGAAGCAGTGAAGCCGATCGTGGATGCGCGCTGCAAGGCATGCCACGATGGGTCCAATCCGCATCTGCCCAACTTGACCAGCTACGACGGGATCAAGAAGGTGGCCGAGGTCGATACCGGCGTGAGCATCGGTACGCTGGTTCGGGTTTCCCATATTCATCTGTTCGGACTGACTTTCATTTTCTTCATCATGGGCACGATATTCAGCCACGCTTACCTGCGCAGGGCCTGGATCAAGTGCTTGGTGATGGCGACACCTTTCATCGCCATTTTCCTCGACGTCGGTTCGTGGTGGGTGACCAAGGTGTCGGAGCCGTTTGCCTACTTCGTGATCGTCGGCGGCGCGTTGATGGGCGTAGCGTTCGCCATTCAATGGGTGGTGTCGATGTATCAGTTGTGGTTCTTCAAGGGTCAGCCCAGCGAGTCCCTCGGCTGACGTAGATTTAAGCCATGGGACAAAAACGCCGGGGGCAGTTTATCTGCCCCCGGCGTTTTTGTGTGGTACCCCTTTGGCATTTTTCCGCAAGGGGTTGCTGTTACAGCAGCACGTCGGCCCAAATGTTCCTGGCCCAGTCGCTGGCGTAAATGCCCTCGATGTCGGATGCCTTGTCCGAAACTCCGCCACCTTCTGCCGCCACCATCGTTTGCTTCTCGCTGTTGTACTTGTACACGTTGGCGACGTGCATGGCTTCCTTGTCGCTGACCATGCTGTAGCAGGTGTTGGCGATGACGGGGTTGGGGTCGGGCTGGCCGCCGCTTAGCAGTTCGACGATGGCCGCCGCGCAGATTTTGGCCTGGGAACTGGCCATGTGGCCGGACTTCGGCAGCGCCGCCGAGACCGAGTCGCCGATGACGTGGACGTTCTTGTGCACCCTGGACTCGTAGCTCAGGAAATCCACGGCGCACCAGCGGTTGTCGACGCTGATCACCCCGGCCAGTTCCGCGGCCTTGCCGGCCTTCATCGGTGGCAGTACGTTAAGCACATCCGCCTTGATGTCCTCGAACTCGGTCCTGGCGATTTTCCCGGCTGCGTCCACCTTCACTACCGCGGCATTGGGGCGGTATTCCACCATGCCGGGGTAGAGTTCGGCCCAGGCCTTGGTGAACAGCCCCTTTTTCGAAACGATGTCGGGGTTGGCGTCGAGGATGAGCACCTTGGATTTCGGCTTGTTGTGCTTGAAATAAAAGGCCACCTGGCAGGCGCGCTCGTAGGGTCCGGGCGGGCAGCGGTAGGGCGCTTTGGGAATGCTCACCACGAAAACGCCGCCGTCCTTCATGGCTTCGAGCTGGCGCCGCAGATTGACCGTCTGCGGCCCGGCCTTCCAGGCATGCGGGATTTTCTCCTGGACATCCTGGGTATTCAGCCCTTCGATCTGCTCGAACATGAAGTCGACGCCGGGTGCAACGATCAGCCGGTCATAACTGAGTTGTCCCTTGCCCAGGGTGACGATCTGCTTTTGCGGGTCGACGCCGGTGACTTCGCCCTGCACCAGCTTGACGCCGTATTTCTTCTCCAGGGCATCGTAGTGGGTGGTGAGGTCCTTGATGGTTTTGCTGCCGCCCAGCACCAGGTTGCTCATGGGGCAGGAAATGAACGCGGGGTTGCGCTCCACCAGCACCACTTCGATGTTCTGCCCCCACATGCGCAGATACTTGGCCGCGGTGGCGCCGCCAAAACCCGCGCCTATCACCACTACCCGCGGGCCCTTCTTCGGAATGATCTCGGATGCCGACCAACCGATACCGGGAAACGCGCCGATGACCACGCCTGCGGCGGTCACCTTGAGAAACTCACGACGGTCGAATGACATGATAGCCTCCTTAATGATCGCTGTTATTTACGTTTTTGCGCGGCGAAAAAATCGGCCATCTTTTCGATTTCCTCGTCGGTATAGCCCTTGGCGTGCTGATGCATCACCGTTGCCGGACGCGCGCCCGACTTGAAATCCAGCATCTGTTTGATGAAATGCGCGCGGTCCAGGCCGGCCAGCACCGGGGTGCCCCCCACACTGTTGCCATTGGTGCCGTGGCAAGCGGCGCAGGATGCCGAGATGTTGCGGGCGTGCGTGTCGACGTCAGCCTGAGCCATGCCCGCCAACAGTGGCAAGCCGAGCATCCAGGCCATACTCAGGGTTCTCTTGGGGATCATCTTCATGGCGCCTCCCTTGTTGGTGGATGAGCAATTGTTTACGCAGAAATGCCGTTTACACTCTTACAATAGAGCACTGGCACGCTTTTTCAATGGCAGGGGGGATGCTAAACTTGGCCCATTTCCGGGGAACATGACATGAAAATCGGGACACCGCTGTCCGCAACGGCGACCCGCGTGATGCTGCTGGGCGCGGGCGAGCTGGGCAAGGAAGTCATCATCGCGCTGCAGCGTTTCGGTGTTGAAACGATCGCCGTAGACCGCTACCCGAACGCCCCCGGCCACCAGGTTGCGCACCGCGCCCACGTCATCGACATGACCGACGGCGCGGCACTGCGGCGCTTGATCGAGGCGGAAAAACCGCACCTCGTGGTGCCGGAAATCGAGGCGATTGCCACCGACAGGCTGCTGGAAATCGAGAGTGAGGGGCTGGCGCAGGTCATCCCCACGGCACGCGCCGCGCAGCTCACCATGAACCGCGAGGGCATCAGGCGGCTGGCCGCGGAAACGCTGGGGTTGCCTACCTCGCCTTACGCCTTCGCCGACAGCCTGCAACAGTTGCAATCGGCCATCGACGGCGGCATCGGCTATCCATGCCTGGTCAAGCCGGTGATGTCCTCCTCCGGCAAGGGGCAGTCCAAAGTCGATGGTCCGCAAGACCTGCAAACGGCCTGGGACTACGCCGGCAGCGGCGGACGGGTGAAGCAGGGTCGCGTGATCGTCGAAGGGTTCATCGATTTCGATTACGAGATCACGCAGCTGACCGTGCGCGCCGTGGGCGAATCGGGCGCGGTGGAAACCTTTTTCTGCAAGCCTGTCGGGCATGTGCAGGTGCACGGCGACTACGTCGAGAGCTGGCAGCCGCAGCCGATGAGCGCCGCGGCGCTGGAGCGTACGCGCGAAATCGCCGGGACCGTGACCGGCAACCTGGGCGGACGCGGCATCTTCGGCGTGGAGCTGTTCGTCAAGGGGGAGCAGGTGTGGTTCTCCGAGGTCAGCCCGCGCCCCCACGACACCGGCCTGGTTACCCTGTGCACCCAGGTGCAAAGCGAATTCGAACTGCACGCCCGCGCCATACTCGGGCTGCCCGTCAACACGGAGCTGCGTGCACCCGGGGCGAGTGCGGTGATATATGGCGGGCTGGAAGCGCCAGGCATCGCCTTCGAGGGCGTGGATCAGGCGCTGCGCGTGCCGGAATCGGACCTGCGCCTGTTCGGCAAGCCCGAGTCGTTCACGCGCCGGCGCATGGGCGTGGCGCTGGCCACCGGGCGCGACACGGACGAGGCGCGCAGCCGCGCCAAACTGGCGGCGAGCCTGGTGAAGCCGGTAAGCACCTGAGTTTTTTTGAATGGAATTTAGACAGAACATGCAAACACATTACGAACGCCTGGGCGGCGAGGCATTGCTGCGCTCGCTGGTGGAGCGCTTTTACGACCTCATGGACGAGGACCCGGACTACTACGGCATCCGCAAGCTGCACGCCAAGGATCTGGCGGAAGCGCGGGAAAAGCTGTTCATGTTCCTCTCCGGCTGGACCGGCGGGCCGCCCCTGTACACCGATAAGTATGGCCACCCCAAGCTGCGCCAGCGCCACATGCCGTTTCCCATCGGCGCAGAGGAACGCGACCAGTGGCTGGCGTGCATGGCGCGGGCGATGGAGGATGTGGGGATCGACGGGAAGGTGCGTGCCGAGCTGGCTCAAGCTTTCTGGAAAACGGCGGATTTCATGAGGAACAAGCCGGACTGATCCCGGTAAGCGTGCCGCATTGGCTTTTTATACAAACAGGGTTAAACAAAAAAGGCGCTTCCGGGGAAGCGCCTTTTTTTACATCATCGACTTATCGCGTCGCCCTTCGACAACTCATCCGCGATTTCGCGGTTTAACCCGCGAGCAGCGGATTAGCCCAGGAACGAGCGGGTGTTTCTTCTCGCCGCGCCAACTCCGGGAGCACCCGTGCCGCGGCTGGAGCCGTCGCGCGTGGTGTTGCCGCGGTTGTCGTTGCCGCTGCTGAAGCCGCCGCTGCGCTCGCTGCGGTTGCCGTCGACAGGCTTGCCGCTGCCGTAGCCGGGGCCGCTGGAGCCAAAGCGATCGCGGCTGGGACTTGCGCTGCGGCCTGGGCCGCCGGCGTTGTGCCGCGGTGCGCCGGTATTGTGTCGCGGTGCGCCACCGTCATTGCCGAAACCTCTGCCGCGCTTGTGGGTGACGCTGGGTGCGCCCGAACGCATGCTGCGCTTGGGTTCCATGCCGGGAATCACATGCGCGGCGATGGCCTGGCCGGTGAAGCGTTCGATCTTGGACAGGTTGACGCCGTCCCTGGGCGATGCGAAGGAAACCGCGATGCCCGAGGCACCGGCGCGACCGGTGCGGCCGATGCGGTGCACGTAGTCTTCGGCGGCCTTGGGCAGGTCGTAGTTGATGACGTGGCTGATGCCGGGAACGTCGATGCCGCGCGCGGCGACGTCGGTGGCTACCAGCACGCGGATTTGGCCGCGGCGCAGTTGGGTAAGGGTGCGTGTGCGTGCGCCCTGGTTCATGTCGCCGTGCAGTGCTGCGGCCTGGTGACCTTGGGCATAGAGGCCGTCGGCCAGCAGGTCGGCGTCGCGCTTGGTGGCGGTAAAGACGATGGCCTGCTTGAGATCGACGTCCTGCAGCAGGTGCTCCAGCAGGCGGTTCTTGTGGGCCATGTCGTCGACGTAGTGCAGACGCTGTTCGATGTTGTCGTGCTTGGCTTGCTGCTGCGCGACTTCGATGCGCTTGGGCGTCTTCAACAGACGCTGTGCCAAACGCGCCATGGGGCCGTCGAAGGTGGCGGAGAACATCAGCGTCTGGCGCGTCGCCGGGGTGGCGGCGCAGATGGTGTCGACGTCTTCCGAGAAGCCCATGTCCAGCATGCGGTCGGCTTCGTCCAGGATCAGCATTTCCAGGCGCGAGAAGTCGATGCGGCCGCGCTGCAGGTGGTCGATCAAACGGCCGGGTGTGGCCACCAGGATATCCACCGGCTGCGACAGCAGCTTGTTCTGTAGCGGGTAGGGCATGCCGCCGAGGATGCTGACGACCTTGATCTGACGCATTTGCTTGCCGTACTTGGCGGCGGCGTCGGTCACCTGCAGCGCGAGTTCGCGCGTCGGGGTCAACACCAGCACGCGCGGTCCGCGGCTGTTGACGGTGGCGGGCACGGTGAGGCGCTGCAGGGCTGGCAGGATGAAAGCGGCGGTCTTGCCCGTGCCGGTTTGTGCCGAGGCCATCAGGTCGTGCCCGGCGAGTGCTTCCGGAATGGCTTGCGCCTGGATCGGGGTCGGCGCGGTGTAGCCGGCGTCCAGAATGGCTTTGAGGATGAGGGGGTTCAGGTTCAGGTTTTCGAATGACACGCTTAGTTCCTTAACAATAAGGCTAAATAAAGCGCAAGCAGGAAAAGACGGACACACTGGGCGTCCAGAAACATAGCACTGCCGGCGCAAAAAACATCGTCGCTAACCAGCAGTGTTGCTGCAATTCCAGACGGGTCTGAAATTGAAAGGAGGGTCAGGGATCGATGACTCAGTCCCGCCTGACATCGGCGGGAATCTTTAATTGACCTGGCCAGTCCAACCCGGCCAGAACGTCAACTTTCGAGATTATACGGATATTCATAAATTGCGCAAGTGCCTGTGCTACAATTGCGCCCTTTTGCAGATTCTTTACTTTTTTGAGACCACAGATATATGTCACGCGCCATCCGTAATATCGCCATTATCGCCCACGTCGACCACGGCAAGACCACGCTGGTGGACAAGCTGCTGCAACAGGCGGGCACCTTCGCTGCGTACCAGCACGTCACCGAGCGGGTGATGGACAGCAACGATCTGGAGAAGGAGCGTGGCATTACGATTCTTGCCAAGAACGCCGCCTTCACTTTTGAAGGAACGCACGTCAATATCGTCGATACCCCCGGCCACGCCGACTTCGGCGGCGAGGTGGAGCGCGTGCTGTCCATGGTGGACGGCGTGCTGCTACTGGTTGACGCGGTCGACGGCCCGATGCCGCAGACGCGTTTTGTGACCAAGAAAGCGCTGGCGTTCGGCCTCAAGCCCATCGTCGTGGTCAACAAGGTGGACCGTCCCGGTGCGCGGGCCGACTGGGCGGTAAACCAGACCTTCGACCTGTTCGACAAGCTGGGTGCTTCCGACGAGCAGATGGATTTCCCGGTGGTATACGCGTCGGCCCTGAACGGCTACGCCATGCTCGATCTGGCGGCGCCCGGCACGGACATGCGCGCCCTGTTCGAAGCCATTATCAAGAACGTGCCTGCTCCGACCGGAAACCCGGATGAGCCGCTGCAACTGCAAATCAGTGCCCTGGATTACTCCAGCTTCGTCGGCCGTATCGGCGTCGGCCGCATCACGCGCGGACGCATCAAGCCGGGCCAGGACGTGGCCGTGCTGAACGGCCCTGGCAGCCCTGTCAAGAAGGCGCGCATCAACCAGGTGCTGGGTTTTCGCGGCCTGGAGCGCGTGCTGCTGGACCAGGCAGAAGCCGGCGACATCGTGCTGATCAACGGCATCGACGAGATCGGCATCGGCGTTACCATCGCCGACCTGGCCAAGCCGGAGGCGCTGCCGATGCTGTCGGTGGACGAGCCGACCCTGACCATGAACTTCCAGGTCAACAATTCGCCCTTCGCCGGGCAGGAAGGCAAATTCGTCACCAGCCGCCAGATACGCGAGCGTCTGGACAAGGAACTGCTGACCAACGTCGCACTGCGCGTCGAGGAAACCAAGGACGCCGATATCTTCCTGGTGTCTGGTCGCGGCGAGCTGCACCTGACCATCCTGCTGGAAAACATGCGCCGAGAAGGCTATGAATTGTCCGTGTCGCGTCCGCGCGTGGTGGTCCGCGAAATCAACGGCGAGAAGCAGGAGCCTTTTGAGATGCTCACGCTGGACGTCGAGGAAGTGAATCAGGGCTCGGTGATGGAAGAGCTGGGGCGCCGCCGCGGCGATCTGCAGGACATGGTCTCCGACGGCAAGGGCCGGGTGCGTCTGGATTACCGCATTCCCGCGCGCGGCCTGATCGGTTTCCAGTCGGAATTCCTCACCATGACGCGCGGCACCGGCGTGATGAGCCACGTGTTCGACGACTACGGTTCCATGAAGCCGGATATCCCGGCGCGCCACAACGGCGTACTGATCTCCGCCGAGCAGGGCGATGCTGTGGCCTATGCGCTGTGGAAGCTGGATGACCGTGGCCGCATGTTCGTGAGCCCCGGCGACAAGCTGTACGAAGGTATGGTCATCGGCATCCACACCCGCGACAACGACCTGGTGGTCAACCCGATCAAAGGTAAACAGCTGACCAACGTGCGCGCTTCCGGCACCGACGAAGCGGTGCGCCTGACGCCTCCGATTCCGCTAACCCTGGAGTCGGCGATCGAGTTCATCGCCGACGACGAATTGGTGGAAATCACCCCGAAATCCATCCGCATCCGCAAGCGCTTTCTCACGGAAAACGACCGCAAGCGCATGTCTCGCGCTTGATCGAGTTTCGGCGAAGGCTGACATTTGCCGTAGGCCAATGTTATGCCGGAGCCACAACGATCGGCGCTTACAGCGCTGCTTGATCGAGTTTCGGCGAAGGCTGACATTTGCCGCAGGCCAATGTTATGCCGGAGCCACAACGATCGGCGCTTACAGCGCTATCGAGTTTCGGTGGAGGGCTGCTTGCTGCGGCCCTTGGTATCTCGCGGCTTCTGCCACAAGCGCGGCGCCTGAGTGGCTTCGCCGTGGAACGTATCCATCAAGCGTAGGCACTCGAACAAGCCGCGCATGATGTCCCGGAAGAAAAACTCGACGGGCACTTCGCCACTACTTACGGCATTTTCGCCGGCCAATCCGCCCACACTGTAGTATTCCGCTTCACCCCCGAGCGCGCCCGCTGGAGCTGGGTGACCGGACACCGGAAGTGGTCGCGCGTCCAGGCTCTGGCCAGCACTATGCCGGATCAGCCGTATGCGGCATTCCACGATGATTACTTCAGGCTCATGACGTGAGCCAGGTGTTCTGCTACGCTCACTCCATAGAAAAATAGTCGGGGGGGAGCAATGGACCGCACCGAGCGCTTTCACAAGATCGACCAGTTGATCTCGGATAGAGAGATAGTCCCTTTCGCCGCACTGATAGCGGCATTGGAAGTCTCCCCCGCCACCCTGAAGCGCGATCTCCAGTACCTGCGCGACCGGCTGAACGCCCCCATCGTGTGGGACCGCAAAGCCAACGGCTACCGCTACGAACAGGGCGCAACGCCCGCCGGCAGACAGTTCGAACTCCCCGGCCTGTGGTTCAACTCCGCCGAAATCCACGCCCTCCTCACCATGCAGCACCTGCTCGCCACCCTCGACCAGGGCGGCCTGCTC
>Ga0315281_10003003_pt1 | contig 24842 bp, 24 predicted proteins | sample YL17G07_0_MG_FD_204540 | JGI IMG/M metagenome (GOLD analysis project Ga0315281, IMG submission 204540) | Sediment microbial communities from Yellowstone Lake, YNP, Wyoming, USA - YL17G07_0 | ecosystem: Environmental > Aquatic > Freshwater > Lake > Sediment | place: USA: Wyoming | collected... | reverse complement strand
GCGGGCGGTGCTGCTCCTGCAGCCCCTCCTGCGCTGTTGGGACGGCCGCTGCCGAACCTGTCGTCAGGCGGTCGACCTCGACCAGCTTGTGCTGTTTCCTCTGAGAGAGTAACAAAGTACTACTAAATACCAACGGCATCCGGCTGGCCGAAGACCCGGCGTTCCTCGACGCGGTCGCCGCCTACGATCCGACGATCTATCTGCAGTTCGACGGTCTCGACGACGCGACGTATCGCACGCTGCGCGGCCGCGACCTCCTCAGCCTCAAGCTTCGCCTGGTCGACATGCTGGCCGAGCGCGAGCTGCGCACGGTCCTCGTGGCCACCGTGGTGCGCGGCGTCAACGAGCACGAGCTCGGCGGGCTTGTCGACTTCGCGCTCGCTCAGCGGCACGTGCGCTGTCTGACGCTGCAGCCGGCCACCTTCGCGGGGCGCTTCACGCCCGATGAGACCATCGCACCAGTCGATGCCATGGACCGCGTGACGCTCACCGAGTGCGCCAAGCTGATCGCCGCGCAGTCCGTCAACGGGTTCCAAGCCGGCGACTTCTTCCCGATCCCGTGCCCCGACCCGGCCTGCAGCCTGGTGACCTACGTCCACTCCGGCGTCGATCCTGAGACGGGGCAGCAGCGAGTGCTGCCGCTGACGCGGCTCGCCGACGCCGAGGACTTCGTGGACTTCGTCAAGAACGCCAGCGCCGGCGAGCTGAACAGCGAGCTGCGCGAGGTCTTCGAGGAGTTCATCGCCGTCGGCGCCGCGGAGGGCAGGACCGGGGCCTGCTCCTGTTCGGCATTGGGCGGCGTGGAGGTCGACTGGGGCGCGCTCGAGCTCGAGATCACCCTCATCGGCATGATGCACTTCATGGACGAGCACACCTTCGACCTATCGCGGGCGCGCAAGTGCTGCGTGCACGAGGTGCTCCCCGACGACGGCGGCATCGTGCCCTTCTGCGTCTACAACGTGCTGCATCGGGGTCGCTGAGCATGGATGAGTTCGCCGCCTGCTGCAGCGATTTCTACGCCAGTGACGCGGTGCGCCTGCTGCTCGGCGATTCCTTCCATCCCGGCGGCGAAGCACTCACCAGGGACCTGCTCGAGATGGCCGCTGCGGGGCCGGGCCTGACGCTGCTCGACGTGGGCGGGGGGCTCGGGACCAGCGCCGAGCTGGCGGCGCGCGAGTTCGGCTGCGCGGTCAGCGTCGTCGACCGCGCCGCGGCCAACGTGGAGCGCTGTCGGGAGCGACTGGATGGGGCCGGCCTGGCGGACAGCGTCGAGGTCCGTCTGGCCGACGTGCACGCGCTTCCCTTCTCCGACGCCGCCTTCGATATCGTCCTCTGCGAGTGCGTGTTCTCGACGTTCACCGAGAAGCCGGCCGCCGCCGCGGAACTGCTGCGCGTGCTGCGCGGCGGCGGCCGGCTCGCCCTCTCCGATGTGACCCTGGAGGCCGCGGCGCTGCCGCCTGAGCTGGAGACGCTGCTCGCGCGCGTCGCCTGCCTGGCGGACGCGCCTTCGGAGCGCGCGCTCGGCGCGCTGCTGGAAGGCGTGGGGTTCGTCGTCGTGGAGAACCGCGACGCTTCCTGGGCGCTCACCGAGATGACGCAGCGCGTCCGCCGCCGGCTCCTGGCGCTGCGCGTCGCCGGGCAACTGGGAGCGATCGACACCGGCGGCTTCGACCTCGATGAGGGCAAACGCCTCGCCGATCGGGCCCTCGAGCTGATCGACGCCGGCGACGTCGGCTACGTGTCTCTTGTCGGTACCCCGGGCGCGAGGTCGTGAGCGCCTTCGACTCCACGCCGCTCGCACTCGATCTCGGGCTCCCGCACCTCTCGCCCGATGCGGTCCCTTGGCTCACGGCTGCTCAGATGGCGGCCGCCGACGACCTCGCGACGGGGGAGTTCGGCATCGACCTGCTGCAGATGATGGAGCACGCCGGCGCGGCGCTGGCGGAGGCGGTGATACGCGCCGCCCCCAACGGACCCGTCACCGTGCTTGCCGGCGGCGGCGACAATGGCGGCGGCGGGCTCTGTGCCGCGCGCCACCTTGCGAACCGCGGTCGTGAGGTGACGATCGTGCTCTCTTCGACGCCCAGCACGGCCGGCGCCCATCACCTGCGCACCCTCGCCGCCATGGGCATCAGGCCGGCGGAGGGGCCGCCGGGCGCCGGCCCCGTCGTGGACGCACTCGTGGGCTACGGCATCAAGGGGGCCCTGCGTGGCCGCGCCGCGGAACTGGCCAAGGCCGTCCGCGGCCGCGTCATCGTCTCGCTCGATCTGCCGTCAGGCCTCGGTCATGTCGGAGCCGTGGAGCCGCTCGTCACGGTGGCCCTGGCGTTGCCCAAGGAGAATCTGCGGGACGTGCGGCCGCTGCTCCTCGCCGACATCGGCTTGCCGCAGGCGCTGTGGTCGCGGCTCGGTCTCGATGTCTCCACGGTCTTCGGGGACGGTCGGCTCCTGACGATCCTGCCCGCAGTCAACCCACCGAAGCTTGGCCGTTCCAGTACGCCCTGATCTGCTTCTTGCGCCCGTGGAGCGCCAGCTCCAGGAACCCGGGCCGCAGCAGGGAGCCGATCGCCAGGAAGACGTCGAGGCCGTCGGCCTCGATGCGCTCGAAGCGCAGACCCTGATCCGATGGGCGGTCCGTGGCGACCTCGAGCAGCGTGACCTTGCCCTCACAGACGCCGTGCACGTTCGTCCAGACGTAGAGGCTCCCGCCGCGCTCGCGCAAGTACGCGAAGACGTCGTCCGGGGCGAGGATCCTCACGGGAGTTGCGCCGGCCGCGACGCTCTCGGCCTGAGTGATGCCTTGGCTCGTGGCCTCCATGACCTGTCTCCTTGTTTCGGTGCGCCTGCCGGGTCCACGTCGACTCATCTCTTCATCTTGTTCCACCGGCCAAACACGGGCGTCCGAGAATCGTGCGGAGTCTGGTGGCCTCGCTGCGGGGTCGGCCACACCGCGCCCCCGTGACTTGGTGCCTCTGGGATCAGCTAGGCGGAACCCTGGAGGGCGCGGCGTAAGAGCTCGTCCGATGGGACACCGCCGGACCCGGCGGGTGGGAAGTACTGTCGTCAGCCGAGGCCGTAGTCGGTGCGCTGCTCGGCCTCGGGCTGTACGTCGCGACCGCGCACGCGCACGGTGGGGGAGCCGACGAAGCGCAGTACCTCGACAGCCTCGAGGCTGTCGACGACCGTGTCGCTGACCGAGACAGCCACCCCGACGTCCTCGGCCACGCGACAGACGGCATCGCGCGCCGTCTGCCAATTACCGCAGCCATGGGTGTGGAGAATCTCGACGGCGACAGGTCCGTTCATCGTGACATCAGGATACCTTCGCTCCTTCGCCATGAAACCGCCGAAGGCATTCATAAACAATAGTTGCTTGAAAGATACCCTAGGGGGTGTAGTGGGTCGTGAGATCGCGGACTACCGCAGCCACCTGCAGCACGAAAGGTCCTTCATGAACGTCAAGCGTCTGATCATCGTCCTCGGCCTCGCCGGCTTCATCGTCATGGCCGACAGCTGGGTCGTCTCTCCGCTCCTGCCTTCGATCGCCCGCACCGTCGGCGTCGAGCCGGCGCGGGCGGGGATTCTGATCGCCGCCTACATGCTGCCCTTCGGCCTGTTCCAGCTGCTGTACGGGCCGCTCGCCGACCGCTTCGGCAAACTCCGCGTGGTCGGTGTCAGTCTGGTCTTCTTCACGGTGGCCACGGGCCTGACGGCCGTGGGTGTCGGCCTCGGCGACCTGATCCTCTATCGGGCGTTGACAGGCATCTTCGCGGCGGCGACCATGCCGGTGTCGCTCGCTCTCATCGGTGATCTCGTGCCGATGAAGCAGCGGCAGCAGGCGATCGCGAGCTTCATGGGCATCGCCTTTCTCGGTCAGGCCACGTCAATGACCATCGGCGGCACCATCGCCGCCGTCACCAGCTGGCGCGGCGTGTTCATGGTCTACGCGGTGGTCGCGGCCGTGATTACCGTCGTGCTGCTGGTCACGGCGCGTTCGTTCGCGAGTGAGCTGCACGGCGATCCCAACAGCCAGTTCGTGCGGCCGTACCTGCGCCTGCTCGGTCACTGGCCGAGCCTGCGCACCTACCTGGTCGTCTTCTTCGAGGGGGTGCTGGTGCTCGGCTCGTTCTCGTACCTCGGCGCCTTCGCGGCGCGCAGCCTCGGGCTCGGCACCCTCCAGATCGGGCTGCTGATGGCCGTGTTCGGCGTCGGCGTGATCGCCGCCAGCCGCGCCTTCGCCCGGCTCGCCGAGCGCATCGGCCGCCACCGGCTCGTGGCCGTGGGGCTGGCGCTGGCCGCGGCGGCCGACCTCACCGTGGTCGTCGGCTACTCCCAGCTCTCCTTGGTGGCCGTCGGCGGGGCGCAGCTCGCCCTGGTGGCCGTCGGCGTGCTGCTGCTCGGCCTGGGCTTCATGTTCGCGCACTCTTCGCTGCTCACCACGGCCACGCAGTTCGCGGCGAAGGCGCGGGGCACCGCGATGTCGCTCGTCGCCTTCGCCTTCATGGTCGGCGGCGCCCTCGGTACGGCTCTCGGCGGGCGCCTGATCGAGGCGACGAGCTACCGCGAGTTCTACCTCGTGGGCGGGGTCGCTCTGGCTGCGCTTACCGTGATCGCCCTGGTCGCCGTGCCCAGGCATCCCGTGTCGGAGGAAGGTCCCGTGCAGCTGCATCACGCTCACGACGGGGCGCCGGAGCCCGACAGCCAAGCAGGCGGTCTTGGCGTCGTGTTGGCCAAGGTGGAGTCGGAGGACTGAACCTGGCTCAGCGACTCGGGCTGCACCACTCCGCCCTCTCGCGTACACTGCGTGCGGTGTGGCTGGCGAACCGGCGCCCGGCCTGGGCGGGTACATGGGCATGCTTTGCCGGGACGAAACGTGGACGAGGAGCAGGATATGGCATGGCTCGACGATGTTCCGCGCGAAGAGATCGACTGGGGACCGACCATCGACGAAGCGGCCTGCCGTGACGGGTGTCGCGTCTGTCTGGACTTCTGCGAGCAGGGTGTATACGAGTGGGTCGACGGCCGCCCGCGCGTCGTGCAGCGTACAGCCTGCATGGTCGGCTGCTCGCATTGTGCGAGCCTCTGCGAGGCCGGCGCCATCGCGTTTCCCTCTCTCGATGATCTGCGCAAGGCCCATCCGCGCCCGTGAGCGCGCGCGCCGGGGCGCCGGATTCGCTGCCGGCCACCGCTGAGGCGCGAGCGACGACAGCGCCCGTCCACACTGACGACCTTCGCAAGATGTGCGTCGAGCCCACCAACGCCTGCAATCTGAACTGCAGGACGTGCGTGCGCCACGCCTGGGACGAGCCCGAGGGGTTCATGACTTGGGCGACGTTGGAGGCCGTCGTGGACGGGCTTGCCGACGCGGTGCGCGAGAATGGGCCTCCCGGCGACGGCGACGGCGGGGGCGGCGCGGCCGCAGGCCCGCACGCCGCCGGCACGGTGGCGTTCATGGGGCTCGGCGAGCCCCTGTTGCACCCGCGCTTTCTCGACATGGTCCGGCTCGCCAAGGCGCGCGGGCTGCGCGCCGAGGTGACCACCAATGCGTTGCTGCTCGACGACGAGATGGCCGGCGGCCTGCTGCAGGCCGGCCTCGACCAACTCGTGGTGAGCATCGACGGCGCCTCCGCCGAGGCCTTCGGCCGTGTGCGCTCCGGCGCCTCGCTGGACAAGGTCGTCGAGAACGTCCGCCGCCTACACGACCGCCGCGGCCCCAATTACGGACCCGGCATGCGCATCGGCATCGAGTTCGTGGCGATGCGCTCCAACGTCGGCGAGCTTCCGGGGTCAACCGGCTCGCCGCGCAGCTGGGCGCCACCTTCATCATCGTCAGCAACGTGCTCGCCTACACGCCCGAGTTGCAGGCCGAGACGCTCTACGTCCACCGCGTGACCGCTAGCGAGGGCGCGGAGACGACGGCGACGCCGCGCTGGCAGCTCCCGGCGTTCGACTGGGACGAGGAGCTTGGCGCGGCGCTCGGGCGAGCGCTCGCGCGCTCGGGTCGGGTGACGTTCGGCGACGGTGACTCCGGTGCGGCCAGAAAGCGCTGTCCGTTCGTGCAGGATGGTGCATGCGCGGTCTCCTGGCACGGCGGCGTCGGCCCCTGCCCGCCCCTTCTGCACACGTACACGTGTTTCGTGCGCGGTCGCGAGAAGCGGATGATGCGCTGGGAGGTCGGGCGCCTGCCCGACGAGTCGCTTGCGGCGATCTGGGCGAAGCCCATCTACGCCGCCTTCCGCGAGCGCGTGCGCCGCTTCGACTTCCCGCTCTGTACCGACTGTGGCTGCGAACTGGCCGAAGGCAACGAGGAGGACTGCTTCGGCAACCCGCACCCGGTGTGCGGCGACTGCCTCTGGGCGCGAGGCATGATCCGCTGCGCCTAGATGAGATGGCGCGCGGTCGCTCTTCGCTTCGCGCATAGTCCTCACGCTGACCAGGCGCCAAGTCCGGCCGGCCGGCTCAGAGCAGCTGATCGGCGAGCGCTGCGTCGCGCGTGAGCATGTCGCGAAGCACGCCGCGCATGATGTCGAGTGCGTCGATCACGCGCGCATCAGCCAGCGAGTAGTGGACGCTGGTGCCGTCGCGCTCGGCGTTCACGATCTTTCGCTCGCGCATCGTCTTGAGGTGCCGAGACACGGTGGGCTGCGGCGTGTCGAGGATCTCCGCCAGCTCGTGGACGTACTTCGGGCCGTCGCTCAATGCGTAGAGGATGAGGATCCGCTTGGGATCCGCCATAGCCTGACAGATGTTCGCGTGGAGCAGTGTCACTTGGCGTTCCAGCCGCTCATCCATGGCGTCGCTCCTCCCGGATCCCGGGCGACCCGCAGGGGTCACCGATCCTGCTATTCATTCATACGTATCTTGGTAAATGATAACTCTGATAGGAGTTATCGTGTCAAGCTTCCGGATGCGGTTGTCGAGGGCTCGGCAAACGCAAGGAGCCGCGATGGGCATGCGCCCATCGCGGCTCCTCGATCACTCGTCGAGAGAGTCTGACGGGAAAGCGCCTACTTGACGCGCAGCTTGACGGTCGCCGACGTCGCGCTGAGCGCGGTCTTGGCGTCGGTGAACTGGGCGCGGAACGACCAGGTCCCCTCCGTGGAGGTCCGGTAGCGGTACGAGTACGCGCCTTCCGCATCCGTGGTGCGGGTGGTCAGCGTCTTGAAGGCGGAGGCGCCCGGCTTCTTCGCCTGGACGACGACCTTGTAGACGCCTGCCGGCCTCAGGGCGCCGGAGAGCGTGAAGTACTTGCCGGCGACAACGACGGACGCGCTGCGCGCGAGCGTGAGCGCCGGATTCACGGTGAAGGTCGCCGTGTTCTGCGCCTCGACGTTGCCGTTGACGTCCTGCGCCCAGAACTTGACCGTATGCGTCCCGATGGACAGCTTCGTGTCCTTCTCCGTCGGCACAGTGATCTGCACGGCAGGCGATACGGTCTCGGTGGCCACCGTGTACAGGCCGGCGACGCCCTTGTCGAACCTGTGGTAGACATAGGCGACGCCCTCGGCGTCTGTGGAGCTGATCTGGAAGATCACATCGCCGGCGTAACTCGTCGCCACGTCAGACGTGGTGACGGGCGGCGTCGCATCGTCGGCCAGGCCCGCGTACGCGCCCACAGCGCCGATGCTGAGCAGGATCACCGCCGCAGCGATGACGATCATAAGGTGACGTGTCTTTTTCACTTGGTGCACACCTCCATGCAGGTTCGGGCGCGGTGCTCCATGGCGCCGTACTCCCGGGTGAGAGTCGTCCAGTCGCGCCGCGTTGCGGTCACTGGCCCATCGAATGATTGAGGGTCTGGTCGTGACACGAGCCGCAGGCCATCTTCGCGCCGGTGTAGGTGACGTGGCAGGTCCTGCAGGCCTCGACGCTCGGATCCAGCGGTACCGCCCCTGCAGTAGGCACGGCCATCTGGAAATAGGTATTCAACAGCTCGGTCGTCTTGAGCACGACGTCGAAGCAGGCCTTGCCGCAGCGGTCCTTCTGGAGCGGCCCGCCGTTTGCGGCGCCGGTCGTCATGGTCCACTGCACGAGGGACGAATGGCAGAGAGGCGAGTGCGCGGTCGAGGTGGGGACGTTCTTCAGCGGGAGCGTGGGAGGGGTCCAGGTGTCGGACAGCACAAGCGCCCCAAGGTGGGACTTCCAGGCGGCGTTGGTCGGCAGCGCCTCCTCGGCGTAGTATTGCATGATCGCGTCGATGAGGTTGTTGCGATGGGCGCCGTTCGCGACGGTCATGCCGATGATCGCGGAGGCCCCATTCAAGGTGCCGCAGATCGTGCCCCAGCCGCCGACGCCGCCGCCCCCGTAGCGGAAGACGTTCTTCGGCAATGTGCCCCACGTCTCCGGGTTGGCCACGGCGAGCGCCTCGGCGAACGGCCACCACACGCCCTCCGCACACCCGGAGGCGAAGTACACCTCGAAGGCGCGGCGCGCGAGCTTCTCGGCCATCGGCTGGTCGGCCGCGGCACTTGGATAGGGCCACGGCACGCCGGTCACGGCCGCCTCGGCCGTGGACGGCCGATTGGCCAGCCCCAAACCTGACACGGCGGTCACGCCGACCACGGCGCCGGCGCCGGCCAGGAACTTGCGCCGCGACATCACCTTATCGGACATGTTCAATCTCCTTTTCTGTGATTGATTGCCGGGTGGCGGCATTGCGGACGACACACCGGGGAAGCCGTTGGGTCACGCAAGAGGGGTAGCTGATCCTGGGAGCATGGGGGTCGAATCGTCCGGAGCACGCCGACGCCCCTCCGCGAGCGGAGAAACCACGCGGCACTCACGATGCTCTTGGGTCTGCTGACTGGCCCCGGATTCCCCTGCACTGACAGTGTTATCATCCGCATATGCGCTCCTCCGCATGTAAAGCTATCATGCTTCGCGGGATACCGGGAAGCGGGGGTCGCAGTCGGCCGCTGGGGTCAGAGAGTACCGCGTGAACGCACATTGAGCAGGTCTCGAGCGAAAACGACTACGCCCGCGGATCCTATTCCTGATAGCTGCTATCAATGCTCTTGTAATCCGAGTCACATGCGGTAAAATGCCGGGCCATGTGTGCGGGAGGCAATGTTGACGGATCGCTGGGTCGAGCCCCAGGAAGGAGAGCCATGGAAGCGATGACCGGGCCTGCGGCGAACACGCGGCGGCAGTTTCTGAAGCAAGCGGGGGTGATCGCGGGGGCGTCCGCCGTCGTGCTGGCGACAGGAGCAGCGCTTGACGATCAGGGAGCGCTGGCCGCTACGGCAGGGACAGCTGCGCGGAACGACACCGTCCGCATGGTGCAGGATCTCGAGCGCGCCTTGACGCGCCCCATCGAGACACGCCGCTGGGCGATGCTCATCGACCCGCGGCGCTGCATCGGCTGCCACGCCTGCAGAGTGGCGTGCATCGCGCAGAACGGCCTGCCGGTCGGTGTGTCGTACCGGACGGTGCCGGAGGTCGAGTCCGGTACCTTCCCAGCCGTCGAACGGTTCTTCATGCCGGCCAACTGCATGCAGTGTGAGAACGCACCCTGCATCGCGGCGGCGAACGCGGTCGTCGCCGGCTCGATGGGGCGACGCCCCGACGGCATCGTGACGATCGACTACACGCGCATGAAGGGCCAGAAGGTGTTCAAGGCCGCCAAGAAGGCGTGTCCGTACGCCACAGCGCTGTACTACGACACGGGCCGCAACTGGACGGCCGGCACGCCGTCACTACAACCGTACGACAAGCGCCCGTCCCACGAGTACGGTGCGACGTGGTCACGAGCCAAGACGAAGGGCACGACGCGCAAGTGCCATTTCTGTGCGGACCGCATCGACGCCGGGATGCTCCCCGCCTGCGTCGCGACCTGCACCGGTCAGGCCATGCATTTCGGCGACCTCAGTGATTCCGAGAGCCTTGTGGCCGAACTGCTCGGCACTACCGAGACAATACGCATCGAGAAGGGCGCGAGCACGTCACCCCGGGTCATCTACGTGAACGAATCCCTGGCCGAGACACCCGTGATGACATGCCAGACATGTCACGTCTAGGAGGACACCATGCCGAGTGATGACCTGATGGACCTTCCGGAAACCGCCAAGTCACGTCGTGAGTTTCTCTGTGCCGGCGCCTTTGTCTGCGGCGGGGCCTTTCTCGGCAGCCGAATGCTTTCCGCATCCTCGGCGGCCGCGGCCGGGTCGGCCGTGACACCGAGCCTTGGCGCTGCCGACACCGCCCAGCTGATCCACACCGTCTGTCTCCAGTGCAACACGGGCTGCGGCATCAAGGTCCGCGTTGAGGACGGCGTCGCCGTCAAGGTAGAAGGGAACCCGTACAGCCCCTGGACGATGGTTCCCAGTCTGCCGTACGCGACGCCTGCGCAGGACTCCGTCCATATCGAGGGCGCGCTCTGTCCGAAGGGGCAGGCCGGCCTTCAGACAGCCTACGATCCTTACCGCCTGGTCCGGGTGCTCAAGCGCGCCGGGCGTCGCGGCGAGAACAAGTGGCGCACCATCCCCTTTGCGCAGGCCGTGACGGAGATCGTCGAGGGCGGTCGCCTGTTCCGCACGGTCAAGGGCGAGGAGAATCGCCAGATCGCCGGACTGCGCGAGCTGTGGGCGCTGCGCGACAAGACGCTCGCCGCCGACATGTCGGCGGCGGTCGACACGATCAGGAAGAAGAAGCCCGAGGAACGTGAAGCCGCGGTCGCCGAGTTCAAGACGCGGTTCGCGGACAGCCTCGACGTCTTGATCGACCCCGATCACCCCGACTTCGGGCCCAAGAACAACCAGCTCGTCTTCGCGTGGGGCCGTCTCAAGGCGGGTCGCTCCGAGCTCATCAAGCGCTTCGTCCAGGAATCCTTCGGCTCCGCGAACGCACATGGCCACACGACCGTCTGCCAGGGCTCGCTCTACTTCACCGGCAAGGCGATGAGCGATCAATTCACCGAGGGCAAGTTCACGGGTGGCTCCAAAGCCTACTGGCAAGCCGACACCGGCAATGTCGAGTTTCTGCTAGCGATCGGCTCCGCCTACCTCGAGGGCGGCTACGGCCCCACGCACCACGCACGCAAGCTCATGAAGAGTCTCGTGGACGACAAGGTCAAGATCGCCGTTGTCGATCCACGCTTCTCAAAACTCGCGTCAAAAGCCTGGAAGTGGGTGCCGATCCAGCCGGGCACGGACGGGGCCCTCGCGCTGGCGATGATCGGCTGGATCCTGGAAAACGACAGGCACGACAAGTCCTTCTTGGGCGCTACGAACAAGGCCGCGGCCACGGCCGCGGGGGAGGGTTCGTGGACCAACGCCGCGTGGCTGGTGAAGGCGGACGGCAAGTTCCTTCGCGCCTCCGAGATCGGCCTCGCCGAGAAGGAGACCCGCACCGGGGCCAACGGGCAGCCGTGGGTGTTCGACGCCTTCGTCGCGATGAAGGACGGCCAGCCGGTGGCCCTGGATCCTAACGACGCGACCAACGCCGTCACCGGCGACCCGCTCTTCGCCGGCACCTTCGGCGGCCTCGCCGTCAAGAGCGTGCTGCAGACCATCCGCGACATCGCCGCGGAGAAGACGGCCGCCGAGTGGGCGGCCATCTGCGGCATCGCCGCCGACGACATCGTCGAGCTGGCGCGCGAGTTCACATCACACGGTAAGAAGGCCGTCGCGGACCCGCACCGAGGAGTCTCACAGCACACCAACGGCTTCTACAACGTGCTCGCGGTCTATACGCTCAATGCCCTGGTCGGCAACTGGGATCACCGCGGAGGCCTGCTCAAGGCGACGACCTACACTGTGGACGGCACGAAAGACAATCAGCCGTTCCCGCTGGCCAAGATGAACGCCGGGTCGCTCAAGCCTTTCGGCCTCAGCATCATCCGCCACGACGCGAAGTACGAGGACAGCACGATCTTCGCCGACTATCCGGCGAAACGTCCTTGGTATCCGTTCTCGAGCGATGTCTATGAGGAGATCGTGCCGTCCATCGACGACGCCTATCCCTACGGCATCAAAGCACTGATCACGTACATGGCGGCGGCGCCGTACTCGCTGCCGGGCGGGCAGACGAACATCAAGATCCTTTCCAATGTGAAGAAGCTCCCGCTATACGTGGCGAGCGATATCGGCATCGGGGAGATGTCGATGTACGCCGACTACATCTTCCCCGACCTGTCCTACCTCGAACGCTGGGAGTTCCACGGCAGCCACCCGGCGATCGCCGAGAAGGTGCAGCCCGTACGCAACCCGGCGATCGCGCCGCTGACCACGAACGTGAAGGTGTACGGCGAGACACAGCCCCTGTCTCTGGAAGCCATGCTGCTCGGCTTTGCCGAGAAGCTCGGGCTTCCGGGCTTCGGCCCCGACGGCCTCGGTGAGGGCGTCGCCCTGACGAGGGGCGATGACTTCTACGTGCGCATGGTCGCCAACCTCGCCGCCGGTGACAAGGTCGGCGATGAAGTGCCCGACGCTGATGACCCCGAGATGTCGCGCTTCCTCGAGGCGCGAAAGCATCTGCCGACAACGGTCTTCGACGCCGATCGCTGGCAGAAGGTCGCCGGTGACGCGCTGTGGCGTAAGGTGGTCTACGTCTTGAACCGCGGCGGTCGCTTCCAGGATGCCGAAAAGGCGTTCAGCGGCGACACCTTCGTCAACAAATACGGCAAACTGCTCAACCTGTACGTGGAGAAGTCGGTGGCGACGAAGTCGGCGCTCACCGGCAAAGCCTTCTCGCCGACAGCGAGGTATTTCCCGATCGCCGACGTGTTGGACCGGCCCGTGGACGATACCGCCGAGGGCTTCGACCTGCGGCTCATCACGTTCCGCGACATCCTCATGACCAAGAGTCGCACCATCGTCGACTACTGGTTGACGTCCGTCTTGCCCGAGAACTCGATCGTGGTGGCGGCTGCGGATGCCGGCCGCCTGGGGCTGGCCGCGGGTGACCGCGTGCGCGTGGTGTCGAAATCGAATCCAAAGGGAGAGTGGAACCTCGGGGCCGCCGGCCGCAAGGCTATGATCGGCAAGGTCAAGGTCGTCGAGGGAATGCGTCCCGGGACCGTCGGCTTCTGCCTCGGTTTCGGTCACTGGGCCAACGGCGCGTCCGACGTGGTCGTCAACGGCAAGCGCGTCAAGGGCGACCGGCGTCGAGCGACCGGGGTGCACGCCAACGCGGCGATGCGTCTCGACGACTACCTCAAGAACACCTGCATGCTTGATCCCGTCGGAGGCAGCGTCTCGTTTTACGATACGCAGGTGCGGCTCGTCAAGACGCGCTGACAACGGAGCTCGGCCCCGGATCCTGAGCGCTGTTCCCTCGGCGGGCCGACGCCGTGATGAGATGCGGCGGACGGCGCAGAGCGCCGTCCGCCGCATCTCAGACGACCCGCCGCCGGTCGCGGATCCCGGCGGTGGGTCGTCACGCTTGGTCAACGCTCCGGCGGCCCGGCCGGGCCCCTCAGCGGCTCTGGCCCATCTCGTGCTCGAGGTCTTCCTTGGCGTTCAACATCGCCGTCTTGAACGCCATCGGCTTGCGGATCTGCCGCAGGTTGTTGATGCCTGCAGCCGCCGCGGCGGTGAGCACGACGATGTCGCCGTAGTCAAGCATGCGGCCGATGATGGACTGCTTGAGCACCACGTCGGTGAGCTTCTCGAGCGACGAGTCGGCGACGCGCTTGCTGAGCACCCCGGTGGACTCGACGACGCGCCGATTGGTGAGCACGTAGATGTTCATGCGCCACGAAAGAAAGCCCCAGGCGAGACGCACTGCCGGGACGACGACAACGAGCAGCAGCCACCACACCCAGCCGGCGTCGGGGATGAGCCACACTTTGAGCACGATGATGAGCGCCAGGACCGCGGCGGCGAAGATGATCCACTTGACCATCTCGGCGACAAAGAAGATCCAGTGGTGGCGCTCGGTGTACAGGATCTTCTCGTTGGCCCCCAGCTGCTGTTTCAGGTACTCGACGCTCACGGGCCCTCCCTCGCGGTCGTGTCGGCTGCAACCTACCACGAAGGCTGGGCGGCGTAACGCCGCAAAGGCGGCGGGAGAGGGCGGCGGGAGAGGGCGGGGAGGCGCGCCCGCCGCCGCCGCCGTATACTGGGTGACGAACGCGACAGCCACCCAGGGGGTCCACGCGTGACGCTTTGCTCCTCCCACACTCTCCCTTGCTCGCTCAGAAGGCCCGGCCGCATGCTCCTCATCGCCGGGCTCACCGTTCTCGTCGGCCTCGCGATGGCGGCGGCGCGGCCGCAGGCCGCCGCCGCCGGCTCGGCCTCGATCACCGCGTACCGCGGCCTCGGCACCTGGGTCGACATGTACGACCCTGCGGCCTGGGACGACCCGGCCGCGGCGGTCAAGGACATGGCCTCGCACGGCGTGCGTACGCTCTACCTCGAGACGGCCAACTACCACAACCCGCCATCGGCGTCCCTGTTCAAGCCGGCGGCCATGGACGCCTTGATCAAGGAGTGCCACGCGCGCCAGATCAAGATCGTGGCCTGGTACCTCCCAAGCTTCAAGGATCTCGACAAGGACTACAAACGCAGTATGGCGGCCATCGACTTCCGCACGTCCGACGGCCAGAGGTTCGACTCGTTCGCCCTCGACATCGAGGACAGCACCGTCAAGCCGGCGAGCACGCGCAGTGCACGTCTCAAGACCCTCTCGGCGAAGATCCGCAAGGCCGTGGGCAACGACTATCCCCTGGGCGGCATCATCCCGTCGCCCGCCGGCATGATGATCAACTCGAGCTACTGGCGGAACTTCCCGTACAAAGACGTCGCCGCCGTCTACGACGTCATCGTGGCGATGGGCTACTACACGTATCACGGCGACGGCTACGCCTACGCCTACAAAGAGACCCTTGAGAACGTGCGCATCGTGCGCGAGCAGACCGGCCGCCCGACGATCCCCATCCACGTGATCGCCGGCCTCGGGGACAAGTCGTCGGGCAGCGAGACCACCGGCTTCGTGCGCGCCCTGCGCGAGACCGGGTGCCTCGGCGGCAGCATGTACGACTGGTCGACCACCGACGCCGCCGACTGGCGGCCGCTGGCCAGCGTGCGCTTCAACAAGGTCCAGACGCCGGCGCTCCCCAGGGACGTGGGCTACGCGCCGCCCCTGGGCAACTGCCCCGGCGGCACGTCGCACCCCAAAGAAGTCTTCTACCAGGCGCTGGAGCAGAACGGCGAGCGGATCCTGCACTTCCGCCTCTGGGACGTGCAGAGCGATGAGGTCAGGCTGGTGGTGAACTGGCAGGACGGCGGCGCGCTGGACCGCGGCCCCAAGAGGAAATGGAGCGGCCTGCGGTCCCTCGCCATCCCCGCGATCATGCTGAACGCAAAGGGCCGCAACGTGATCGGCTTCGTGGCACGCGGCGACGCGCCGCACTGGCAGCGCTGGGGCGTGCGCGACGTCACCCTCGTCGAGCCGTGAGGAGAGTCACGCCATGGAGATGAAGATCGCCTTCCCCGGCAACCTCAAGGTGGATGCCTCCTTCAAGGGGTTCACCGTGGCGACCGACCAGCCCGTGAGCGGCGGCGGAGACGGCTCGGCGCCGGCGCCGTTCGATCTGTTCCTGGCCTCACTGGGGACGTGCGCCGGCATCTTCATGCTCGCCTTCATGAGGCAGCGCGGCATCGATCCGGCGGGCAGCGGCATCACGATGACCACGGAGGTCGACCCGGAGAAGGGCATGATCGGTCGCATCGCCTTCGATCTGCAGCTGCCCGAGGGCTTCCCCGAGAAGTACGAACAGGCCATCGTCCGGGCCGTCCACCAGTGCACCGTGAAGCGGCACATCCAGGACCCGCCGGAGTTCGCGGTCAAGGCGTCGCGGGCCCTGCCCGCCTGAGCCCGTTCTGCGTCTGTTAGCATCTGCGGCATGGACGCCGCACCGCTCGTCATAGGCATCGACATCGCCGCCCGCCGCCCTTGCGTGGCCGTGGCCGTGCGCTGCGGGCGGACGCTCGAAGTCGTGGAGTGGCGCGAGGCCGACGAGCGCGAGCCCGGCGACCGGGGGCGGCTGATCGACTGGGTCGCCGGCCTGCGACCGGCCGTCGTCGCCGTCGACGCCCCGCAGCGGCCCAAGCGGGCGCTTCGCGGCGGCGCGGCCCATTCGCGCAACTGCGACGCCGAGCTGCTGCACCGGCGCATCTCCGTGTATCAGGTCCCCACGCGGGCGGAAGCGGAGGCCAGGGCTCGGCGGTACGCCTGGATGCACGTCGGCTGGGCGTACTTCAAGGAGCTGGGCCGGCGCGGCTACGAGCCGCCGACCCCCGGCGCGCTGCCCGGCGAGCTCGGCCAGGCGCCGGCGGTCCTCGAGGTGTATCCGCACGCCGGGTTCGTGACGCTGCTCGAAGGCACGCCGCCGCCCAAGAGCACGCGCGCCGGGCTGCGCCTGCGCGTGCTCACCCTGCGGCGTCTCGGCCTGCAGTGGGACGACTACTACGACCACGACTCGCTCGACGCCCTTATGGCGGCGTTCACGGCCTGGCGCTTCGTCCAGGGCCTCTCGACGCCGCTCGGCGACGGGCGTGACGGCTCCATCTGGCTGCCCGTGACGGCGCACGAACTGCGGGGCAAGTACGCGCCGCTCACCGTTCCGGCCGCCAAAGCGGCGCTGGCCGGTCTGGGCGCGCGCTAGTCGTCCGCTCTCGCGCGCGGCTACATGACGATCTTGTTGAGCGGGAACTCCACGATGCCCTCGGCACCCGCCTCCTTGAGGCGCGGGATGATGTGGCGTACCACGGTCTCCTCGAGGATCGTGTTGACCGCGAGCCAGCCCGCGTCGCTGAGGTGCGAGACGGTGGGGTTGCGGAGGGCGGGGAGGACGGCGAGGACGGCGTCCAGGTCCTCCACCCTGACGTTGAGCATGAGTCCCACCCTGTCGAGGGCGGCGATGGCGCCTTGGAGAAGGAGGACGATGTCCTCGATCTTGCGGCGCTTCTCCGGATCCTGCCAGGCGTCGACGTTGGCGATGAACTGCGTCGTGGACTCCAGTACGGTCTCAACGACGCGCAGCTTGTTGGCGCGCAGCGACGAGCCGGTCTCCGTGACTTCGACGATGGCGTCGGCGAGCTCCGGCAGCTTGGCCTCGGTGGCGCCCCAGCTGAATTCGATCTTGGCGCTCACGCCGCGCTCCGCGAGCCAGCGCCTGGTGACGCCGACAAGCTCGGTGGCCACGATCTTGCCCTCGAGGTCGGCAACGGTCTGGATGTCCGAGGCCTGCGGCACGGCCAGTACCCAGCGCACCTTGCCGAGGCTCTGCTTGGCGTAAACGAGGTCGCACACGGTGTGCACGGTGGCCTCGTTCTCGACGACCCAGTCGTAGCCGGTGAGGCCGCAGTCGAGGGCGCCGTCCTCCACGTAGCGCGCCATCTCCTGGGCGCGCACCAGCAGGCACTCGATCTCGGGGTCGTCGATGGCGGGGTAGTAGGAGCGTTGCGCCACCGTGATGAGGAACCCGGCGCGGCGCATCAGGTCGAGGGTCGCCGCTTCGAGGCTTCCCTTCGGCAGGCCCATCTTGAGTGTCATGCGTGGCTCCCGGCAGCGGTGGTGGTCGGTGGCTGCGCCTCGCAGCGCGGGGCAGAGTGTACCGCATCGCGAGTGACGCGGGAGCGATGCGGCATGCCTTCAGTCGGTCCTGGGCAGGGTGATGAAGGGCCTCGGACTGAGGCCGGACCGTGCGATGTCTTCCGCTGCGCGTGGATGGTGTGCAAGGGGACACCCACGACCCGTCGTAGATGTGCGGCGTGTCTCTTGCACCCTGGCGGCTGCTTTGAGTAGGCTCGACGCACGGCGCCGAAGGCGCCGTGCGGCCTACCCGAGGGGCGGCCGCCTCAGCTTGTCAGCGCATCAAAGGAGGGCCTCATGACTGTGAGGACACCGCATTCCACCAGGCTCTTCCTGCTCCTGCTCATCGTGGTGCTTGGCGCCGGTCTCATCTGGGGGCTGAGCGGCGCCTTCGCCGCCGACCCGAGCGCCTCGCCCGGCGGCGAGAAGATCATCCTGAAGGTCGGGTGGTCACCCGACCCGGACAGCCTCAACCCGTTCGTCGGCGTCCAGCAGTCGTCGTACGAGCTCTGGCACGTCAGCTACGATTTCCTGACCAACTACGGCGACCAGTACCTGCAGACCGAACCCGGGCTCGCGGAGAGCTGGACGAGCAGCCCGGACGGCCTCACGTGGACTTTCAAGATCCGCTCGGGCGTGAAGTGGAGCGACGGTGTGCCGCTCACGGCAAGGGACATCGCCTTCACCTACAACTGGGAGATCAAGCTGGAGCTGCAGGCCTTCCTCTCGGCGCTCGACGGCATCGAGAGCGCCAGCGCCCCGGACGACACGACACTCATCGTGACGTGCTCGCGCCCCAAGGCGGACATCCTCTCGATGTGGTGCCCCATCCTCCCCGAGCACATCTGGAGCCAGTTCAAGACCGCCGACGACGCCAAGAACTACCTCAACAAGCCACCCATCGTCGGCTCCGGACCGTTCCAGGTGGTCGAGTGGAAGAAGGCCAAGTACGTGCGCTGCGTCGCCAACACGCAGTACTGGGGCGGCACGTCCAAGGCCGACGAGGTGTTCTTCGAGTTGTACACCAACCAGGACACCCTGGCGCAGGATCTCAAGTTGGGCACCATCGACCTGGCCATCAACATCCCGCCGGCGCAGGTGACGGCGCTGCAAGGCGATTTGAGCCTCGAGTCGGCGGGATGCTCACAGAAGGCTTTCGACTACCTGTCGTTCAACTGCAAAGAAGGCCCGTCACTGGGCAATCCGGTCCTGCGTGACATGAAGTTCCGTCAGGCTCTGAACTGGGGCATCGACAAGGCCAAGATGGCCGAGCTGGCCTACCAGGGGTACGCCGACCCGGCGACCACGATGTTCGAGGTCAACTTCTACGATCCGAGCCTCGACTGGCATTGGCAGCCGCCGGCCGACGTCGAGTACCAGTTCGACGCGGCCAAGGCCAAGCAGCTCCTCGCTGACGCGGGCTACAAGGACACCGACGGCGATGGCATCCTCAACGATCCCAACAACGGCGACAAGGACATCAGCCTTCGCCTCTGGTCGCGCGTGCAGTCTCCCCAGAGCCAGGTCATGGGCAAGCTTATCGCCGGCTGGTGGAAGGACCTCGGCCTCGACATCAACTACTCCGTGGAGGACGAAAGCGTCCTCATCGCTGGCGGCTACAACTACGCCGGCGACACGTACAAGCCGGACTACGACATCTACATCTGGCAGTGGCAACCGAGTGGTTCCGACCCGGGTCGTCGGCTCGGTTACTTCCGCACGGCGCAGATCGAGAACCAGAACGACTGCTGCTGGTCCAACCCCGAGTACGACAAGCTCTGGGACCAGCAGTCCCGGCAGCTCGACCCGCAGAAGCGCAAGGACATCGCCTACAAGATGCAGGAGCTCTTCTACCAGGAGACGCCCTACATCGTGCTCACGTATCCCAAGCTGCTCGAAGCGTGGAACACGTCACGCTGGGAGGGCTGGCAGCGCATCCCGCAGCCGAACGGCGCCGTCGCTTTCATCACGGACAACGTCAGCAACTACTCCAAGGCAGGCCCCAAGACGACGACCGCGACGACGACCGCGAAGAGCTCGAACGTCGGCCTCATCGTGGGCGTCGTGATCGCGGCGCTCGTGGTGGTCGGCATCGTCGTGCTGCTCCTGCGTCGCAAGCCGAGGGTCGAAGAAGGCTGATATCGGGCTCGCCGCCCTCTGGGGCAGGCCTCAGTCCGGGGCGACGCCGAGCAGTTCGCCGACCACGTCGCCGGCGTCGTTGGTGAGCGGCGGCCGGCCTTTGGCGCGGAGAGGTTCGGCGATGGCGTCGGCGCCGAGCACGGCCGCGAGGGCCGTGACCGTCGCGGGGTCCGAGGCGCGGTCGGCGCCGTCGACGACCTTGACGGCGAGGCCGCGCCCGTCCGGCAATGAGACGCAGCTGAGGCCCTCGGCGCCGCACTTGCTGGTGGCGCCGGGGATGGTCTCCATCACGAGGGTGTCGATCCAGCCCGGTCCCTCGACCAGCGTGGGGTGGGCGCGCATCGCGGCGCTGATCTCGGGCAGCAGCTCGGGCATGAGCGCGAAGGTCGTGGCCGCGACGCTGACCGGCGTGGCGTAGCAGACGACGCCGCAGCCGTCGACGCCGGTGGGGATCTGGCGTGAGTCGAGGCCGACGCAGGCGGCGAACATCTGCAGCGCCGCCTCCTGGGCGGGATGGCCGGACTGCTGGTAGGTGGGGATGTCCCAGCCGTGATGCACGCTCGCCGCCAGGAAGCCGCAGTGGTTGCCGGAGCAGTTGTGCCGCGCCTTGAGCTCCGTGTCGCAGCGCAGGTCGGCTTCGGACAGGCCGAGGTCGGCGAGCATGCTGCGCACCAGGCCGGCCTGGAAGTCCAGGCCGTCGTGGGAGGCGCTCATGATGGCGAGCTGCTCGGCGCCCCAGGCGAAGCGCTCCACGGTGCCGTCGTCGAGCCAGGCCTGCGCCTGGAACGGCTTGGCCGAGGAGCGCCAGAACGTGACCATGCCGGGGTCGCCCCAGCGCTCGACGATCTCACCGTCGGGCCCGGCCAACGCGGCCACGGCGTGGTGCACGCTCTCGACGGTACCGCCGCGTCGCGCCTGGATGATGATCTCAGGATGCTGCTTCACGGGCATTGTGGCGCGAGTCTATCGCGGGGCGGCGGGCGCGGCACCCCGTCGCCGGCGGCTCGCGCCGGCTGAAACGCGGCGGTAGCATGCGGTCATGCAGTACCGCACCTTCGGCAACCTCGACTTCAGACCCTCGGCCCTCGGCTTCGGCGCCATGCGCCTGCCCGTGCTCGCCGGCGCCGACGGCAAGCCGGACTTCAAACAGATCGACTATCCGCAGGCTACGGCCATGCTGCGTCGCGCCATCGACGGCGGGGTGAACTACGTCGACACCGCCTTGGTCTATCACGAGGAGACCTGCGAGGCCTGGGTCGCGGAGGCGCTCAAGGACGGCTATCGCGAGAAGGTGAAGGTGGCCACCAAGATGCCCGTCTGGAAGGTCGAGAAGCCGAGCGACTTCGACCGCCTGCTCGCCACGCAGCTGGAGCGCCTGCAGACCGACTGCCTCGAGTTCTACCTGCTGCACAGTCTCGATGAAACGCACTGGAAGGGCGTCGTCACGCAGGGCCAGCTCGCCGCCGCCGAGAAGGCTCTCGCCGACGGCCGCATCACTCACCTCGGCTTCAGCTTCCACGGTACCTACGACCTGTTCGAGGAGATCCTCGCTGCCACAGACCTGTGGGAGTTCTGTCAGATCCAGCTCAACTACATGGACGAGGACTATTCGGCCGGCCGCCGCGGGCTCGAGCTCGCGGCCGGTAAGGAATTGGGCGTGATCGTCATGGAGCCCATCCGCGGCGGCATGCTGGCTCGCAACCTGCCGCCGCAGATCGAGACGGTGTGGGCCGAAGCGCAGGCCCCGCGCTCGCCCGCCGAGTGGGCCCTGCAGTGGGTCTGGAGCATCCCCGAGGTGTCGTTCGTGCTCAGCGGCATGAGCGAGATGCGGCATGTCGAGGAGGACCTGGAGTACGCGGCGCGCTCGCGGCCGGGCCTGCTCGCGGACGCTGAGCTCGCGCTGGTGGGGCGCGTGCGCGACCTCTATCGCGAGCTCAGCCCCATTCCGTGCACGGCCTGCCGGTACTGTATGCCGTGCCCGCAGGGCGTCGCCATCCCCGACATCCTCGAGCTCTACAACGACGCCCAGATGTACGGCGACCCGGCGCGTCAGCGCTTCTTCTACACGTGGCTCGATGAAGCGGAGCGCGCCGACAAGTGCACCGCCTGCGGGGAGTGTGAAGACAAGTGCCCCCAAGGCATCGCCGTCAGCGGCTGGATGGAGAAGGCGCAGGCGTTCCTGGCCGGCTAAGGCCGGGGGAGCCACACGCGACGCCCGAGGTTCGCCGACCTGACCTTCGGGCCGTTACTTCACCCGCGCGCCGTAGATGTGGATGTGGCTGAGCACGCGTTTGGCCGGTCCCGACTCCCAGACGACGGTCTGCCCGCTGATGGCCGGGAAGAGGCACGTCAGGTCCTTCTGCGTGATCCTGACAACGTTCTGGCTGCGCGCGACGTTGCGCACGTAGATCGCGGCGCCGGCTTTGTAGTCGATCACGAACGAGCCGCCCTTGCCGCCGCCGTCCCAGGTCACGAGTTCGCCGTCGATGCGTGGCCGTGAGCCCTGGGCGACGTAGGTGCGCTTGCCCGTCTTGAGGTTCTTGAGCATCACGCGGCCTCCGGCCTCCCACCACACGACGCGGTCGGCGCTGATGTCGGGGCTCCACTCGAACCTGCTCGTCTGCGAGACGCTGAACGGTGCGCCGGCGGGCAGGTTGCGGCCGCTGATGTTGCCGTCGGACGACGTGTACACGGCCGTGTGCACCGTCGTGGCTGCGACCGTGCGACGGCTGACACCGAAGCTGCTGAGCACGGTGCTCGTGGCGATCTTGTAGGTCTTCGCGGCGGCGAGGTCCCTGGCCTTGATGGTGTAGGGGCCCGCGGCGTCCTTGGCCTCGATCCAGACCACCCACTGGTCGACGATCTCGGGGAACCACTTGAGCGCGCCGCTGCGCGAGACCACGAAGTCGTGCTTGGTGGTGATGTTGCGCCCATAGATGTCGCCACCCTCGTGGTTGCGCTTGTCGACCCACACGGCGACGTACTCCGTCCGGCTCCCGACCACGGTGGCCGCCACGCTCGGGTTGTCCTGCCGGGCCTTGTTCGTGCAGACGGCGAAGTCATTCCTGGAGGTGAGATCGCGGCCGTAGATGTCCAGGTTGCCGTTGCGGTTGTCGGTCCACACCACCATGTTGGCGGCGATGTCCGGGCCCGCCTGACCGCCCATCTCGATGCACACGGGGAAGACTGTGGGGGCCGCCTGGGCGGCGGCCGGCGCCAGCAGGGCCGCCGCCCAGGCGGCCGCCAGCACCACACTGACAGCGCACAAGGTTGACGTCCGGCTTCGGGAACGCGACGACGCGCTGCTCATGGTTGCCCCTCCTTGTCGACCCTCACTCGCCTCATGGTACCCGATGCACGGCGGGATGCCCCCGTCGCGGCGTCTATCCCTTAGGCGATGATCCGCCGCAGCGCCGCCTGAACGGCGGCCACGCAGCCGGCGAAGCCGGCCAGGCGGCCGCCGGTTTCTTCGTCCATGTACAGATCGCGGCGCAGCTCGATCATGAGACCCTGGACGCGCCGGTCGTTGCCCAGGTACGGCAGGGGTACCAGGGCGCCGGCGAACGGGCGGTCGAAGGCGATGCCCGCGACGGCCCCGCCGGCGCCCTCGGGCGCCGGCTCGTGCGGCGCGATGGCCGGGTCTGGAGCGCCGCCGCCCGGCCAGCGTGAGAGCATCTCCCCGAAGACCTCCGCGGCGCGTTCGCGCAGCCAGGGCGGGGTGTGCATGCCGGCATGAGCGAACGGCGCGTGCGGCGGGAGCGTCGTGTCGGTGCCGATGCAGATCGCGGGGCGATGGATCACCTTCCAGCGGTCGGCGCTCACCTTGAACTCATAGGGGAGCGGCCTGCTGGGGAAGCTGTGGCAGTCGATGATGAGACAGCGGCCGTGGGCCGCCAGCGCTGCCGCCGTCGCGGCCTCGAGGGCGGCGTGGTGGGGGCGGTAGTAGCGCGCCAGCAGCGCTTCGCGCTCGCGCGCAGCCTCCGCCTCGTCGCGCAGAGGGAGGCGCTGCGACGTCTTCGTGTACACGGCGCCCATCCCGACGGCTTCCATCCGCTCCGCCTCGGGGTCCTCGAAGCGCTCAGGGTCGACGACGAGGCGGCTGACCGGGAAGCGGACGGTGACGGCCTCGGCCGGCGGCAGGGCGAAGAGCTCGTCGGTGTGCCAGTCGGTCATCAGCCGCAATTCGCGGGCGAGGTCGTCGTCCTCGAGGAGGAACTGCGCTCGCACGTCCGCCGGCACCTTGGCGGAGCTGTGCGGTATGTGCATGATGACGCCCGGTACGGTCACGGGGTGAGCCTACCACTGCGAGCGCCTGTGGTGGCAGCGGCAGAGAAGCCGGCGCCGGGTGCGGGCGCGGCACACCGGCGCCGGCGTTGACCCTTGCGGCGCTGCGCCCGCGGGACTAATCTGCGAAGGGCTATTGAGCGGCCAGCGGAGCCGAAGGGCCCCGTCGCGGGCCGGACTAATCTGCGAAGGGCTATTGAGCGGCCAGCGGGGCCGAAGCGCCCCGTCGCGGGCCGGACTAGGCTCGCCGTAGTCGCAGCCTTGCGCCGCGGGGCGCCGGGACCAGGGGAGTCTCAAGGAGGAGTCACATGGGCAGTCGCCCACGCATCCGCCGCCGTACCCGTCACCCGGCGCGCCCGCTCGTCCCGCTGTTGTTCGCGGCGCTTCTGCTGGTGGCGGCCGGCGCCGCCGTCACGGCCGCAGGCTGTGGCGGCTCATCCAGCTCCCCGGGTACCGGCGACGCCGGCAGCGCCGCCGCCGGCGGGGCGCCCACGATGGGCGGCAGCATCAAGATCGCCTTCCAGGGCGAACCGGTCACGCTCGATCCGGCGATCAGCTGGGACGTCGCCGGATGGACGGTGGAGGACTCCATCTTCAACTCCCTGTACCGCTACGCGCCCAAGCCGGGTGCGGAAGGTACCGTCCTCATCCCCGATATCGCCGCCGACATGCCCGAGATCTCGGCGGACGGCACCACGTACACCATCAAGCTGCGTCCCGACGCGGGGTTCGCGCCGCCCGTGGACCGCGCCGTCACGGCCGAGGACGTCAAGTACAGCTTCGAGCGCATGATGGCGGAGCCGCGCTGCCCGGCCACCTACTTCTACACCGGCGTCGAAGGCGCCCAGGCGCTCATCGACAAGAAGGCGACGGAGATCACGGGC